>Ga0265296_1000781_pt1 | contig 42873 bp, 64 predicted proteins | sample MunlanPumphouse1_FD_189073 | JGI IMG/M metagenome (GOLD analysis project Ga0265296, IMG submission 189073) | Groundwater microbial communities from a municipal landfill in Southern Ontario, Canada - Pumphouse #1 | ecosystem: Environmental > Aquatic > Deep subsurface > Groundwater | place... | reverse complement strand
ATTTGCGTGGTGTTTATATATGCTTGAATTCTATTATTCGACATGAGACGCTGGGCAAGGAACATGCTAGTAGCAGGCGCTGTTGCAGCCTTCGTAATTCCTGTTGCCGACCGCGTCAAGAACGGCATACCTGTTGAAGCTGCTGCTGTGGCGGATTTCAACAATAATGGCACGGAAGATGTTGCGTACTGGTCATATCTTGATGAACTTAAAGTCCTGAAATTCGCAGACGGGAACAGGGCAAAAAAATCAGGCAGCGAGTACAGGGTCCCTTTTTCTGATTACAATCTTAATCCTCGCATGACTGACGCATATAGAAGAGAACACAGCGTGGTATCCTTTGACATGAACATGGACGGCAACACGGACCTCATTGTGAGGGACCCGAATCTTGCGCAGGACCCCATGATCTACGCGAATAGCGGAGAGATTTATCTCGGAGACGGCAAAGGAAATTTCAGGCTTTCATTAAGCGCTAGATAAGGCTTTATTCCAGGTCTACCAGGTCATCGAACTCATAATGTTTTTTGAGGAATTCGTCTATCTGCTCTGAAGAAGAAATTATCCGGCATCCATTGGCGCGCGCATAGTTAAATGCCGCAAGAGCAAGCTGTTCAGCAGCCTCTTCTCCTGCTTTTCCATCAGGAATTATCATGATGTGCAGGTTGAGAGTATTGTTTATCATCGTGTAAGCTAGAAGACATTCCTCGCCGTTCACATCAGCAGTGAATTTCTGCCCTCTTTCGTCATGTTCGATATTAAGATTCACATAATCACCTAGGCTATCCTCTTTCCTGTTTCCAGGTCCATTACAGCTATGACTTTCGGAGTGCATGTTCTGGCTACATTCATTACAAGGTGTGGTTCAGTTGTTTCAATGTCCTTGAAGAAGACGCCCTTCTGGGCACCCTCGCCTTCTTTGCTCTCCTTCAAATCCGCCTTGAACTCCTCGTCCAGCGTGAAGTCATAGGGATCCGAGAGAACGCAGTGTCCGGCAGCTATGCAGCCTTTCTTGTTGTATATTATTCTCAGCTTGAATATCTTTCTTGCTGCCCGGTCATGCTCATATCTATTATCATTCATAGGCTATCTATAGAAAACAAACCTTTATAACTTTTAGAAATTTCTAAAAGTTGTATAAAAATATCTTAATAAACAATAAACACAAATAATAATATAATGAAAACTGTTTTATTTGGACTCATAATAGCATCAGTTCTAGTTATATCCGGTTGTGCCCAACAAACACAATATCCGGTTGATGTCCAAAACAATCCGGCAAATAATTTACCCTCGCAGCCGCCTCAACAAAATACAGGGTCTGCTAAGCTGTGCGGCGACTGGCCGCCGCCAGAACTTAGTTTTATAGAAAAAACAAATACAATGCCGTCAGATTTTCCCTCTAGTACATTTTTGTACCCAACGAGTACTCTCGTGGGTAAAACATTCAATTCACAAATAAATTCTGGCACATTAAATTCCCAGGGCGAGATTACCGAAGGCATTCTATACAAAGCCAATTTATACTTCTGCGCTGACGACAGCATTGGCAATGTTGTAAGTTATTATAATAATCTACCGGCGATTGATGGATACCAGAGATTTTCAATAGAAGCTACACCAGATCAAAGCTTCTTTAGATCATCAGTCAGTGAAAAAAATATAAAAACCGCAGCTGATTACACATGGTCTGACAATGTGCTTATTGAAGGAAACACATACAGCGGAAAGACAATAATACATATCATATATGCCGAATACCGGAACGCGCTTCCCTAATCAAGTTATCCCTTGACTATCTTGGCGACGAAGAACCCGCCTGTGTTATTGTGCTGCGGATAGATGCGCAAGCACTTTACCAGACTGCTGTCATACTTTTTGCCGTTCCATTCTGTCAATCCTTTGGCATGAACAATATTCACGTCAATATCAGCCAGCTTGGCGTCCTTGTACTTGCTCAATAGAAAATCAACAACTTCCTCATTTTCTTCAGGAGCAAAGGTGCATGTAGAGTAAACAAGCGTTCCGTCCCATTCAAGCAGCTCGAACGCGTGAGCTATGAGTTTCTTCTGCTTCTTCGCAATCATCCTAATGCGCTTTTCAGACCAGTGCTCGAACAGTTTTTCATTTTTGTTCACCATGCCCTCGCCGCTGCATGGCGCGTCAAGAAGTATCTTGCTGAATGAACCTGTTATTTTGCGGCCTGACATGTTAAGAACTTCAGCGCTTAGGCCGTACTTATTTACGATGCCCTTAAGCCGCTTTACCCGGAGCCGGCTGATATCATTGGCAGTTATATGTGCCTCGTTTCTCGTAAGAAAGGAAATGATGAATGTTTTCGTTCCCGGCGCAGCGCACATGTCCAGTATTTTATCCTCTTTTTTCGGGTCGAGGGAAAGGCAAGGCACTAACGAGACGGGATCAAAAACAAATGAATCCTTTTTGTGAAAATCATCACTGATGAAGTAGGCGTTTTCATACCAGGGAACTTTTTCCATTTCCATGTCTGCCCGGGAAAGAATGCATTTTCTCGTTCGCTGCTCATAAATTGACTCGCTTAACCCCAGCTTTTCCAGCCGTGCTTTCAGTTTTTCAGGGATTTGCATAGAACTAGATGTTTTGCGGGGTTTTTAAAAAGACTGGTGTTTTTCTTAACTTATGCCAATTGCCCTGAAGAAAGAAGCTGTTGCTGTCGCCAGTGGAAATCACGTTTGCGTATTTTCTTACTCTGGAAACGTATCAAAATTGGTAGAGAGACCAGGAGAAGTTCTTGGCCTTACTATATATCAAGGCAGTCTTTTGGATGCAGGAAAATATTACGGTGTAAGAAATACACTTGAAAAAGGCAAGGTAGTTGCCGGCAAAGACTCGCGTTGGAGAAGGATTGCTACAGAACGTATGCGTGAAGATCCTCTTGAAACAGGTAGTCCAGTAAGGGAAACATTATACGGTGCAATGGAAACAGACTATGAAGATAATTTCGGTATTTATGAACTTACTGACGAAAACGGTCATCCATTTGACCGTTATCGATTAAGGGGCGTGCATATGAGGAACGGCAGGACAAACGTGCTTGCTGGATGGAACGTTCTGATTGACGCAGGAGATTATTATTGGTATACTTCGGATAGAATGCCCCATACAACCCTTCACAGCAGTTTCGATTATGAGGTGCTTATCCTCGGCTATGGTGATGAAGATTTCTCACCGAGCGCATTTGCCGCAGTGAATAACATAGATTATTATTACTGTACACCATTAAAAGTTCTAGGATGCAGTTTGGAAGACCCGTTTAGTGGCAGCATTTTGACTTTGCCGGAATTCGAGGACGAAAGAAAACAATTATCTGGCTTGCTCTTCAAGAAGGACGAGCTATCTTTCAGAAGGTTCAATGCAATATTTTATCGAGTTAAAAAATCTATCCCTGAAAGTTATATTTCTGGCATACATCCATTAACACACGTAAAATCAGCTGATTTATCAGGTAGATACATAGGTGGTGAACTTCTCTTCGCTGTCGAAAGATATGTAGGTGAAAAATACGGATTCTCAGCGCTAGCTATTGCAGACGGCAATTTACTCATAGGGCGCAATGACGGTAAATTGATTGACAGGTCAGCAAATATTTTGCACGAATTTTCTCATCCGGTGAACGCACTGTGCACGATTCCAGAGGAGATTTTTGATGGACTGCGGCAGCGCGTAGTTCGCAACATACAGATGAAAGCGGTTCATGCAAGAGCCAAGCCGGTTGCTGTGCGGAGAGCTGCCTAATTTATTCAGTTTTATTCTAGAATTGCCAGACCAGACGCAGGCCAGCAAACACTAAGCTCCACAAAAACAGCAACCCGAACACGAGCGCATATGGCTTTACCGTCTCCTTCAGTGCCTGTTCCTTGGTCATGTTGGCAACAAAGAATATTATTGTGAGCAGCGAGAAGCCTGCGACGCTGCCAAAGAACATGGCCATGACGTGTTTCTGCACGTCAGCTGTCGTGAACACAAATATGCCCGTAAGCACGACAAGGACCGGTATGACTACCTTTCTCTTGAAGCGGTTGACTTTTCTCTGCGTCTTTTTTATTTCTGCCGGAACTTCCATGATTATCGCCCTTTACGCTTTCTTTTCCTGCCTTGTTCCATACCTATGAAGTAGTAGAGTATCACGCCCAGCAACGGGAGAAGTACTATAACAATAAACCACAGTATTTTCCACCCAGACTCTTTGCTGGCTTTAAGCATATCAATAAGTGCCCAAATGAAAATGGCAATCCATATAATAAACAAAATTACCATAAATTCACTAACAGGCCAGAAACCCCAGAACATAATTATCACGCGTGGCAGAACGGGCAGTCCCATGTGTCCCAGGAGCCTGCTATCGTCTTTATGGCCCTTTTTTTCATCTTCTTGCCGCAGTTGTTGCAGAACATTTCCTGTTCTTCTTCTTCCATAAGTAAAAATGTTCCGTAATAGTTCTTAAAGCCTTACACCCAATTCTCTACAATGATTCCAAAAGGGTTTGACAAGCTCATTGGCATGACAATGAAGGAGCGGCCAAATAAGCCCAAGAACGTTGATGAGATATGGGATCGTTTTCTGCGCATAGTTTTCATGGGCGGCAAGCGCTCTGAACCTGAAACCATATTTATAATAAACATGCTCAAGCCTCTTCTGGGAAGGGATTATCTAAAAAAGACCGATGGTGAGGACTGGCGCGAGGCTGTCGGAAAAATATTGAACGAGCGCACAGCTCGCATAAAGGACGAGGACACGGTAACAATGCTGAAGGACTTCCAGAAGGAGTTGTTCCGCGTTAGCGCCTCGATAAAAGGCGGCGCACGCTTCTTTGAAAAAAATAACATCAGGCCGGAGTTTCTCGAAAAGGCGCTGCAAACAAAAGAGACAACAAAGGAATTCATAGACGACCTGGTCAGCGATGAGGATGTTTCCAACATAAAATATACTAAAGTTATAATTTGGCTGCATTCCCTAGGCTATGCAGAGGATTTCTGCCCGCCCAGCTATCAGACCAAGAACTTTGTCAACGAGATATATGGTTATTATCAGTTCTATGAGGATGACAAACATTTCATGGAAAAAGCAGAAGAGTTTGCCGAGGAAGTTAAGAAAAAAGTAAAAAAAGCGACCGTGCGCGATGTTGCTTCAGCTATATTTCTTTACGTGAACTTCAAGAACATGCTCCCTCCAAGAACTCCGGAAAAGAAGAAATTCTCTGCTGATTTAATAATAAAATTCCTCGCAGCGAAAAAACTAACACTTAAAGCAGTATCAGAGAAGCTCGGTGATTCTGAAGCCCGCGAGAAGCTGGGTGAAAGCTTCTACGAATTTGTACACAAAAGTAGCTAGATTTTGCATGTGCCGCCGTGCTTTCCATAATAATCCTGATGGTACTCCTCTGCTGGCCAAAATTTTGATGCTTTCACTATCTTTGTTGCGATAAGCTTTGTATGGATCCTTTGTTCTTTTGTCATGGAAGCCTCTGATAGCTTCTTTTGGTTTGAATCATGATAAAATATGACTGACCTGTACTGGCTCCCTATGTCAGGACCCTGTCTGTTAATCTGGGTAGGATCATGTATGCGCCAAAAAACTTCCAGGAGTTTTTGATAAGAAGTTTTTCTGGGATCGAACTCAATCTTGACAGCTTCCGCATGACCGGTCTTTCCGCTGCATACATCTTCATATGCAGGATTCTTGAATGAGCCGCCGGTGTAACCGACGGTTGTCTTGACTACGCCTTTGACTTGCTTGAACGCAGCTTCAATTCCCCAGAAGCAGCCGGCTGCAAATGTTGCCTTCTCTTTAGATAAACTCAAGCATACCACCTTTGCCGAATCGAACATGTGCATACGTCTTTAGTTATGTTCCAACCGGTTTTTCGCCTTATTTTTTCTCAACCTTATGTCTCAGGAACCCGGCCAGCCCTGCAACTACAGTGATGATAACAATGCCGGCAACAACAAGCCCCAAATTATCTTTGACAACAGGTATGTTGCCGAAAAAGTAGCCCGCTATGAGAAAAGCAGCTACCCACACCAGGCCGCCTATTACATTGTAGGATGCGAAGTTCCTGTATTTCATCCTTACGATGCCCGCCACGAACGGCGCAAACGTGCGTATGAAAGGCAAAAAGCGCGCAAGTATTATAGTCTTGCCGCCGTGTTTTTCATAGAAATGATATGCTTTTTCCAGATGCTCCTTTTTGACGAAACGTATCTTCCCCTTTTTCAGAACCTGCTGGTTAAAGTGGTGGCCTATCCAGTAGTTTACCGTGTCGCCAATTATTGCAGCCACAACAAATATTACAAAAAGCCACGAAAAATTAAGCAGGCCTGCAGCAGCAAGCGCGCCTGCGACAAAAAGCAGGCTGTCGCCGGGTAAAAACGGCGTCACCACCAGCCCTGTCTCCAGGAATATTATCAAAAACAGTATAAGATATACCAGAAGTCCGTAATCCCTGATTATGGCACTTAGATAAGTGTCCAGATGCAGAATAATGCCAATAAGGTCAAACATGCTATTAATTCGGAAAGAAATGTTTTAATTCTACCTTTCAATGAGTCTGACCTAAATTTCTTCGCTTCGTCCGGGACAACCACCAGCTTAAGCATCCTGTACTGATGTTTGTTGGCGTCGTAGCTTATCACCTTGCCGTTTCTGTGGCCAGGAGATACCAGTAAGACATCAGGAACACCATCGTCTGTTAGATCTGTAAAGCACATGTGTTCAATATAAGGCCCCTGCCATTGAAATCCCGAATAAATCTGGCATACATAAGATGTCCGTTTATCGTTAGCTCCGTATAGGGAGCTTCTGGCCCTGATAATGCTTCGTAAATCAAAACATTGTTCCATTTTTCGCCAGGTTGTAATGTCGCATGAAAATGACCGCTGGCATCAGGCTTGTCCAGATTACCTCTGTACATTACTATCTCAGCGTCCAGTTTGCCATCTAGTTCTCCTACAATATCAATTTTCTTCGTTTCTAATCTTTCCGGGCTTTGTGATGCCAATTGTCCCAGTAACGCAGCTACGAGTGCAAGTTTCATGGTTACACTATGATGAATAATTTTTTATAGCTGGAAGTAGCGAACGATAATCGTTTTTTAAAATTATTTGTCATATTTTTAGCCATGGACGAAGGACAAATAAGAAAACGCATGGAAATAGCACAAAACGAACTAGCTCTTTTGGGTCATCGTATGGATGCTATCGAGAGAAATAGAGGTGACTATGATCCTGCAACACGTTCTACTCTTGTTTCAAGTTATCGGGCCGCCGCGGCTGCATTGGACCGAAGTATCACAATATATGGTTTTGATCTCAAGGACGAGTTTGGAAAATAACATATCTGGTTCAAAACAGAACTTTCCCGGAAAAAACGATTCGTGAAAGAAATCAAAAAAAATAAAGGAAACAGAAGTTTTCTATTGTCATCAGAGGTTTGCCAAGTAAATCACAATTCCAGATCTATCCTCAGTTCTGTCAGGTTAAGCACAAATATTCCAACTTTCTTGAAATGATGAAGCATCTCCTTTTCTTCATTGTTAAGGCGTTTGTTGTATTTTTCTATGATATCTGTGCCGATTTTGTCCTCATTGTAAATATCTATTATCTTTTCCTTGTCAAATTTGTAGAACAGATCATAGATGCGATCCAGTTGCTTTACCTGAACATTGAAAAGTTCCCTGATCATTTTTGAGTGGACTTTTTTGCTTTCCATCACATGTTGTCCAATTTTCTTGAGCTCATCACCTATCAACTCCATTATGAAAGCTGACGAATACATTACCGATGTCTTTCTATACTCTGAATAGCCCTTTTTATTCAGGACTCTCATACAAAAATCCTCAAATCTGTCAAGATTGGTATCAACGATAAATATTTCTTTCATGTCAAGCTTTTTGCCAGCCAGTGCGTTTTCTATATATTCCGCCTCTAGCCTGAGGAGAACAAACATTCTTCTGAACGCATTGTTGAACTCTTTGTAAGTGGTTTCGCTTATCTCTTTTATTTTACAATAGTCATCTTTCTGTTCTATTATTTCCATTCCTATGAGCCTGTTTACGCAGGCGCTTACAACTTCTATGGGTTTCATCAACTTGTTCCAGTCAAAAGAAGTGCGCAGCACTGATGATGTTGCGAACTGGATAATCTGTGTAGGGCTTGTCATGCTAAAGTTCTTGTTATTCATGTAATCGATATTGGTCTTTGCTGAGAATGCAGATTTCGATTTTCCCCCGTTATGTTCTATTCCTGTTATAGTTATCTCATCATAACCTGCCCGGTAAGCCGAAAGAATGTAACGCCATATTACGGCAGAAGTGAGGCCTGATATATCAATTGTTATCGATAAAAGATTAGGGCCCCTGTCTGTAGAAACCTGAAGTGTTCTTCCCTGCTCTGTTATGTCTACTTCATCCCCTGGCTTTACATTGAATTTTTTCGCCCATTCGGCAGGTAGAGTTACAGTAAGCGTATTGTAACCCTGCTTAATGACCTTTCGTCGCATAACAATAATAAAACAGGAAGATATATAAGACTATATGAAAAATATATATATATTCTTTATATTCTATATATATTTATTATAACGATAACCATGATATTCTGCCAACACCATAGGTATTAGTGGTGTGGCCTATGAATCTTCTGCTATTCTCTAGCTGTTCGAATTTGTGTGAAATAAAGTCAGATGCTTTGAAGATAAATATCGGGTCTGGGAAAAAACCATATGAAGGATTCATAAATCTTGACAGGCAATCCATGGAAAATGTTGATGTGGTGTGGAATCTGGAAAAGACCCCTCTTCCATTTGAAACAGACACAATCTCTGAAATAAATGCCGAGCATATATTGGAACATATAAAAAATTACATCCCGCTTATGGAAGAGATTCATAGGATATGCAAGCCTGGTGCCATAGTAAGAATATGGGTTCCCTATTTCAAGTACGAGGGCGCTTTCCGAGACCCCACTCATGTAAGATTTTTTAGCGAACGTTCTTTTGAATATTTCACCGAGGGTCATGAGTTTTCTTACTATACTAAGGCAAGATTCATAGTAAAGAAAATTGAGCTTAAAACAACCTCAAAAACTTGTGTAAAGACACTGCAAAAGAAATTAGTTAATTTTATACCTCTGAAAAGCTTGTTGAATATTTTCTTCTGGAATCTTTACAATGAAATTTATTTTGAGTTGGAGGTTTCTAAATGAGAATAGCTGGAGTTTATCCATGCAAGATTTCAATGGATCCAAAGATTCAGCATGCTGTAGATGAGCCCTATGGTCTTGAAATGATTTTGGCGGTTGCAAGGCAGGAAGGTCACGATGCAGAGATTTTTGTGCCTGCTGAGGAAAGTGGCAGTGAAGTCGTGCCAGTTGCTGAACAGGAAATGATTGATAGCATAGTTGACTATAAACCAGATATTGTAGGATTTTCTCTATATACATGCCAGTATCCAATAGGAAAAAATATCGCCCGCGCTGTAAAAGAGAGGTTGCCGGAAGCGAAAATTGTGGCAGGCAACAGATATCCGTCATTTCTCGGAGAAAGGATTGAAGAACCTTTTGATTTTTTTGTTGTTAAAGAAGGAGAAGAGACATTCAGGGAACTTTTAAGGACACTGCAGAACGGACATAACTATGATGCTGTAAAAGGCTTGGTTTATAGAAGAGGTGAAAGATCTGTTTTCACTGGACAAAGGGAAAGAATCATGGATCTGGACTCCTTGCCAAATGCTGCCAGGTTTCCGGTGTTTTTGAAGCAGTCTTACAGGGGTATTTCAATCCCTCCAGTTTCTTCCAATCCAAATTTTGCCATAGTTGAATATAGCAGATGCTGCTACAATAACTGTAATTTTTGTGATAATGGGGGTTTTTGGGGTAACAAGGTAACGTTTCGTTCACCAGAACGCGTTGTGGACGAAATGGCAGAGCTTAAGGAAAGTGGCGTCGACATTTTTTATTTCATGGATCTGAATTTTACGGCTGTCCCGAAAAGAGCCAGATCTCTTTGCCAGACAATGTTAAAACATGATCTGAACGCATCGTGGTATTGCATGAGCAATACGGCAACCGCGGAAAAAGATGAAGAACTTCTTGCTCTGATGAAAGAAGCAGGATGTCATAAGATAGCTTGGGGTGTGGAGTCGACATCTGATAGAGCTCTTGAAAGAATGAACAAACGCGTTGGAGATTGCCTGACTAGTAATGACCAGACCTGTAGAGTTTTACAGAAATCTATGGAAACAGGTATGATAAATCAGGGTTTCTATATAATAGGTTTTCCATGGGAAACAGAAGAAAGCATTTTTTCGGATGCGGCGAGTCTGCAGTATGTACCTTTGCATATATTGAATATAGGAATATTTACTCCGATACCGCTAAGCAGATTTCACAGCGACATGATAACTCAGGGGTATGTTTTGGATTCAGATCTTAAGCAGCACGACAGGAATAACCTTGTTTACAACCATAGGTCGCTTACAAACAACACTATCAAAAATGCACAGGAAAAGATTTACAACGATTTCTACAGCAGCCCTGGCTATGCTGAAAGGCTCAGGACAACTTGTCGAATAGATTCCAGATTCTTGCGGGCATTCAACGATTACTTCGAATTTATTGGAAAAGAGGTTGGTATATGAAAGACTACATGAACAGCATGGCTCTGAAGAGATGGTGCTACAAATGCTCAGACTATTCATCCTATGGCGCATACAACGACGGTGAGCATTGCGAAGGAGGCTGCACAAACACAGAAAGCCATATATACAAAAAAGCGATTACGGGTGTCGACGAGGAGAAAATAACAGGATGCAAGCTTTTCCGGAAAGACAGAACAAATAAAACCGTGGTGGTAACCGGCGCCTCAAGAGGCATGGGAATGGCAATTGCCGACAAATTTGCCTCTAATCCATCCTATGATATTGCAATGATATCAAGGCATTATGGCGAGATTGAAAAAGCAGCAAGACATATTGAAAAGAGAAACCCCTCATGTTCATACCAGAGGATTGTTCTTCCGTTTGAATGCGACGTAAGCAATCAAAGACATGTAGAAGAAACTTTTGAAAAAATATACAAAGATTTCGGCTCAATCGATGTCTTAGTAAACAATGCAGGAATAAATTCTCGAAGAGCCCTTGAACCCAGAAACCTTGCAAGCTGGTTCGACAATTTTGATAGCAATCTTTCCGGTTGGAATAACGAGATAGCAACAAATCTGACCGGCTCCTATATCTGTTCCTATGTGGCGGCAGGCTACATGTTAAAGCGAGGACAAGGGGTCATAATAAACATTTCTTCTATAAAAGGCAAGGAGCCTACAACCAGTCCGGGCTATGGCGCATCGAAGGCAGGCGTAATTCATCTCACCAAGGATTTTGCAAAAGCTTTAGCGCCATTTGGCATAAGAGTAAATTGTGTGGCGCCAGGGTTCATCGATACGGGGTTGACTGCTGAACTGCCTGATGAGAAAAAAGAAACCTACAAAAAAATGATTCCCCAAGGAAGATTTGGAGCTGTTGATGAGGTGGCAAAATTGATCACCTTTCTTGCTTCTGACGATGCTAGTTACATCACAGGAGCGACGATAGATATCAATGGTGGATACTTGATGTGATAAAAATGGGACAAAAAAATGCCGCAGAACCGAACCAGGATAGCATGACTATTGAATGCAGAAAGTGTAAAAAAGAATTGAAAATTCCTATGGACATTTACGAAGTTGTTGGAAGTGCAACAACATGGATAGATTACAGCTGTTCAGGTGCGGCATGTGGATTTTATAATATGCCTAATGAAAACAAAGAGCCATTCAAGTCACTGACAACTACTCATGATGGATTCTGCGTCAGCAAACATACGGGATATTTTTACTGCGATCGATTATGCTTGCAAATGTCAGACGATAAAATAAAACAACCGCGTGTGGGCGAAATAAGTGAATATTGGAGAACTACTAAACTTAAATAATACTTTGAGTTGAGGTGAAATCTATGATGACTGATTTGAAAATAAACGGAGTAAGCTTTCAGCCAGAAGCTAGAATGTTAAGCGAAATGAAAAGCACGATCTATGACAAAAAGTGGCTGTCATCAGTAAAGGATTTTCCAGCCTACTGGTTTTATCGCGATGTGTATCTGGATAAAGATGAGAAAGATGAAATAAACCGAAATGATGTACAATTTGACATAACCATTATACCTCCAGTAACATTTGGGTTGGAACTTCCAAAAACAAAAGGGCACCATCATCCAACTGTTTCTGGGTTGAAAATAACATACCCAGAGATATATCAGGTTATTTCCGGCAAAGCATTATTTATTTTTCAAAAAGACAACGGAAAGGAAGTTTTTGATGTTGTAATGGTGCAGGCAAAAAAGGGTGACATTGCTATAATACCTCCGAATTATGGTCATGTGACCATAAATGACTCGTCAGAAGAGCTTAGGATATCGAATATAGTATGCAGAAGTTTTTCCTCTGATTACAGCGTAATGGAAAAAAACAGCGGCGCATCATACTACAAAATGCATGATCAGAAAATAATAAGAAATTCCAGCTACAGCAAATGCTCGCCGCCAAGATTTCTCAAACCCGTGAGGTTAGACAAAAAAGAAAATAGTTCGGTTTTTGAACTGATTCAGCTAGCAAAACAAAAAAATGTTATAGAATTTTTGACAAAGCCAAAGGATCTGGATTATTTTGAACCTAAAATAATATATCGCATTTTTCAGGCGCGTTAAAAACAACATTAAAGTATGCTAAAGTCGCCATTAAATCAGAAAGTATTAAGAAGATAGATGATAATGTAATCAGAGACATTTCTGCCAAGAGATGAGCAAATGTACGAAAAAGTTGCGATAGGCTGCACTATCAGAAGGATGCCGCTGAAGGCAGCACTGAAGGAGTTTCTTATAAAAATTAATGTTGATTTTGACGACCTTGGTGATGGCTCCCATGCTGACGTTGCAAGAAAGGTTGCTGAAGCAGTCGCGCAGGGCTCCTATTCGAAAGGGATTTTAATATGCGGCACCGGTACAGGTATGGAAATAGCTGCGAACAAGGTGCCTGGTGTGTACGCCGCCAACTGTCGCAATGTTCAGGAAGCGGAAAATTCGAGAAAAATGAATGACGCAAACATCCTTACCATGGGCGATATAAGCCCGGAAGTTGCAAAAGATATTGTGAAGGTGTGGCTAGAAACAGAATTCTCCAACGATGAAAGGTTTGTAGCGGAAATAAAGAAAATAAAGGACACGGAAGCTTTTTATTGTCATCAGAGAAGTGTCTAAGAATCATTTATTCAGAAATTCCTTTACCTGCCTTGTGATTCCTTCTGCATCCATGCCATATTTTTTGTAAAGTCCTTCAGGCGTGCCAGTGGTTCCATAAGAATCCATTCCTATCCGTTTCTGTCTTATTCCTAGTTTGTTCAATGCCGGCGCTAGTGCATCACCCAAACCACCGCCATATTTCAAATGGTCTTCTGCAGTAATAACAAGATTGCTGTTTTCTACAAGCCTTTTCACTTCACCTGCGTCAGGAGATGGTTTTATTGTGGACAGTGCCGCAACTTTTATTTTTATACCGGAACTTTCGAGCAGCGACTGGGCTTTTAGCGCCTGTTCGAGCATGGAGCCGGAAGCTATAATTATAATACTGCTGTTAATGTTTTGCGGGAACAGGAAGCCACGACCGATTTTCGGCTCATAATTTTGAGGCAACAACGGAGAAACGGGCTGTCGGTAGGTTCTCATGTATGCTGTTCTGTTTTCCTGAAGCAACTGTCTTAGCAGTTCAACGGCTTCGTTATAGTCAACCGGATCCAGAACATAATCTATTCCGGCGTTTGCTCTCATAGCGCCAAGGTCTCCTATGGCCTGGGCACTTTCACCATCCTGGCCGACACCTATGCCTGCATGCGTTGCTCTGTAAATTATATTCAATTTTTTTCCACGACCGCTCTGGTAAATCTGGTCCCACCCGCGCTGCATAAACTGAGCAAAGGTATTTACAATAACCTTCTTTCCCATCAATGCGAGGCCATAACTGAAACTTATCATGTCCTGTTCGGATATTCCCATTTCTATGGTGCGACCCGGATATGCATTTTTCGCTTTCCTTATTTTTAGAGAATCAGACAAGTCGGCATTGACCACGTATAAATTTTCATCTGCGGCCATCAGGTCTACGTATTCGTTTCCTACGTCTCTTGTTGCAGCTTTTGCAGTATTATATTTTTGCATATAGTTCCCTCACCATTCTCAGAGATTCTTGGAGTTCTGCCATAGCCTTGTCATATAGTTCATCATTGGGCGCTTTTCCATGCCATTCGCCTTTGCCTTCGACCATGAAGCTGACTCCATGACCTTTGTCCGTATCAGCAACAATAACAACCGGGACATTTTTTTCCCTTCCAATTTCCTTTGCCCTGACCAGTGCGTTTATCAAGAAAACAATATCATGACCATTCCTAAAGGGGGTCTGCCTCTCTTCCCATTTCATGCCCCCACTGATTACTTCCCAACCGGCAGCGCGGAACTTGTCGCCTATGGGATTAATGTTTTTTGTCATGTGGGTCTCAAAATCATTCTGGACACCGTTATTGTCGATTATTGCTATAACATTCCCTAGGTTGTAGTGAGATGAGAATGTGCATGCTTCGGTTATCTGGCCTTCCTGAAGTTCGCCATCGCCCATAAGAACAAACGCAGTAGCTTCGGGCATTTCTTTTTTCATAACATAAGCAAAGGCATTTGCTATGGACAATCCGGTTCCAAGCGAACCCGTGCTGGCATCGATGCCAGCGACACCGACTTTTACATGACCTGGTAAATAGCCGTCATCTTTTCTGAATGTCCTGAGCAGATCAAAGCCAGACAGGATTTCGCTTCCAAAGCTGCAGCTGACATGATCAAAGTAGCCACACATTGCCAGTTGGGCGTAAAGCCCGGGTGTTGCATGACCTTTCGACATTACAAACCGATCTCTTTCCATCCAGTCGGAGTCGGCAGGTTTATGTCTCATGATTTCGTACAAAACCAGAAGAATTTCCGTTTCCGACAGCGAGCCGCCAGGATGACCGGATCCCGCATCCTTTATTTGAGCCAGAGAGTTTATCCTGTTAATCACGGCGATCTCTTTCAGGTGCAGCAGATATTTTACAGCATTTCTGCTTTCTGTGGTAGTTTTTGACTGGTGATATTCCAGAAGCTCATGTTCATTCTGGAAATTTTTCATAAAAGAAATTGCGTCCTGCTTATTTTCGAACGCCGTTTTTATGTCAGATCTTTTTAGATAGACAGGACTTGATTGCATAGAATAACAATTTGTCGAACCCTTAAATTGATTATACATGTCAAATCGTATGAACATCTTGAGGATATCCGTATGAACATCTTCAGTAAGTTGTATGAGAAGATTTGAACTGTTGCTAGGAAGCCCCGAGTGAGGATTGAACTCACGGCCTTTACCTTTTTGTTGGTTTTCCGTCGGCACTTTTTTGAAAAGGGCCGTTACCAAGGTTTAGCGGCATTTTGCTAACGCTCTACCAACTGAGCTATCGAGGCATTTCAGTATAATATTTTCTTTGACTGCAAGCTCCTTTCTTTCTAAAAGAAAGGAGCTTAGCTATCGAGGCATCAATATTTTAAAGTGTTGAAACAAATTTAAAAGATGATAAAATACCATCCGGCTCCTGATATAGAAGCAAGGGCAAAAAACATAGCGGAAAGGACAGGCATAAAACACGACTTCTCCCGGATAAAGTTCTTGCGCTCCACCGGCAGCCAGTCGCGCTACACTCTGGCACGCTGTCATGCCATGCCGCGCGTCATGCAGGCAGCTCTTGATTTGAAGGCGCATTATGTGATTGAGGTTATTTCTGAAAAATTTGACAAAATGACCGAAGAAGAACAGACCAAAACAATTATTCATGAACTCATGCATGTGCCAAAGTCCATGGGCGGTGGTTTCCGTTATCATGACCACGTTTGCAAAAAGAATGTGGATCAGATGTACAAGATGCTGAGGGAGAGAGCATGAGAACAAGACCTTCCTTTGACAAATCCGTGAAAGATATAGAGTCATTGCCAACTGCGTATGACAATTGCAGACTTTCTTTTATATATAAAATAAACGGTCGTGTGTTGTGCAATATAGAGAGAATACAAAAAACAACAATCTATCCGTACGGTTGGATGGTAAGGGCTCCGGAAGACGCATTCTACAGGACAAGAGACGAGGCAGCAAGGACTAACCGCGAGGTTACTGTGAGAGATGTAAAAGAACGAATGGAAACATATGAAAAGATGTTCAGGAGCCCGGCTTAATAATTACTTTCATTTCTTGTATGAAAGAAACAAAAGGAGACACCCATCTCAAGGCGCACGACACCGTAGGTGTAAGTCTGCTAGGTTGGAGGCTTCACTTCTGTATACAATTAAATCTTTATCAGTCATCATTTATCAGTGTTTTTATGAAAATAGGACTCATACAGCCAAACCTAGATGAAAAATATTCAGACCAGAGACACGCCTACAGTTCTGAAAAAAGACCGCCCGAGACAGGTCTTGCTGTTTTAGGCAGTTGGTTAAAGCGCTACTCCGCTAGCGGGCATGAAGTTGTCACATTTAATCCGGACAGGCCTTTCAAAAGTATTGTAAATGATCTGGCTGGTTTTGACTTTCTTGGCATCAGCGACTGGTTTTCAAATCATGAAAATGGCATGCTACTAGCCGAAGAAATTAAATCACTCAATCCTTCTATAAAAATTATAGTAGGCGGACCAAATGCTTCTATGATTCCGCGGGAAATACTGGCAAACCACGCCAGTGTTGATTATGTTGTTTCTCGAGATGGCGAGGATGCCCTGACAGGCCTTGTAGAAGGAAAACCGCTACCGGATATCCCAAATTTATGGCACAGAGATGGAAGTGGTAACATTGTATACACGTATAGGGCATTTGCCAGCCTGAAGAATGTGCCAGTATGGGATTTTTCCGATTTTCAGGATGTAAATGAAAGGCTTGCTCAATATTTAGAAGTTCAGAATTCTGGGAGCGACCCATGGCTTACGCCGCCATTAACTTTGTTCAGCTTTAGGGGATGCATGAAAGCGATTAAGGAGGGTGTTTGTAGTTATTGTGCCTCAGCTGAAGAACAGGGCAGGGCGCTGCCAGCAGAAAAATTGTGGGAACAGGTTTTAAGGTTAAATGATGTGTACGGTGCCGAGATATTCTATATGGCTGATGATATATTCTCTGTTACCCCTCGTAGGATTGGACAAATTGCAAGATCCAAACCAACCGGAGCACGATCGAGAATCAGAGCTTACGGATATTTGCCTGATATGGCACAATTAGATAGGCATACATTGGAAACCATGGCAAGAAATCTTCAGCATATAGGAGTGTTCAATCTTTTCTTTGGTTCAGAACATTACGACCAAAATGTCTTAGCAGCTATGAATAAAATTGGAACTTCGGTTGAAGAATCTGCACGTGTTATAAAGACGCTTTACGAAATCGGCGGCGTAAGAACTACAATTGCATATCTGCTCGGTCTTCCTCGTGAGTCAGAAGACAGTTTGGCAGTAAATCTTGAGTCATTAGAAAGATTGTTAAAAGTAGACGATTGTATTGAAAGGCTCTACATATCCATTGGAATGCCTCTAAAAGGAACGCCTTGGTATAGAACACTTGAATCTGATGCAAGAGTAGCAACAGAATACAAACAGAATACGAAAAAAGATCTGACTACAGATGATTACCCCGACTATCCGCTATTATCACGGCTTTCCTTAAAGTATACAACATCTGTATCACCTTCGGAAATACAAAGATATCTTAAACTTATGGTTGATGCTGCAAGAAAAAAGATGCCTGATTATAGAGTAGGAGGGTTTATGTTAGATTTAGATTAGCTTCTTCTCACATAAGAAACGGCTCTATAATATGTAACATATTAAAACGCCACACAGAATACGCCTGGTTGGTTTCAGTTCCTACATCTGTTTATAAAAAACTAGAAACAGAATGGCCTGTAACAGTCGAGAAAACAAAAAGAGAACTAGGTATTTACAAAACTTAATCTTTACTTTTTGCATTAGCTGCTTTCGCTTCCCTTTTTGCCTCGGCTTTCATTTTAGGCACAGTTATCTTGTAGTCGCATTTGGCGCACTTGATATTAAACGGTCTCTTCCATTCCTGCTCCGCGTAAGCCTCGTGCTTGCATTCCGGGCAGGTGTATTCCACCATGGCTGTTGTACTTTTCGGTGGCACCAGCACCCTTATTTTGCCAGTAGGCTCGTTATTTTTGTTCTTGGCATCGCGCCACGTATGATATACGCATTCCTTTGCCTTGATACCATTCTTTATAGCAAAATCCTGTATCTTTCCCATTGTTATCACTGGTTAATTTTATTAAACGAATATTTATACCTTAAGCCCTTTCAGAAAGCCTGTAACTTCTTTTGCCGCTCTTACGTTCTGCACATCTGTGAAGTCATGTGTGACACCTTTTAGTTCAATCATCTTGCAGTTCGGAAGCATTTTGAATAGTTTTCTGCTCTGGCTTATTGGAACTACGTCATCCTTTGTGCCATGTATTATAAGAACAGGGCACTTTATTTTTCCTGCAGTCTTGTAAGCGGTGTATTTCCTGCAGTCTTCTCTGAATTTTTTTCCTTTCTTGTTTGCAAGCGTACGCTTTATGTAAAATGACGGAGGAGCTTTTACTATTAAAGCTGCCGGCATGATTTTTGGTGCTGATAGAAGGGAAACCATACCGCCGAAACTGGAGCCGAACATGCAGATTTTTTTGTACCCGGCATTTCTCGCAAATTTCGCAACATCAATCACGTTTCTTATGCCTATTGAAAGTGTCATATCTTTGAGTTTACCTTCACTTTCTCCATGCCCGTAGAAATCAAAACAGATTGTCGCAAAACCAGCTTTTTTCAATGCTTCTCTCATTTGTGGTACTGTCTTGCCGTTTTTGCTTGTAGTCCAGCCATGTGCCAATATAACAAGCGGCTTTGTTTTGTCGCCTTCTGCTACTAGGCATATTTTCTTTCCGCCGTAACTTTTAATGAATTTTTTCATTTTTATCAAATCTTTACTGCGCCCGCTATGAAAGCTATTAACGCGATGATCATTGCGACCTTGATTAGCTTTGAGCTGTATTTGGCCGGTGCTATCACAGCCGAGAGAAATATAATATCTGCAAGCAGGACAAAGAACATGTACATTATGCCCAACAACCCGAGGAAGTAGGGCACGAAGCTGAATATAACAGCAACTATGAGGAAGACATTGCCTATTATTCTGGTCCTCACAACACCGATTTTTATGGCTAGGCTGTTTACATTATATCTCCTGTCTCCCATCGCATCGTCTACGGTTTTGTATATTTCCCGCGCTGTATTTGAGAGAAAAGCAAGCAGCGCCAGCGGCAAAACAGGCAAGTAGTCTCCGATTATGATGCCGCCGAACACGAACGTAAGGCCAACAAGACCGCTGACGATCAGGTTGCCTATCAGTATTGTCTTCTTGAGGTAGGCTGCATAGGCGATAAGCAAAGCCGATACAACAACTGCTGTGATAAATGCATCAAAGCTTATCATGTAAGCTGCGGCATTGCCGATAATAAATAAGGCCCCTGAATACGCCAGTGCTGCCCGCTTGGAAATTTTTCCTGAAGCAAGAGGCCGGTTTGGCTTGTTAAGCTTGTCAATTTCTACGTCAAAAAAATCATTGATTGCCATGCCGCCGCCGGATATGAGAAAAACCGCGACCATGCCAAAAATTATGCTGATGTCGGGCACGAATGGGGCGCCCGCTATCAGTGCGCCTATCCAGACAGCTATGACAGACATAAGCCCGTTAAGCGGGCGCAATAGTGTTATGTACGCAGCCATATGATTCATATCCTATTTTTTCCTATTTAAATTAGGCCGGCGGCGCAACGAACCGCTTTGTCTGGCAACCCTCTCAAAGAATGATCGGGAATAATCAGCTACGCCATCCATTTCATCCTGGGTCATGTCAGTACTGAGCTTGTACAGTTCAGCAGTTTCTACCACTACACCTTTTTCCCGTAGTTTTTCACTTGCAGCTATTGCGTCATGATACGATACATGGGGGTCATTTCTGCTGCAAATAAAAAGCGTTGGCGGCATGTTTTGCGCTGATTCGCCTATCATACTGATCAATGATGTGTCGTCGTCTATGAATTTCATAAGGCGACCCACGTCTTTGTGATTTCTAACACCAAGGTTTTTATGCATCGCTCTCATAGTGAGAGTGGCAATGTAATTTAAACCAGAAACTCTTGAAAGAAAATTCAGAACGTTGTGGTTTCTTGTATATTTGCCAAGATGGTCAGGTGGTTGCACAGCTGTTATTGCTGTGAATCTCCTTTCTCTGTCGAGAAGTGCAGCTTTGAGGAGCCGTTCAGCGCCAAAGCTGTGTCCTATTCCCATAACATTTTGATAGCGGCCTATTTCCCTTTTCAGCACATCAACAGATCTGTAAGTAGTTTCAATAGTATGCTCATGTGAATATTCTCCGCCGTCATGCCAGTCTGTAATAACTGTTATCATTCCTTCTTCAGTAAATTTTCTTGCCACGGGTGCATAATCCGTTGGGTTGCAGTTAAAGCCGGGGTACATGGAAACAACATATTTGTCATTTATGACACCAGGAACGTAGAAAAACATTCTCGGAGAACCCTGTTCCTGTAATGTAAAAACCTTGACTTTGGCTTTTGCCATGATTAAAGGTTAGAAGAAAATAATATAAAGCAGAATTTTAATTAGACTTTCTGTCCTCTTCTTTCCTTTGCCTTGAGGCGAAGCTGCTTTGAGCCGCATTTTCTGCACTTTATCTTGTGCTTCTTGACCTTGTCCTGGGCTGCGCGTATCTTTGCGTTGCATTTCATGCATACAAACATGTTCTTGAACATTCTATTCGCGATCGGTTCGGGCATTTTCTTTGCCATTTTATATCACTATCATTTCATTCTGGAATAACTTATAAAAAGGGAACTGGCGGCTATTTTTTGGCGTTTCCCCAATCCATTTGAAAATATGTTTCCCAGGAGTAGGCCAGAGCCTTGTTATGAATAAGAATTCCCAGAGGTTTTTCCGTCCATATTATTAAGCCGACCTTGTCATTTCTTATTATCATCTCTGTCAGAGGTTCAAAGCCCTTTGCCATGAATCTAATTTCTGTATTACTGTCATGATATCCAAATTTTTTGGCCCACTCCTTTAAGGACTCGTTAAAAAGAAGCTTTCCTTTTATTCCTTTTGCAGCCCGTTTTTTATGGTAATTAAGCCACCAGGCAGTTCCCAGCATAGTAGATTCCAGCGGAGACCCCATTGTGTGGTGTTCCTTTCCACCGGCATCCAAAAGCTCCAGCAGAAGTTCCTTTACGCCCCGCAGGCCTCTAAATAAAACCGCATCGGTCCTGTCCTTTGCCATAGACTGCTTCGCTGCAAGAATCGGCAAAATTTCATTCAGCTTGGATTTTTTCTCATCAATGTATTCTATAATATTTTTGGGATCCGATGCCTGATAGTGACTAATTTTACCTTCCTTTATAGAAGAAACCAGACCTTTTTCCATTAGTCTTGCCAGTGCAGAATAAACAACAGAGCTTTGCAAGCCGCTCTTTTCAATTAGCGATCCGGTCTTTGTCGCACCCAATTCCAGAAGAGCGAGGTAGACCTTTATCTCCGCATTGGTCAGTCCAATGTCCTCGAGAGCGCTCACATCCATAGTTACTCTTTGCCTCTATGTCTTAAATACTCTCCTTTTTTGGAGAGTTAAATCTTATATAAATAAATAACTATATAGTAGTAACATATACGGGGTGTGGATCATGAAAAAAATAACAAACGCTTTATTGGCAGGTCTGCTGGCTGGATCTGTAAATGTAACAGCGCAGACGCCTAGTCAGAATAAGCCTGTGGAATTGGGATATAATGCCCTAGAAGCCCTTGGAACAAGTCAAGGTGATGCTAGGATTCGTGGCTTGACAGACATAGATGTACCTATTGGAAAAGTAAAACCAGGCTTTCACGGGCTCAATGAGCTAACATTCACATCCGATGCAAGAACGCTTGACACTTACTTTGGTCGCAATGTTTTGACGCTAGGCATCGGTGATTCAAAAATAGCCCCTGTTGTTATACTGAAGATGGATAAGACAGGGGTTTTCGACGCAAAATACGGAATAAGATATACAAACCTGCCAGTATGTGATTACGGTTTCCTAGACACAGGGTTAGGTAGGAACAGCGGAACTTTTGACGTGTTTTGCGGCAAAGAAAAAGGAAGATATACAATGGAAGTTTTCAACTCAACAAAACTGCCATATCACGGAAGACCTGGCAATTATATGGAACTCCAGCCTTACATGCGATTAGGAAAAGGCCTATCGCTGATGGCAAGAGCAGAGATTGACAACAAAGATTTCCGCAAAGGCAGATACCTCTTCGGCGGAGTGAAGAAATTTTAGTTTTTCTTTAATAAGTATTTTTCAAAAGCTTTTGTCCAGTCAATTTTCTTTTTTCTATGTTTCTTTTTATTTATTATCTTGAGAATTTCTTTCGCGTTTTCCTGTGGAGATTTTTTGGTTGTGTCAATTTCAATTGCGTTCTTTGCCTCGCTGGAAATTATTCCCATTGCTTCTGCCTCCACGTTTTCTCTTATCTTGCTTTCACTCCAGCCTTTTTTCTTGAGGCGCCTTTCCAGCTCCGACGGACTTGTCCTCAATATTATAGTCAAGTCTGCGGAAGCAAAGTGAGCCAAATGACCTTCAAAAACAGAATTTTTGTAATACCTGCATTCCTTTTTGGCAGCGGCTGATAGCTTTCGGGTATCTATGATTTTTGTCCTTCTTTTTTTGTCAAGAGCAGTTGGAATTTTGTATTTTTTCATCAGATAATCAGTAGTAATTAGCTTAGCGCCCAGTGACTTGGCTACTCTTTTACCTATAACAGTTTTGCCAGTGCCTGGTGTGCCTGATATTACTAGGAACATAGAATTAGTTACGGGAAAGACTTTTTATTCAGCTATGTCTGTGAACCTTTGTCAATACCTTGTATATGTGGCTCTTCGCCTGATTTGTAGGGACCTTTGCATTCTTTTCTTAATGCTGTGTATTGTGTTATTTTCAATTCCTCAAGATTGTGAAAGGACGCGCCGCAGAATAATGAGGTTTTTCTACCTCCGCGAAGAAGTCCGCATGCTCCGCAGCCTTCGTATATTTCTTCTCTGGATATTGTCTGACACATACAGTTGTCTTATAGAAAACCTTTAAATTTTGTTTTACTTGCCGAAAAATCCCATGATAGCATCTATGATTCCGGAAAAAAAGTCAGCTATCGCACCGAACACCCCGCCCGATTTCCTTTCCTGTAAAGTATTTACTATCACCGTCTGGGACGCAAGCGAATTGCCTGCAGCTGAGACCGATATGTCATTCGGGCCTTCCTTGTTTGCTATGAGCCTAAAAACGAATATTTTTTCCTCGCCGCTTTTTAATGATACAACCTGTTTCATGGTCTGGTTGGTGTATTTGACCATCAGCATAGGCATTGCATCCCTAAGCAGGCTTTTTACTGTCATATTTACATAGAATGATTCGTTGAAATTTACCGTATTTGGTGCCTCTGCGGATAGCTCGAATTCTTTCTCCTGTACCACGTTCACGATTTTCTCATAAAGATTGTTTTTTGCGTAGAGGTAAAACTTGTAGGCACCGGGTTTATTTATGCCCAGCCGCCAGCCAGTGCCTGCGTGGAGGCCAAAATCCGTTGAATAGAAAATGCCGTCTGTGCTTGCCGTAAGCGTGAAAAGTTCATTTACAAGAACCGTTTCCGGACCTGTGATAAAGATAGGCGATTGCTGGCTTTTGCCGCCTACTGTTACCCTGAACTCAGATCTGCTGTCCATCTGGTCATAAACTGAAATAGGGCATATGTAGTTGTTTCCAGTGGGCTTGAAGAACCAATAAATATCCTGAGGTTCGCATAACCACACTGTTCTGTTGGGCATCTGTATGTCAAGCTGTCTGACGCCATTGCTGTCTACGCACGAGTTTGCTGTAATGTCCATAAGCGTGCATTCATCTGCAGAAACAGCAGCTTTTACATATCCGTAGTCTGTTGGCGCTACGCTGCCCGAGCCGGAAACTCTCAATGTGGTAACTTCCTTTTGCGTATAGTCAAGCATTTCTATCTGCTCATTATTTCTTGTCCAGTCTATGTCGCCGCCCAAATACGTTAGCGTGTCCATCTGGCTGTTGTCCAGCAGATAGGCGCTTTCCACGTGTGTTGCATCCAGGTAGCCTGCCTGGAGCCACGTGGGATCAAGCGGAACCCACCCGCTTTCCGTTAGAACTTCTACCCAGGTGTGTCCTATGAATTTTTTCTGTACAGAAGAATAGGCATAGCCAACAACATAGCGTGTTGGTATGTCGCTTGCCCTGAGCAGCGCTGTCAATAGGTTGGCATGCTCAACACAGACACCGCGTCGCCCAACAAAAACCTGGTCGCTTGGCAAGTCCCTGCCTACATAACTGAGGTCGTAATCAAGATAATCATTAACCAATGCAGTGAGTTCCGCAGCGCGCTTCATGGATTTTTCAAAGGGAAACGCAAACTGCTTTATGTTATCATTTATTATTATGTGGTCTGTTTGCTTCAGGTAGAAGTCGTCCGTTCCTATAGCACTACTAACAGGCAGGTGCTTTGCCCTGTTTTCCACCACCAGCTCTATTTTATAATTTAGCGTGCCTGCGGGTTTTTTCCATTCCAGGAGAATCATCCTGTTGTTTAAGTTGTCAAGAATGTAGCGCCATGTCATCCCGCCGTCTCCTGTCACATCTATGTTTTGTATGCCGTTCTGCGGCACGTAATAGGAGAGGTTTGCCTTTTCCACGACGCCATTTATACGGAGCGAGCCGCTTTGCGTTATATCAAGCTTCACATAATCAATGGTCTTCACATTAAGCTGTTCAGCATTCACCGTAATTGCCAGAAGCAGGAAAACAGCAGCTATCATGAGAAGTTTTTTCATTATAATAGGTTGAAATTCTTGGTATAAATAAGTTAGATACTTTATTATTTTATGGAATTTCTCGATTACGTGAATGACAATGATGAGGTCATTGGAAGTGCTTCGCGCCGTGAAGTCTATGAAAAAAGACTGCTGCATCGCATTGTTCACGTGCTTGTTTTCAATAAAAATGGTGAACTGGCGCTTCAACGCTCCAGCGACAATAAAGAATTTTGTCCCGGTCATTGGGGCACTTCTGCAGGCGGCCATGTGCAATCGGGCGAGACCTATCAGGAAGCGGCGCTTCGTGAATTAGAAGAAGAGTTAGAAGTCACGCTGCCTCTAGAGTTCATGTTCAAAGATTTCTACGAAGACGTACAAAGAGGATTGAGAAAAATACTAGTTACCTTCAAAACAAGTTACAACGGGCCTTTTTTAATAAACCAGAATGAAGTTCAGGATATTCAATTCTTTTCTCTTGGTAGTGTACAGAAAATGATTAATGACAGAGAAAAGTTCCATACAGAACTTCTGTTTCTTTTGGAAAAGCATTTTGGAATAAAACGAGCTTAAGAATTTTTCATTCATACTTCAAGTGTTGATTATATGCCTATAGAAGAAATCTGGACTGAGAAGTACCGGCCTAAAAAACTCGCTGACGTAATCGGCCAGGGCAACATTACCAAACGTCTCGAATCATTCATAGAGACCCGCTCGCTGCCGCACTGCCTCTTTGCCGGGCCTGCCGGCTGCGGAAAGACAACAACAGCCCTTTGCATAGCGCATGAGCTCTACGGCGACAGGATTAAAGGAAAGTTTCTCGAACTTAACGCATCCGATGAACGTGGGATAGATGTTGTTCGCGAAAAAGTGAAGGAGTTCGCGCGCCAGCCATCTGTTGACACCGCTGGCCTATTCAGAATAGTTTATTTGGACGAGGCTGACGCGCTGACAAAGGACGCCCAGCACGCGCTTCGCAGGATCATGGAGAATTATTCCCATATATGCCGTTTTATCCTTGCAGTCAACTACAGCGGCAAAATTATACCGCCGATACAGTCGAGAACTGCTGTGTTCCGCTTCTCTTCGCTGAAAGAGGACGATGTAATTTCCTACTTGAGAATTATAGCAAAGAATGAAAAGCTGAAGATTGACGAAGCTGCCTACAAGGCAATAATGAAGGTTGCCGAGGGCGACCTGCGCAAGGCCATCAACATACTTCAGTTAGCCTCAACAAGCAAGACCATTGATGAGGATGTAATATATGCAGTTACGAATCGGGCTGATCCGGCTGCTGTAAAGAAAATGTTGGAAACAGTGATAGGCGGCCAGTTCCGTTCTGCACGCCTGCAGCTCCTCTCACTTCTTAACGACCACGGCCTTTCCGGCGAGGATATAATAAAAGAGATTCATAGTCAGCTGTTCGATCTTGACTTGTCAGACAGGCAGAAACTGGAAATGATTGAGCGTGTTGGCGAGTATGAGTTTCGTCTTACAGAAGGCAGCAACCCGCATGTGCAACTAGACGCTCTGCTGGCCCAGCTAGCTCTCATTGGGAAGAAGTGATGCTTGGGATTTCTCCCTATAGATCTTGAAGCGGTTTCCAGGATTCATCCACTCATAGGTCCAGCCCGGTGTATACAACTCTACAAAAATCAGGCCTCTTCCATGATTTGACAACGCGTTTTCTTCTGTGGCAGTGAAGTAATTGTCAGAATTGAATCTTTCTTCACCCTCATCCTGCACAAAGGTTCTTACTTCGTTCTTAGTTTGATAGAATTCCACTTTTATTCTTCTTTTACTGTCAAGTTTATTGCCGTGTTTTATAGCGTTTATTATGAGTTCTCTTACTGAAGTCGAATAGTTTGTCGATTCGTCTTCATCAAGCCCACAAAGCGTGCAAAAATTTCTTGCGAGATTCTGGGCCATATCTACGTATGCCATATCTGAGTCGAACTCTGCTAAAAAGAGTGGTTTTTCATCTAGCATTAAAAAACAGTAATCGCAACCTTAATAAATTAAACTGATAACATTAAACAGAAGCCGAAGTGGCTCAGTGGTAGAGCACCCGACTCATAAAGCCCTTTCTGCGGGCAGAAATCGCTTGCGGAAAGAATAGAATTTATGAGTTTTGAGTCAAGACAAACTGACGTGTGAAGCACGTCCAGCTGTTTTGACGATGACAAATTATTGAGAAATCGGGAGGTCATGGGTTCGATCCCCATCTTCGGCATTTAACTAATAGGTAAATGCCTAATTAGGCTAATTTTAATTATGAGCCGAATGGCGCCCTAGGGTTACCATAGGATGCCTTTAAGTCATTTCCACGTAGATATAACATAACAGGTAAAGCCTAAAGGCCAGTGTACCTTGAGGTGCACGTTTTAGTGCCTTTGGGTTCTGTTTTTATGATCATTTACCATACGTGATAAACTTCTTGTTCTATTTTTATTAAATCTATATACGCACTATTGTTATGTTCGAATTTTTGGAAACATGACCATGCTAAAATATCAGCAAATTGCAGCCCAGACCACGAATGAGAATAACTGTGTTCTATTACTGCTTTTATTGCAGAAGATTTTTCTGTCAAGCACTTTATGAAATAATCATTAAAATCTTCTCTAAGCATCTGTTTGCCTTTTGATTTGTCAATTTTGATATGTATATCCATATTTGCAAGTAGTATATTTTTTGCTAGCTTACCTGCCACATAATTATATAATTTATGTTTATCATTTTTAAGAAAATCACTGAATAGTTTCTTTTTTTCTAAAACTATGTAAAATATTTTAGCACCTTTTACGTCATTAAGTTTCTGTAGCATATATCTTATAACAGCATCTGATGACTTGTCGGCCTTTATTTCCACAGCTTTTCTAAGTTCTTTCTTGAATTTGTGTCTTCTCATGTTCTTGATGATTCTGTCAAGATTTTTGGGTTCTTCAACAAGCAATGCGGCAAGAATCATGTATCTTGAGCCTTTCTCACCTAAGTCGCCGCTTTCGTCTATATACATATAGGGTAACATATTGTTTCAAATATTATTGTAAGCTTTTAACAGAATACGTTCGCTAAACCAAAATAAGACTTCACTACTTAGCCGCCTACCCATCTTCGGCATTTAACCCATGCAGGGCTGCTGTCATCTTCCTGTAAAATTACCATTAAGAACTCAGAAATCAATAGATATATGTTGATAGCTATGGTAACCAAAAAATATGAATATGACTGGGAACTCGCCTGTACCGGCTGCAAGGGAAAACACTTCAAGGTACGCGGCAAGAAGGGAAAGAGCATTCTTGCCAAGTGCAAAAGTTGCGGCAAGGTCATGAACGTCAAGACCATGAAGATTAAGCACGCCAAGAAGTAAGCTGGTTCTCTTTAGTGAAGATGATTAGGAAAAGAAATAGACTTATCTCTATACTGATTGAGGAACTTCAGTATTGAATTATATAAACTTCCTTGGACAAATTTTAATCATAGAGGTGAAGTTATGACAGGTTATGTAGGATCGATTGAGAAGCAGACGGAGAAAAACAATTATTTTAGAAAAGTCCTTTTTACTGGCAAGCATGCCCAACTCGTGATTATGTGTCTCCAGCCCGGCGAGGAAATTGGAAACGAGGTGCACCATCATGTTGACCAGTTCTTTCGCATCGAAAAGGGCAAGGCAAAATTTGTTTTCAACGGAAAGGAACAGAATCTTGTCAAAGACGGTGATGCTGTTATTGTCACAGCAGGCACCTATCATAATGTGATAAATGCCTCGAAGACGGCAAAACTGAAATTGTACACAATATATTCCCCTTCAAACCATCCGCCAAAAACCGTGCATAAGACAAAGGCCGCTGCAGAGCGGGCCGAAAAGAAATAGACTTCTTCGGCATTTATTTTTTCTTTATAACAACTATAGTCAGGTCATCGTCCGGCGGGCAGAATGCAAAGAGCTCTCTTTTTATCGTGTCGTGAATGGTTCTTGCCGGCTCTCTTTTTACTTCTCTTAAAACATCCTCCAGTCGTGTCTCTGCAAAGTTCAATTTGCCGCCACTTTGTTCTGTAAGCCCGTCTGTATAGAGAAGCATAAAATCACATGGCATCAACAAATGGATTTCGTTGACATCAACTTCGTCCATTGTATGAAAATGTTCTGTATCTGCATGATATTTGGATGGAAACATACCCAAAGGAGTTGAAGCCTTTGTGCGTTCCTTGTCTATTTTTTCCATCCGGCCGTGTTCATTAGAAAATATTATTGGTGTAGGGTGACCTGATGTGACGTACCTGAATCTTCCGTCGTTGTGAACCTCACCGTACAAAAAAGTCACGTAAGGTCTTTTTCTTAGATATTCAGCCTTTACATATTCGTATAGCTCCTGATTTAACTCTTCGACAAATTCAGCAGTAACCTCACCGTGTTGCTTGATCTGGGATCTAACGAGTGCCCTGAATGCGCCATGCAAAAAGTTGACAATAACACTTTCAGCTATGCCATGGCCAGAAACATCTCCAATAGCTATCCCGAATTTATCAAGGTTTCTAGTGAGCGTGGCTGCTAAAGCGTCATTACCGGTTTTTCCAGCTTTTTTAATCCTCTTTTCCAGTTGATATTTGCTAAAGTCTATAACTGCAAGATAATCTCCGCCAACACAACCCTTATAGGGTTCTACTGTTGCAAAATAGTCTATCCCATGCAATCTTGGAAATTCGCCTTTGCGCGGCAGGGACAGCGCTCCGTAATTCTGGACACGATCTAGCTCACCCGCTACGTGGCGTAACTCGTCCATTAGTTCTTGTCTAGTCATTTCACTGATCGGTTTCATATATATCACATTGAAAATTTGTTAAACAAAATTTCAGCAAACAACAAACATGAAAAAGAAAGTTTAAATAACCTTATTAATTCATTCTCCGTACCGCCTGTTCCTTTGCTTGAATTCTTTCATGATCTTGTCGAATTCCTTTGTGCCGAAGTCAGGCCATAGTGTATCCACAAAAAACAGTTCAGCGTATTCAATCTGGTAAAGCATGAATCCGGAAAGCCGCTTCTCCCCGCCGGTTCTTATGACGATGTCCAGCGGCCGGGGCACCATCAGGAAGCCCTCGAAGACATTTTGATGAAGCTTTGCGATCATGGGATTGCTTCTGAGCCATCGTGAAGATTCCATAACTGCATTGAGAATTTCCTCCTTTCCGCCGTAGCCTATGCACAAGTTGAGTATTGGACCCTTGTTATCTTTAGTTTGTGCAGAAATCTCGCGCACTACATCCAGTACCTCCTGCGGCATTTCCTTCAGCCGGGAGCCTATCACGTTGACCTTTATGTCTTTTTTTGAAAGCATCCGGTGCCGAATCAAATCATTGATTTTGCCCTTCAGCAGTCCATAAATAAGGGATTTGTCGCTTTCGATCCGTACAAGGTTTTCCGTCGACATGGCCCATATAGACAATTCAGCCACTTCGGGATATTTTTCAAAAACATGTTTAACTATCTTTTCCATCGCGATTCCCGACTGCCTGCCGTCGTAATCCTTTATCCCGTTTTTCTTTGCCCAACGTCTGCCGCCGTCAGGTATTATGCCTATATGGATGCCGCTTCTCTGAGCTCTCATAACATATAGATATATTCAAAACGATTAAAAAGCCGCGCCGCTAGAAATCAGCAGAAACCCATTGCAACGTTTGCTATTTCTTCCTGGGTATTGGCGGTCCTGTAAACCTTGTTGCATTCCTCCTGCAACTGATACTCGACTGCAGGAACATCCAGTGCACATTCCTTTGCCCTGCTAATACAGTCCTTTAGCGCCGTGTCCTTTGCGTCCGTTTTGGTTGTTGCCACGCAGCCGCTAACAAGAAAAGACGCCAGAATAAGTACGAAAATAAGAACAGCTATCTTTGCCATATTCAAAATTCAACTCCGTTTAATTTTGACATCCCGAATGACTTAGTGTCATTCGCGGATATTCAATTATTGAATTTGATATTAATAAAAGTAGTTATAGTGAACCCACAAAAGAATCCAGATATGAATTGTGGGTTCACATATAGTTCCCAAGGAAATAATATCCAGAATGTTTCCTTGGAGAACTATATATGAGGCTGAAGAGAACCCAAGTCTCCATCTTTAGCAGCTCTTGTGTTATCCTAGAAGGTACCAGCCAAAAATAATGACGAGAATTATTATCAATATAATCATCAAAGTTGCCATGAATTTCCCAAGTTTGTTGGGATACAGGAATTCTTTTTCCCGGTGATCCAGCGTTTCGCCTTTTACATGTTTCTCGCCGCATACATTACAGATTTTCGGTTTATCATTAACTATCTCAAATACCATGTGTTTACTTCCCCAAAACCATTATAGCTGACCAACTTAATATCTAGGTATTACAAAAGTTGGTCACATATAGTAAACCAAATTATAATACCAGATTATTTATTTGGTTAACTATAAATCTCTTTCCGGTGTGATTAGTCTGTAATGCTAATTAGTGCGAGCGTCAAGCAAGAACAGGGTTGTCAAGGAAGGTGAAAAGCTGAAGGTTTATGTTAATTCTCCTGCTGCCGATGGAAAAGCAAATAAGACACTTATTGATGTCCTTGCAGAATTCTTTAGCGTAAAGAAAAACGTCGTAAGAATAGTTCGCGGTGAAAAGTCAAGAGAGAAGACTGTGGAAGTTATTTGTTAAGGTAGGAAAGCGCACAACCCAGACTTTGCTCTTACTTTTTAAAAAAGTACCATATTATGTTTGATAATAGGAAAAGCACTGCTACTATGCCGGTAACATGGGCAAAGGTATCCAGGGTTCCTGTGTATAAAGCATAAAGATAATAGAATCCGGCAATCATGAAGTATATCTTTGCTATCCAGTAAAGTATTTCTGCAATCATCTCTTCGCCAGTAAAAGTATAGAATAAGATTTTAAATAGGATAGTTTAGGCTGTAGCCATTAACGGTACAGGCTCGTCCAGGTTCCAGACCTCTGTGACGTTGTATATCTGGTAGAAATCCATGGTAGTGGCTTCTTCCTCTTTAGTGAGCTCACAAACATTCAGCAATGTAAAAACTAGCTTGAGCTTGCCAAATGTCTTTTCTTCCTGTCTTTTCTTAACTTTTACTAACCTCATGATGAGACCTCTTGATTATTATTAACCCGGCCGGACTCCGGGTCAAATTATAAAGGAAGTTGGTTGGCAGATATACCGATAGCACCTCCAGCGCATACGATCCTCCGGCCACCGTTATTTGGCAGGATTATTATCCACCTTCCAATCCGTTTCAGGCATCGGATAGCGTTAGGAAGCTGTTGGCATGACGGCGAATAATGGGTTGTTTGAGCAGCTAAGAGGGTAAAACACCAGCATTGTCCATGCTGCTGTTTGCCTCGCCCCGCTCTGTGGTTGTTTTTATACGCCTCTGCCTCAGGCCTCTTACATTATCTTAGCCCGGTTATAGCCCATCTGAAAAGAAATACATTTTCTTTCCAAACCCTCTCCCAAACGAAGAGGAATTCGCTGGCTAATAACTATGATGTGCTCTAAGCTGATGACCGGAGTCAGGAGCTGTTCGAGCACTTCATATGGAATGCATTCTGAGAATGCACTCCTGGTGAAGAAGCACTAGGCTTCTTCGTGTTCTCGAAAGACGGAGTCTTTCACAGAACTATGATCTTGTGAGAAGCCAAGCTTCTCCAAGATTCCGGAAAGCTTTACTTTCCGAATAAGTAAGGCGAAATCGGACATTCGCGGAAAGCCTAAGCTTTCGCGAGCCTCTCCGAAGCAAAGCTTCTTTGAAGACTTCACTGTGCTGTGAAATGCGCACCGAGGGTGCACAGGCTTTTGAGTGCCTGCTAATTTCGCCATACTTTCGAACAACGATGCTAAGCACCGTTGCCATATTAAAGGAAGTCACAAATCCGTGGATTTGCTTTCCCTTAACCATTAGTATAAGGCAGGACGAATTTCCTACACTTTGGGGCGTCGGTTTGTTCGTCCTGTGATTGACATCGATAGTGCGGGTCGATGCCAGCCAAAAAGTCGATTGACTTTTTGACAGCGGAAGGTTAACTTCCGATTAACAGGCCGATGCACCTGACACTCTAGGCATCAGACGTCGTTCCTGGTTAACTATGAAGTCCGCCCCAAATTCGCTGGGCGGGCTTTTCCGGGTCAGCATAGATAATGCTCCGGAAATGTTTTTTTTGGATGTATTTCAACATCTACTATACAATAACCTCGATTCCGAGATCGTTGGACAGTTTGCTCTTCGAAGACATCATCTTGCCTGCTGCTGTTTTTCCAAGAATGTATGGTGACTTCACACCGGTTATGATGGTTATCACCTGTATCTTCCCAGAAAATTCCGGCAAAATGCGTGCTCCCCACATTACAGTCGCTTCCGGATCCATGTGCTGCGCAACCGTCTCGCCTATTAAGCTGATTTCTTCCAGTTTCATATCGTCGCCACCTATCACTTGGATAAGCGCGCCCGTCGCACCGGAGTAATCAACGTCTAGGAGAGGATGCGATAGTGCTTTTGTTATAGCTTCCCGTGCGCGGTTCTGAGAATCACTCTCACCCACGCCGATTGTTGCTACCCCACCAGCTCGCATAATGGTTCTTACGTCAGCATAGTCCAGGTTTACCAGTGATGGCTGTGATATTGTTTCGGTTATGCCCTTTATCATAGTGGCAATTAACCCATCGGCTATTCCAAATGCTTCTTTCAGCGGCTTGTTGCCTGCCAGTTCCACGAGCTTCTGATTTTCAATCACTATAACAGTGTCGCATACCTCTCGTAGTTTTGCGAGGCCCTCTTCGGCTTTGTGTATTCTCGCACCTTCTATCTTGAAAGGTAATGTAACGGCTGCTATGACGATTGCGCCCATTTCTTTGGCAAGATACGCTACAACCGGAGCTGCACCTGTTCCTGTGCCGCCTCCGAGTCCGCATGTCAGGAAGAGTAAATCGCATCCCTGAAGGCTTTCTCTGATGTCATTTTTTGACTCCTCTGCCGCTTTCTTGCCGACTTCCGGGAAACCGCCTGCGCCCATTCCCCTGGTAAGTTCCCTGCCCAGTAGAATCCGTTTTGTTGCTTTTGTTACAGCCAGATGCTTTGCATCTGTGTTAGCAGCTATTGTACCAGCGCCTTCAATGCCCAATTCTGTGAGCCTGTTGACAGTGTTACAGCCGCCGCCACCGCAGCCTACAACCATGATTCTGGCCGGCTCTACGTGGAAGTTCGCTACCTCGTCGTTTATGTTCATACCAATTCCTCCATTCTATATTTTGAAAGTATTTCCCGTATTCGTTTTCATGTAAGCGAATACGTAATCCAGTTCATCTTTTTTTCTGGTATATAAACATTCCGTTACGAAAAAATATAATTTGTTGTCACTGCCAAGAAAGAAATATTAAACTACTTTGTAGGATAGGAAAAATTAGTAAACTACAATTACAAGAAACTACCAAAACGCTTATTAAGCTTGTGTTAACTTTCGTCTTTTCAAGTAGTGTAAGAAAAGTAGGATAAGAGTCAGGAGAGGGAACATCTATAAGAATTATTAAGTCGTTCACTAAAGGAAGAAAAATCTCTGTACGCACTAGAAAAAAATTCACTAAAGAAAACCGTCTAATTCTTCACGATAGAAAATTTAGTAACTGAGAGGTTGATTAGAAGGGGAAAAAATACAAAACGTTCCAACTTACTTACGTGTATAATCTTTTTGTCAGAAACATTCCAGGCTGGTCGCAGATGTCATTGATTGAAATATTGTATCTTGAAAATTCAGAAACCGTGTCCTGAATTTTCGCATTGAGCGTAGCGTCGCTGTAGCTGAGGGTTTTTGCCTTGTCGCAGGCGCATAGCACAGCATCGACTATCGCATTATTCTGCTGATCAGCCGGTTGGGCAAGACATGTTTTGTTGGCTCCGCAAAGGTCAGACGTGACCACAGCTTGCGTTGTCTTCCAGCAGGATTTGCACCCGCCGAGATCAACGCAGTTTTCCGTAAGACCAGCACCGAGCCCGAAAAGTATCAGAAGAACTATGGCAACCATTATGATGATAAATCTTGCTTTCATGTTTATGTTTTGTTTTCCGCTGAATTTAAACATAATCTCAACTAATAATCTATTGTATGGGAGAAGAATATGCTGTTTGGTTTATGCCGTCTGGTAACGTAGAAAAAAAATTAAGAGAAAATATTTTGACACTTTCAAAAGAGCATAAGTCTTATGACTTTGAGCCGCATGTCACTCTGATTGCAGTAAAAGGAGTATCTGAAAAACATGCCATAGAAAATACAAGAAAAATTTCCAAGTCGATTGAGCCGTTTAAAGTAAGCCTGAATAATGTCGATTACACGGATAGATTCTACCAATGTATTTTTGTGCGATGCAAGAAAACGCGAGAACTGATGAAATCTAACAGAACAGCGCAGAATATTTTTGACACAAATAACAGTTATATGCCGCACCTAAGTCTCATGTATGGCAATTTTCCTCCATCTCTGAAAGAAAAAATAATAAAGAAAATAGGTAAAAAAATTGATGTCGTATTTGAAGTGGATTATATTTACCTTATAAGAGGAGAAAGTCCAAACCCAAAAGACTGGCACATAATTAAAAAATTCAGGTTGTAGAATTATGAAAGTAATTTTACCATGTTTTTAGAAAATGAATTCTTTTTATATCATGAAAAACATAATTCTTCTATGAATCATGAAAAATATCCGAATTATTTTCTTGCGGTAATTGTGCTTTATGGCATAGTTTTTCTGGCAGGCTTTGGTTACTTTATAGCACCGCTAATTGGCTCCAGCCTTATCTATACAGATTTCGTCGTCATAACAGTTTTGTTTTTGCTGCCGCTGCCCCTGTTAGCTTTGTATGAAAAAATCAGCCGCTTTCATTTTCTGTGGGGAAAAGAAAAATTTATCAGAATTTTAGTAACAGCCCTGACCATAATTGATTTTGCTATTATATTTTATCTCATGACACTTCTCATGTAAATAAAACTACAACATGTAGGGATATTGGACTATTGATTTGGTTGCAGCCAAAATTTAAATGCGGTCAGGATGTTCCATCCGTACTTAGAAATCGAAGTCAAAATCTTTCTTCGGCTTTTCTTCAGAAAGTTTTTTCCTTATCTCTTCCAGGTCAGCTTCAGACAGGTGAGCCCGCTGGTATGTTATGATTACATTGTCGTTGGGGTAGCGAGGTATGACGTGAAAGTGCAGGTGGCTGACAAGCTGTCCTGCATGTTTGCCGTTATTTTGCATGACATTTACGCCTACCGCGTTTAGTTTTTCCATAAGAAGCGTTGATATATTTTTTACAACAGCTATGGCATTCGAGAGGTCCTCTTCACCGGCTTTTGTTATGTCTTCCGCATGTTTTTTCGGGACGACGAGAACGTGGCCTGGCGTAGCTGGATTGATGTCCAAGAAGGCGATTGTGTTCTTGTCGTCGTAGACTTTTTTCGACGGTATCTCGCCGCGGACTATCTTGCAAAAGAGGCAGTCAGCGCTTTTTATCATGCCGGCTTGTGTTGTCATTTAATCACTATCGTTGACCAACTTAATATTCTTGATATTTTGATATATTACACAAGTTGGTCATATACAGTTAACCGAGTTGTAATATTCAGTTATTTGATTGGTTAACTGTAATTTAGTTTATTAGTTAATTTTAAAAAGAAGAAAATTACTGCCGTTTGCAGGTTTCTAGTTGCTTGGCAACTATATTGAAGAAGTTTATATCATCCGGTCCCAATTCGGTCTTTTTTGATTTTGCATCCCATCCTAGTGATCTATTATCGTTGTGGAAGAATGCACTGTCCGCCGGATCATCACCGTATTTTGAACCATTGATATTCAGAGTTACACGGTCCGTTACACGGAGCCATGCTTCTTCTATAGTATTAAAAGGGTAGGCGTGTTTTTTGCCAACTTCTACAGAAGTCAGTCCATCGTATAGCTGGCTGACTATTGCCAGAGCTTCATAGGGTCTGCCTCTGGGATCCTGCAAAGTGATTTCACATGTATAGGGTTTTCCTATTTCCGGTGTGATTCCATTCGGGAGATCCTGCGAATAAACAGGCGTTGGAACAAGGCTAAGAATAAACGCTCCCGCTACACTTATTCTGTTGAATTTCAATAATCCCATGCTAATAACTTGTGTCTGACTTATTTAATCTTTAATTCAAATTACGCAGAAATTACAATTTAAGTGAACTATAGCATGTGACATAAATAACCGTACATATTATGATGTCACTGCTATATGCAGAAGACATTATTTTGTACAAAAACTAATGTCTTCTACTATAAGTATTTCGTTTGCGTGGTTGCTTACGTCGACTTTTTCAAAAACATGCTTTATTTTTCCGTCTTCTATGATAAATGTGGTTCTCTTTATGCCCTCATACTTTCTGCCATATATGTTCTTCTGCCCATAGACGCCGTATTTTTTGCAAATCACGCCTTTGGGATCGAATAGCAGTGAAAACGGCAGTGAATACTTTTCAGAAAAATTTTTATGGCTCTCCGAGGAATCCATGCTGATCCCAAGCACAACCAGAGATTTTAATTTAGGGAAATTGTCGCGTAGATTGCATGCTTCTGCAGTGCAGCCTGGCGTATCGTCTTTTGGATAAAAATACAGCACCACTTTCTTTCCCTTGAAATCGCTTAATTTAACTGTTTTGCCTGCAGAGTTCTTGAGAGAAAAATTCGGTGCCTTGTCGCCAGGTTTTAACATTTTCATCACCTATATTCCCAGTGCCATCTTAACATCTTCGCTCGGCTCCCACTTTGGTTCAAAGACAACTTCTATCTCGACATCCTTGGCGCCGGCTTCCTTTAATTTTGATTTTATCATGTCAATGAGGTGCGGGCCGTAAGGGCAGAAAGGCGTTGTGAAGGTCATCTTTATTTTAATGTTGTCGTCATTTACATCAATATTGTAAATAAGTCCGAGAAACCAGACACTCATATCAAGCTCCGGATCATTGCACTGCTTCAGCGCTTCGATGACATCTTCTTTGTTCATAAGAATCATCTAATAAGAAGCTGTAAGAATTCAAAAACCCAGCGGACTCGTAGTCTGGCTTGGTTGGGGGCATTTAACATGGGTAATTAATGGTTGAAGACATTAATCCTGTGAAGCCCAATCACGATCAAGATCGTATTCTGCCAGATTGCACCAAATTGGAGATTTTGAGTTATTAAAGACAAAGTCGTGCTCAACCGTTCCCTTAACAGCGCTTCCTGTTATGCACAACTCTCTGTCACTTGTCAAGACTCTTAGAAAAGCATTTGGGATGCCGTGAAAAACTTCATGAAATTCACGCAATTTTTTATATGATTCCGATGGTGTGCATTCTAAAACGCTTTCTAGCGTATGCAAATAAGATGCGATATCCACTCTTTGGTGCACCCGACCGCCATAGAATAAAAGTTTATCAAGCCTGTCTACTACTAAAATTGGTTTTTTAATTGTTCGTACAACTCTTTTAAAACGTTCGAAATCCAGTTTGCCGTTAAATTTGATATCATCTATGCCAATATTCATAGAAGAAGCAAGCGCACTTAGAAAGGTCTCTGGGGAATCAATATCTGGACTGTATGTTAAAGAGAACACTTGATCACACCCATCAGCAAAAGACTGATAGAGCCTGCGCATAGCCATGGATAAATTCTGGGGGTTGTGAGAAAGAAGCAATACGCTATGACCATATCTGTTAATTTCTTCTCTTGTATAATCAATTGCAAAGTCTGCGTTACCTGTCATAAAAGATAGATTGTCGCAATCTATTAAAAGTTCTTTTAATTTGCAAGAGGAAGATATCACGGCTTTGCTCATGAATTATAAGGAGCACATTAAGCGCCGCAGCCGCCCTGTGGTGCCGCAACAGCTGTTGCATTAATTACCGTGCCGCACTCTGCAGGAGGCGAGTTGAATCCTGAGCAGATTCCGTTCTTGAACCCATCTGATGTTCGTGCGCCGTTGTATGTTGCGCCGTTTATTATTAATGTTGGCGAACCGGAAACATCATACTTCTGCGCTGCTGCCTCGTCAAGCTTCATCATGTCCAAAGATTCCTGGCTCTTTGAACATGTATCTATCTTAGAAGCATCTATGCTCTGGTTTTGCGCTGCTGCTTTCCAGCAGGCGTCAAGCGCCGTGGCGTCACGTGAATTTGGATAGCAATTCTCGTTTATGTTCATCAAATATGACCAGTATTTGTCTGGATAGTATTTCATTATGCAGAGCTGGCGAAGATCCTCCATCGCCTCGTTGATGCCGTGTAAAGATTGTACGCTGTCCGCTGTCGTTCCCTCGACGCTTGCTATGAATCTTACTTTTATGTCAGCCTTGCTGCCGATCGCGTCAAAAACGCCTTTCATGCTGTTCTCTGCCTGCACGCCGTACGGGCAGAATGCCATTACAAACAGTTCAGCTGTTGCCTTCTCTTCTTTTGGTATGATAGACAGCGTGGCTGGAGCAGTCTTTTGGGTTTCATTTAATAGCAGTGGTTGAGAAACAAACAGTATAGTTCCGTCCTTGCTGCAATAAACAGGCAGTTTATTGTTCTGATAAAGCGTGTTGATTTTGTAAAAGCCGCCAAGATCTTCCGTTGATACAAGTGTTGCCGATTCGCCCGCCTGAACAAGATTTTCATTGATATATTTTATTACCCGTTCACTAGCCTCGTTAGCAGAAATGCCCGTTGTAGTAGTTTTCAGTCCAAAGAATAATCCGCCGACGATGATTCCTAATACAAATATTATTATCAAAGAAGAAGCGTATTTTATAGTGGATTTCTTTATGGTTACAGCTTCCTTTGCTGTTGGATCAGTTTCATTTGGCTTCATGTGTTTCTATTATATTTACATCACGAAGATTTAAAAAGCGTTTGAATTATGTATGGTATGCACTCGATTGACATAGACGTACAGGATGAAAATATAGCCGTTGTTTTTGAGGTGCCTGGAGTACACGAGGAAGATGTAACTATAGATGCCGAAGGCGATACCCTAAGAGTCGTGACCAGCAGGAACAAAGCAGCCGACAATAGCAAGGACGGAAATATTGACATCAGCGTAGATTCCGTATATTACAATAAAACCGCTGTGCTTCCGGAAAAAGCTGACATGAAGAACATGAGGGCAACTTTTTTTGCAGGATTGCTGGAAATAATTATACCTAGAATAAAATGAAAAAGAGCCACTATGACACGTAGCGGTAATTTTCCTACATGTGTTGGCTCTTATTTGCCTGCATCTTCCCACAGAAAACTATTAGCCGCATCCACATAGTTTCTTTCAGGACTATTTGGTTCTGTAAGTATTTTTGCAAAATCATAAGCACGGTTAACAAATTGGACATCTGTAGAAATTCTATCAACTAATTGATCTCTTTGTAATGGCATGCCTTGCCAGTAATGAGCAAGAACTCCTGCAGCTTCTTGATATGTTTTGAATCTTTGCCGGTGAGCAGGATGATCAATTGGATAAGTCTGCCTTATAGTTTGCAATGCCCTTTCTCTTAGTGTTTCCAGTTTTCGGAGTCTTTGATAAGGCATTTTTCTATGGTATTCCTTAACTAATCTTTCAGTTTCTTGTTTCATTTGCCTAGCAAGAACACCGATAGCTGACTGTGTTTCTCGGATTTCATCATCGATTTTTCGTAATCCAGAGTTCCACCCTTTTGACAATCTCACAGATTCGGGCTTTTTCATATTTATTCAAATCTTCGAAAGGTTAAATTGCTGTCATATTAGTTTTTCCGCATAGCAACAGTAATTGCTCCGTAATAGCATCAGAAGTAGGAAAAATACGTAAGTCACCTGTCTACTTCTGACCTGCCAGAGCCTTCAATATTCTGGCATCTTCTTCGGGGTTTTCATGAGTTCCTTGAATTTGTTTTGTGTCATTTCAACCCTAAGCTGCTTGTAATAGCTTCGTCAACTTCCTCCATTTTCTTTTTTGAAAGGTTTCCATAATTTTTGATTATTCGCGATTTGTCTATAGTTCTGATTTGATTCAGTAAAATAGTTGATTTTTCTTTTAGCGGAGAATTGGTTTTATCTATCTCAACATTGGTAGGAAATTTTTTTGAAAATATCTTGGAAGTTACAGGCGCTATTATTGTGGTAGGGCTGTATTCATTACCGATGTCATTCTGAATGACAAGAGCCGGTCTTGTTTTGCCCTGTTCTGATCCAACAACAGGATCAAGATTTACTAAAACAATACCTCCCCGCTTTATGACGGCCATTTGACATCAGCCTTTTCCCACTCTTTGTTTATTTTTTTACTTTCATTGGCCATTTCTGTGTATCCTTCCTTCATAAGTCTTGTCCTTTCCCTGTCATTTTTCTTTTCTACTGTAAGAATAAGCTCGTCATCCGAGGAAATATTCTGCTGCTCAACTATTTCATTAGGTATTATGACACCTATGGAATTCCCCCATTTCTTGGCCCGTGCTATTGTTTCCATATTAATCAGTATAACTAATGTATAACTAAATATTTAAAGATAAAAGAGCCACCGAAGAGATACAGCCCTGACTTGAATAGAGCTACATGGTAAAGCATAGCTTTACCTGTACAGGCGAAACTTCATTTCGCCATGTATTCCTTGCGTTGATTGGCTCTAGCGAAGAATTTAAAATTGCTGTAGATTATTCATGATCATTGTACAATTTCTTGCGTCAGCTTTACATTTGTAAGACCCTCTTTTTGTGGCTTCACATAACTATCAAATTCTTGTGCAAACTACCAACTGCTTTATTTAGGTGCTGGTAGTTTACGTTTCCGTTCATGATACACTGCGTATGCGATGCTGATAAGCGTTGTTGCATATATCGTAAGCAGTATCATGTCTAGGATTCCGTTGGTAATAATGCCTGAGCCCACTGCAGCAAAGGCGAGCACTGCTGCAACATAACCACGCGGCATTATCCATGTCAATGGGCCTGCAGCGTCATGGTAGCGGTGCACACGCCGCGCTAGAAAATATGATGAGACAAAGCGGGAAATCAGGATAGCGGCAATGGTGATAAGCACAAGAAAGAATACGTCCATCCTGAGCGCCCGGAAACTGAAGATCGCGCCAAGGAATACGAAGAATATCGTACGCACGAAAAACGATATATCCACCTCGATCTGCCTGAAGTCTTTCATCACACGCGGAGTTAGCTTGCGACGAAGCGTATTCCGTATGTGCCAGCGGTCAAAGAGCCCGATTGCATTGCCGAGCACGAAACTGAATGCCAGCACAGCAACGGCGCCGTTGCCGCCAAGCATCTGTATGCTTTGGTACAACACGAACAATATGCCTATCGTAGCCGCGTAGTTAAGCGGGTGCTTGCCTAGATATCTGCCTATTGCAAATACCCACCCAATAGCGATAACAGCTCCGACAATTATAGCAAGCGGTATGCCCAGCAAAGTGAACAGAACCACATCAGCTGCGCGCCCGGTATTTCCGGCAATATGAAGCAGCAAAAAGAAGGGCACTATCTGCAGATCATTGATGATAGACTCAAAGACCATGAGCTGCCGTGTCTCGTGTTTTATCGAAAGTTTTGATGCCAGTGCTGTTACGACATCCGTAGTTGTGCCAGCCAAGATAAGTGCCACTATTGCAGCGGTGATAAGTGGAAGTCCTAATAGAGAAAATAGTAAAGTGAGCGCCACTATTGTCAGCGTCATAACACCAAGGCTGAACGCCAAAGTCGCCGGAAGGCTGCGCATCACCTTGAAG
>Ga0265296_1000780_pt1 | contig 42990 bp, 51 predicted proteins | sample MunlanPumphouse1_FD_189073 | JGI IMG/M metagenome (GOLD analysis project Ga0265296, IMG submission 189073) | Groundwater microbial communities from a municipal landfill in Southern Ontario, Canada - Pumphouse #1 | ecosystem: Environmental > Aquatic > Deep subsurface > Groundwater | place... | reverse complement strand
CCCGCAGGTCGTAGTGTTCGACCCCGTCCTTGCCGGTCCAGCTGTCATTCTCGACATGGCCCTGAAGGACGACCCGGCTGCCCTTGCGGGCATAGGGGGCGATGTAGTTTTCCGTCGTCGCCTCATTAAAGCAGACGCAGTTGAAGCCGGTCGTCCGCTCCCCCTGTTCGCCGTCGGCGCGCCGATAACGGGTCGTCTCCAGGACGCGGAAGCTCGCGCGTTTGCGGCCCGAACCCTGGGCCGAGAGTATGGAGGGATCGGCGGCCAGATAGCCTTCGATGACGAGGGTCTGCATGGTCAGTCTCCTTGATATGAGGGTGAGGATTCAGGCCGCCGCGCGGCCCCGCTTGCGAGTGCGGACCGTCTCTGCGGTTTCGTCAGCCATGTCCGCCGAACCTTCCGTTTCGGGTTCCGCAGCCCGGTCGCCCGACCAGTCGAGGACGGTCAGCCGGTTCACCACCAGCTCCTTGGCGGCGCGTTCGGTCCCGTCCCTCGCCGTGTAGCTCGTGTCGACGAAGGCCCCCACGACCAGGGCCTCGCAACCCCTGGCCAGGCCTCGGGCGATGACCTTCTCATTGAGGCCCTTCGCCCAGCTGACGCAGTTGACGCCGACGATTCTGTCCTTGCCGCCGGCGTCCACGCCGCGCTTCTCGAGCAATCGGAACACCGCCTTGGCGAAGTCGGTGCTGATCTGGGGATCGGCCGCCAACCGGCCGGTGAACACCATGGTCTGCATGTCAGTCTCCTTGTGATCCGAGGCCGGGAAGACCTTCTCCCTCGTTCCGCCTCGCCCTCCGGATCCCTTCCTCCCTCCGGACCGGTTCCGCCGGACGCGTCCCGACGAAACCGGCTTTCCGGTCAGGCCGCGTCGGTCGCCGCCGCGCCCTGGGCGCCGTCAACCAGGGCCGCCTCTCCGGCCGCCGTCACCACGAAGACGCCGACGCCCCATGTCCCCTCTCGGTCATCAGCTTCGCCGCCAGTCTCCGGATCGTCAGCGTCGGCGCCGCCCTCGTCAGGCGCTTCGTCCGCGTCCTCCAGCGCCAGCCTCCATGACAGGCAGGCCGGCGCCCAGGTCCGCGCCTTCGCCTGGTCCTCCGTCCAGGCGACGAGGTCGCCCTTCCTCATGCGAGCCGGCGCCTCGGTCTCCGCCCCCATGGCCTCTAGCATGGTCAGAAGTTGCTCCCGGGAATGGGGCCGCAGATAGGCGCCGTCCGGGGTCCACCAACGGGCAATGTCCGCGTCGCAGAGGTCGGCGATCTCGGCGGCCTCGGTCCTCGCCGCCTTCCGTACAAGGCCTGTCCGGTCCTCGCGCAGGTCGAGGCTGAGGGCCGTCAGTTCCGCCAGCAGGCCCAGCCTGTCGCCCAGCTCCATGGCGTGGACCCAGGCGATGATCGTCAGCCCCGACGCCTCCCAGGCGCGACGCCGCTCATCGAGGCGTTCGCGCACCGCGCCGTCCAGGACCTCGACGATGCGCCCCCCCGTCGGGTTGAAGATCGAGGCTGTGACGGCGAGGGCCGCCTCAGTCCGTCCGATCGACGGCCAGATCGCCACGGCCCCGAACAGCCGGGCGATCAGGGCCGTGAGCGCGACCTCCGGCGCGTCCGCCAGGGCGCGGATCAGACCGCGCGTCGCCATGTCCGTGCGGGTCGCGTGCAGGACATGACTAACCCCGTCGACCTCGGGCGCCGGGGCCTGCGCACGAGGCGGCGCATAAGCGCTACGAGCCACCGGTCGTCCCGGAGCCTCCATCGTCTCGACGTCAGTCTCCTCGGCCTCGTCGTCCGTCGACCTGACAGAATCGACCTCGGTCTCCGCCTGCCCATAGCATTCGACCTCCACACCGGTCCGCAGCGACGGACGCAGGACCAGCACGGTGGCCAGCCGTTGCCCGGCGCCGGCCTGGTCCTGGGCGAGGCGCGCCCGCACAAAAACCCTGAGCTCTTCGGCCTTGTCGTCATCGGACGCCTCGGGGTCGGTCGCCGCCACGGCCTCGCCCGCGGCCTGGGCCCGGCCGCGGGCTTCGCGGTAGACAAGGGTCGCCTCCTCAGAAAGACCGCCGTAGGCGTAGCAGAGCCGCTCCAGGTCCTCCGGCAGGTCCGGCCCATCGTCGCCTGAGTCTGGATCGCTAGCCCGGAGATGCACGGTCAGCCCCTCCGCCTCCAGCGGCGCCGCGATCTCAGCCGCGCGTTTGAGCCAGGCCCGCGTCAGGGCTTCCGGGTCCAGCAGGACCGACGGCAACTCCCCGAACAGGTCGGCCTCCGTTCTGCCGCCCTCCGCCGCATAGAGCCGGGGCGTGACCAGGCCGCAGCGGGGATCGCGATCAGTGAAGCGGCCCTCGCCCAACTGTTCCTGGATGCGCCACTCCGGCAGGCCTTGGCCGTCAAGCACGGCCTGGGCCAGCTCCGCCTGCGCGTCTGCATCCTTCAGGCGGGCCAGAAGCCGGGCCTGTCGCAGGGTGATCCGCCCGGTCTTCAGCGCCTCGAGGGCGACGGCGGGCAGCGCCGAAAGGGCCGCCAGACGGCGGATCTCGATTTCGCCATAACCCAGGGCGCGAGCGATGGCCTTCACGCCGAGACGCGCCTTCAGCATGCGGCCTATGGCGGCGACGACATCGGCGACATGGACGGGCACGGCCGTATTGGTCAGGACGACCGCCGCCGCCTGGCGCGCCCGGTCGGTCTCGACGAAGACCTCCACGGAGTGATCGTCGTCGATGAGGCCGCCGTCGCGCAGAAGCCGCAGAGCCAGCAGCCGCCGACGTCCGTCCAGGACCATATAGGCCGCTTCATCCCTCCTCCCCGGTCGGACAGTCGGAAACTGCAGCAGACCGGCGGCGGCGATGGTGTCCGCCAGCTGGGGAATGTCATCATCGGGCGCCTCGCCATGGCGAAGGTTCTCGGGGGCGAGGTCAAGGTCGCCCAGGCGCACGACGGCCTGGCGGCGCATCGACCTAGCGGGCGCCGATGCGGATGAAGCCTTAGCGGGCGCCGCCGCAGCGGCGGCCTGTGAAGCAGAACGGGTCATGGGTCTTCTCCCGCCGGTCCGCGGGGCCTATCCCCACCTTGCCGGCGCCCTCCTGCGCCCTTCCTTCCCTCCCTGTCGGCCGCCAAGACCTCATTCCAGTCCCCAAACGGCGCTGGCGGCAAACGGATCTCGACCGTCGGCCCCATGGCCCGGAGGCGCGACCCCAGCCTTGCAGCCGCCGCCTCGCCTGCCAGGCCGCGGTCCCCCGCGATCAGGATGCGACGAACCCCGTCAGGCGCAGACCAGTTGCCGAGATTTCCGGCGGACAGCAGGGCCCAGCCGGGAAGCTCGAAGCGCGCCATGGCCGAGAGCGTCGTCGCCACACCCTCGCCCACGACCATTTCCGCCGCCGTCGGGCTAAGGCGCACAGCCACGCCGGAAGGCGCTGACCCGACTGTCTTGCGCGGCAGGCGAAGGCGACGCGCCGCGCGCCCGTCCGGATCGAGATAGGCGATCTCCACGGCGCTGATCGCGCCGGCGGGCGTGCGGATCGCCGCAATCAGGGCCGGACACGTCGGGCCCGCCTGGCGAAACACGAACACGGGCGCGGCCGGATGGCGGCGCAAATCATGGGGCGCCGACCGAAGCCAAAGACCGCGATGCCGGAAATGACGGTAGCCGAGATCGCCTTCGACGAGCGGGATGGCCTCAGCCCAGAGCGAGTGGGCGACGGCGATCCGGGCACGAGGCGGCGGGCGCGACGGCGCGACGGGCGCCGCTCCGGCGGTCGTCCCCGTCACGCCGGCGAGGCGACCTCGGGCGTCGATCAGATTCAGGCCCTGAAGATGGGCGCGCACAGCGCGCCAGTCCGCCGAGCCGAAGCCATGGATCACGAGCCGGTCGCCGTCGAGCAGGAGGGAGACGGAGCGGTCCGCAGGACTGTGGCCCGGCGCCGGCACATTGGCCCTCCCGCCGCCATGATGGAGGTCGCCGCCCAGGGCGGCGACGATGTCGCGGAGGCTCAGTGGTCGGATTCGGGCGCCGGCCATGGCGGCCTCACATCAGGCCCAGAGCCCGGAAGCTCGCCGTGCCCTCCCGGCCGACGATCACATGGTCATGGACCTGGATGTCGAACACGCGCGCGGCCTCCACGACCCGACGCGTCATGTCGATGTCCGAGCGCGACGGATCGGGATCCCCCGAAGGGTGGTTGTGAGCCAGGATCAGAGCCGAAGCGGAAAGCTCCAGCGCCCGGCGAACCACTTCTCTGGGATAGACTGGAGCGTGGGAGGTCGTCCCGTCCGCGCGCCATTCGTCCTTCATCAGGATGTTGCGCCGGTCGAGGTAGAGGACCCGGAACTGTTCGCGCGGCGCATGCGCCAGACTGGCGCGAAGATAGGACGTCAGGGCGCTCCACGACGACAGGACCGGCCGGCGGCAGGCCTCCGCCCTCGCCATGGCGACCGCCAGGCGTCGCGCCCTCGCTAGATCGGCGACCGCTCCGGCCGCAAGACCCTGACGATGCAAGGCGACCTCGTCTGCGGCGGCGACCTCGGCCAAGCCGCCGAAGGCTTGAATCAGGTTCGCCGCTGCAGCCCGGCCGGCGGCCGGAGACAGGGATCGCCCTAGGATCGAGGCGAGAAGGTCGAGATCGGCGTCTGCCGCAGGCTTGGGCAAGGCCGACGGGCGGGGCGTTGAAGCGGAATGGGACGACATGGCGGGCTCCTGGTCAATGCGCTCCCGATCGGCGCGCCCCCGTCCGCCCTTCCTTTTCACTCTGACCAAGCTTGCCCAGGGGCCTGGACCTGATGACCCTGGCCGCTGCCCCCACGAAACCGAAAGCCGCACGGCCCCAGTCGCCCTCCAAGGTGCACACGCCGCATTTTCTTGCCGGTGTCGCGAAGTCGGGATCTCCAGCCGCCCGCGCATCAACGCCGTCCCCTGCTCCCTGACTTCGTAAGAAAAAAGGCCCTCCGTCTTGCGACGGAGGGCCGAGAGATCTTCAAAAAGCGCATCACCACTCTATCAGATCATCCCGATAGCATTCTCGCGGTTACGGCGATTAGCGATATCGAGCCCGTTCCTGTTCGATCTGATCGGTCGTCCAGGGCTGAGCGGCGGGGTCGAAGGCGGACCAGCCGCCTTCACGGTAGGCCCCGACGCGCGCCTGAGAATCGAAGCCCCGACGATCGTTCAGGATGGTTTCAATACGCTCCCGCTCGGATTCGTCCGCCTTCACGCTCACCAGCGTGCCGCCACGACGAACGCCCTCGGCATAGACATGGGCTTCTTCGTCGGAATGCCCCGCTTCCTTCAACGCTCCGAGCAACCCCCCGGCCGTTCCGCCGACAGCAGCGCCCGCCACCGCCGCCACCGCGGTCGAAGCAAGCCAACCGGCCGCCACAACGGGGCCAAGTCCGGGGATCGCCAACATGCCGAGGCCAGCGAGCACTCCGGCGCCCGCGCCTAGAACGCCGCCCGTCGCGGCGCCCTTGCCGGCGCCTTCAGCGATATCGTTCTCACCGTCTCCGTTCAGATCCCCAAGCTTGCGGTCGTCTGCGTGACGATGACCCTCGTGCCAGTTGTCTGCGTTGTTCGAAATCAGGCTGATCTTGTGATGATCAAAGCCGGCGGCTTCCAAGGCGGAAACAGCCTCAAGCGCCTGGGTGTGCGTGTCGAATAATCGAGTGACCGTAGCCATGTGCATTTCCTTGAAACTGAAGTGATTCTAGCGGGTCGAAGGGGCGGCGCTGACGACCCCCTTGTAATCGACGGAGACCTGGCTCTCCGCCCCGTCCTTGGTGGCGACCGCCGTCCAGATTCCCGAAGAGTCCTGGCTCAGGGGTCCAACAGCCGTGTAACCCTGCTTCTCGATAGCCGAGCGCGCCTGGGCTTCGGTGAAGGAGTTGGCGCCGGGCGTGAGGCTCGCGTCGGCGGGGTTCGAGGACATGTCGACCGCCGGATTCCGCGGCGCATCGGATTCAGAAACCACCGGGCCTTCGACCCTGCCCTCGTCCGCCGAATTGTCGCTGCAGGCTGTCAGCAGCAGCGCTGCCGCCGCTAGGGCGTAGATGGCTCTCGTCATGTGATTTCCTTTCAAGGAGACTGTCCGGAAAAGAAGCTGCGCTCCGGTTCAGGGTTCCGCTGAAGGGTCGACAATTCCGCAACCCCCGTCTCTCAGGCCTCATTGCAAAACGGCAGGGTCCGCAAAGCTGCATTCCCGACACAGAGAACCGCATCGGATTTCGAACGTTCGCGACGAACCTAAGAGACCCAATCCAGCCCCCTCGCAGGCACGAGGCGGAGCCCGCTGATTTAACCCTCCAGGGCGGCTGAAGTCGCCCTGTGGTCAAGCTGCATTGGCGACCACAGCGCGGTGCGTCAAACCAAGGACGCCGAGAGCGGCGTTGTTTTTCTTGCGCCCGGGCTCGCGCTAAAATCTGCGCCAGTGACGGCATTGGACGCAGGATCGGGTTGAGCCCGGCCTTTTTTTGAGCGGCGGTTCTTGCGGGCGACCACAAAGGCGTCGGCGCGTCTGGCTTCCCACCTGGGCGTTGTCGCCGAAGCGTCTCCGGCCACCACCGCGCTCAGCCCCTTACGGAAGCATGGCACAGACGCGGCGTTTGATGTCACCGAATGTCAGTTCGAACGCCTGCGCGCGCTGGCGGTTAGTTCCTCGGCGGAGGGTCCGACCGGGCGCTTGTGATCGCCTCGCGTTACGCGTGGCCGCCGGGATGAGGTTTCCCGGCGTCGCCGGCATGGGGTCCGATGGTCATCTGACAGTCCTCATAGCCGCTCCGGTTTGGAGCGCCCCCTCGCTCCCTCCTCCTCCCTCCCGATCACCGCTGGAGAGAACAGGCGCACATTCCGGGACCCTGAGAGGCCTTGAGGCTTTGTTGACGAAGGCGGTCTCAGGATCGCGCAAAAGGGAGAGACGGTCATGACCCCCAAGAAGAGGCGGCGGATCGGGGAGGCGCTCAGGCAGCGGGCCGGGCAGTGGCGCACGCGCATAGGTTTCAGCCTGCTTATCGCCCTGGCCTTCTGGCCCATGGTCGGTCTGCGCTTCGCCCTGACCTGGACCGTCGCCTATGTCCTGGTCCAGGCAGGGGAAAGGTTCGTGACAGCGGTCTGGACCGCTTCGCCGCGGCTGAGGCGCCGGCTCGCTCCGATCGGGGTCAGCCTGGTCCTCTCCAGCAACCTCCTCTTCGCCGTCTTCGCCCTGCGCCAGGCCATGACCCTGGAGACCCAGGGCCTGGTCTGCGCCGCTCTTTTGCTGTCCGGCGCCCTGATCAACGGCCTCATGGTGACCGCCGGTTCCCGGACGATCACGGCAGTGACGCTGGGTCCTCATCTGTGCGCGCTTGCGGCCCTGCCCGTCTTCATGCGCATCCGGTACGACCAGCCCCTGCCTGCCCTGCAGCTTCTGGTCGCCGGCCTGCTGCTGGCGGCGGCTACGGTCGCGGCTGTACGCGGCCTGTCCGCCGCCCTTGCCCAGCGCCGGACAGCCGAGGCGACGGCCGTCGCCGCGCGTCGTCTGGCCGAAGCGGCCAGCCGCGCCAAGAGTGATTTCATCGCCAATATGAGCCACGAGATCCGGACGCCCCTCAATGGGGTGATCGGCATGGCGCGCGCCCTGTCCCAGGCCGACCTGCCCCCTCGCGAAAAGGAGCAAAGTCTCCTGCTGGTCGATTCCGGCGAAGCCCTCCGCGTCCTGCTCAACGACATGCTGGACCTCTCCAAGATCGAGGCCGGCAAGCTGACGATCGACGCCCGTCCCTTCGCTCTCCGCCCGATGCTCGAGGGCGTCACCCGCCTCTTCGAACCAGCGGCCGCCGCCAAGGGATTGACGATCGGCCTCGAGATCGCACCCGGCCTGGCCCGGACCTGGATCGGCGACGAGGCGCGCATTCGTCAGATCCTTTCCAATCTGGTCTCGAACGCGGTCAAGTTCACGAGTACGGGAGGCCTGGTCGTAAGCGCGGCCCCCGCAGGCGGCTCCAGCGGATCGGCAGCCTTGGCGGGGCTTCGGCTCGCCGTCGTCGATACCGGTCCGGGCATAGATCCCGCCCAGATGGATCGTCTCTTCCAGAAATTCGTCCAGCTCGACGAATCCTCCACCCGTCGCCATGGCGGCACGGGACTCGGACTCGCCCTGTGCGCGGATCTCACCTCCCTGATGGAGGGGGAGATCCAGGTTCGTCGGGCCCCGAGCGGCGGCATGGAGTTCCTCGTCCTCCTGCCGCTGAAGACCGGTCATGCCGATCTCGCTGAGACCCCGCCCCATGAGCCGGCGGCCCGAGACCTCGAGGGCGCACCGCTATGGGTTCTTGCCGCCGAGGATCACCCCACCAATCGCAAAGTCCTGGAACTTCTGCTCGAACCGACCGGCGTCCACTGCCGCTTCGTCGAGAACGGCCAGGAAGCGGTAGAGGCCTGGCGCGAGCAGAACTGGGACGTCATCCTGATGGACGTGCAGATGCCTGTGATGGACGGCCTCGCCGCGACCCGCGCCATCCGGTCGGAGGAAGCCTTCGGCGGCCGCCGGCGAACGCCGATCATCGCCCTCACGGCCAACGCCTTGCAGCACCAGCAGGAAGAATATGCGGCGGCGGGGATGGATGATTTCGTCGGCAAACCCATACAGCCGGACCGCCTGTACGCGGCGCTGAGCCGGGCGGCCGAACAATCTGAGCCTTTGACCAGGTCGGCGGACGCCGCCCAGGCCTAGTCGCGGCGGCTCAAGAGGGCGCGCCGGCGGTCCCGACCAAACGCTCCGTAAGGGCGCCCGGCATGCGATTTAGCGGAACCCCGAGCCGGCGGGATCGCTTGATGCGCCAAATCGAGGTCAAGTGGCGTGAATTCATACTTTTGCATTGTTAACATGCCCGGCGTTCCGGCGCGTGAAATCAGGGTGCTGGACGTACGCGACGACGCCTCGGCCATGCAGGCCTTGTCCGCTGTGGCCGCCGAATGGGTCGGCTTCGACACCATCTGCCTCTATCAGGGTGAACGCTTCATCCAGGTGCTGAGCAATCCTGCTCTGGGCTTCCCCCAGGACCCACTGGTCCTCCCGCAAGACCCGACGCCACGGGCCGAGGCGGCTTGAAGCCGCGCCCCCTCATCCTTCTTCCTGGCCGGCGAACCAGGCCGCATAGGCGGTATTGCGCGCCAGGCGGCGATCGACGTCAGGCGCGCCGTCGCTCCACCACGGCGGCCCCCTTTCGCCCAGTAAAACCTTGGCCGCCTCCACCTCTCTGCGAGCGAGAAGCAGGGCCTGTTCATCCCTTGCTCGCAGGGCGTCCCGCACCGCCCTGCGGGCGCGCATCAGGTCATTTACGAGGCGCTCGCGCGCCTCTGGAGCGAGGGACGGGTTGGAACATCGCCACAGGCGCCCCCGCACGACGAAATACCGCCCGTCCGGCGTAACGGGATGGGGGCTATCGTCCCTCAACCGGCGCGACGGCGCGGCGAGGCTCGAGACGTCTTGGCCGGCGCGGGCGACTTGGAGGTGCGTCCACGTCCCTTGGTCCGCGGAGCCGCCCCTTGGAGACTGGCGCGAAGGGCGGCCATGAGGTCCACGACATTGGTGTCTTCCGGCTCGACCGAGCGCACCGGCTTCTGGCCCTTCTGCTTGGCCGCGATCAGGGCCTTGAGCGCCTCTTCGTAGCGATCTACGAACTGGTCCGGATCAAAGGGTCCGGCCTGCTGCTCGATGATGCGCCGGGCGATGTCGATCATGGCCGGATCGGGCTGCTTGTCCGAAATGGCGCCAAAAACATCCCTTGTGTCGCGCACCTCCCCTCGGGTGCGCAGGGAATAGGCCAGAATGCCTTGGTCGCGCGGCTCCAGAGCCAGAAGGCGCTCGCGCGTTGAAAGCACCACCCGGCCCAGGGCGATCTTGCCTTCCGACCGCATGGCCTCGCGGATGACGCCGAAAGCTTCCTCGGCGATGGCTCCGGCGGGAGCGAGATAATAGGGGTTGTCCCAGTAGATCCGATCAATCTCGTCGGCGGGGACAAACCGCTCGATGTCGATGGTCTTGGTGCTCTCGAGCTTGACCGACCTGATCTCCTCGTCGGTGAGCAGGATGTATTCGTCCTTGGCGACGGCATAGCCCTTGACCAGGGAAGACCGCTCCACGGGCCCGGTGTCGGGATCCGTCGTCACCATGCGGATACGGTTATTGGTCTCCGGATTGATGAGGTTGAAATGAACCTCCCCTCCGGAATTGGTGGCCGTATAGAGGGAGACCGGACAGGTCACGAGAGACAGACGCAGGTGTCCCTGCCATGTGGGGCGAAAGGCCATGATCCGAACTCCTGGCGGACATCAGGCCCGCCACCTCGGATTCAACACCGTCCCGACGAATTCGCTCCGTCCGATTTCAGGCTCGTAGACCGGTCAGCGTCAGCCGCAAGGCTCGGCCTGACCGTCGCCGAGGTCGATGACGAAGCAGTGTTCCTGCCCCCCCTCCATCTCCGCCACGAAGACCCGGATCTCGTCGTCGGCGTCCACGGGCGGCGCATAGATTTCCGTGTAGCCGACGGCGGCGGCCTCGAAGCTCGGCGCCTCGATGACATGTCCGTGGGCCCGTCCCACGCCCTCGGCATAGGCGAAATAGCGATGCTGTGCAGCTTCGATCATGGGCTCTCCTCCTCAAGTGAATGCGGCAGGCGACAAAAGGATTCCATGATTCGTCCGGGGATAAGCCTTTCTCCTGATTGACTCCGTCCCGGAATGAGAACCAGAACATAACAGGAACATTATAGACCTCGGAAAGGAGGCCCCGTCATGCACGTCCGGCCTGTCGCCGAGCTCGCAACCTTGCGCGCCCGCATTGAAAGCCTGGAGACATCCGGTCGGTCCCGCGCCGGCGTCCTGCCCTTCGGCGTCCCTATCGTCGACGCCGCCCTGCCCCAGGGCGGGCTGGCCCTCGGCGCCCTGCACGAGGTGGCCGGCGGCGGCGACGGGGCGGTGGACGGCGCGATCGCCGCCCTCTTCGCGGCCGGCATAGCCGCCCGCCTCCCGGGTCAGGTGCTCTGGTGCCTGACCCGGCCTGATCTCTTCGCCCCGGCGCTGCAGCAGGTCGGGCTCGACCCGGACCGGGTCCTCTATCTGGAGACCGGCGACGAGAAGAGCCTGATGGCCTGTTTCGAGGAAGGCCTGCGCCACGGCGGTCTGGCCGCCGTTGTCGCCGAGACCGCCCGCCTCTCCATGACCGCCTCGCGTCGCCTCCAGCTCGCCGCCGAAGGCTCGGGGGTCACCGCCATCGCCGTGCGACGCTGGCGGCGCGCGAGCGAGGCCGCCGACTTCGGTCAACCGACAGCGGCGGTGACCCGATGGCGGGTGACCGCCCAGCCCTCCTCGCCCCTCCCCGCGCCCGGCGTCGGCCGCCCGCGATGGTTCGTCGAACTCCTCCGCTGTCGCTCCGGCGACTGCGCCGATTTCTCTCTGGAAGCCTGTGATGAAAAGGGTCGTCTCGCTCTACCTCCCGAACTGGCCGATCGATCGGCTGCGCCGGCGGCTGGGGTCCGCCGCACCGCCGCCTGAAACGCCGACCGTTCTTGTCGGGCGGGATCGCCGCCGACGTATTCTTACGGCCTGCAATCCAGCCGCCCGGGCCCTGGGTCTGCGCCCTGGCATGGCCTCGGCCCAGGCCCATGCCCTCGTCCCCGGCCTGAAGCCCTTTGACGCCGCTCCCGCTGAAGACGCAGCCGCGCTTGAGCGGCTCGCCCTTTGGGCCATGCGCCGCTACGCCCCGGTCTGCGCGGCGGATGCGCCTGACGGTCTCGCCATCGACGTCACGGGCGCCGCCCATCTCCGGGGTGGAGAGGAGAAACTCCTGGTCGACCTGGAAACGCGCCTGGAGGAAGCCGGCGTCCGCGCCAGGGCGGCCGTCGCCCCGACCTACGGCGCCGCCCATGCCGCGGCGCGTCATGGCGGCCCCGCCGTCATAGGCGCGGGCGAGATCGGCCAGTCTCTGTCCAACCTGCCCCTTGCCGCCCTGCGCCTTTCGCCGGACCTCATCCAGTCCTTGGGCCGCATGGGCTTCGAGACCATCCTGGATCTGGAACGCCAGCCCCGCGGCCCCCTGACGCTCCGCTTCGGGCCCGAGGCCGGCAAGCGCCTGGACCAGGCCTTTGGCCGGACCTTCGAACCCATCATTCCCGTCATCGAGACCGAACAGCCCCGGGTGGAGCAGGTCTTCGCCGACCCCATAGGCGCGCCCGAGACCCTGGCGCGCTACGTCGGTCTCCTGACAGCCGCGCTTTGCGCGCAGCTGGAACGAGAGGGCCTGGGCGCACGCCGCCTCGACTGGCTCTGTCATCGTGTCGATCATCGCATTGAGGCCGTCCGCGTCGGTACGGCCCGGCCTGTGCGGGACCGTCGACGCCTGACCCGACTGCTGCAGGACAAGATCGAGACCGTCTCGCCCGGCTTCGGCATTGAGCGGATGACGCTGACGGCCTCGATCGCCGAACCCCTGGATTGGCGGCCAAGCCCCTCCAGCCTGGCGGATGAGGCGGCGCCTGACGTCTCGGGCCTGGTCGATCTGCTGGCCAATCGCATCGGCGCCCGCAGCCTTTACCGCATGGCGCCTGCAGAGAGCGACGTCCCGGAACGATCCGTCCGCAAGACGGCCCCGCTCGCGGGCCCCTCCCTGGCCGCCTGGGCTCCGGACTGGCCGCGGCCGGTGCGTCTCTTTCCTTCGCCCGAGCCGGTCCAGACCATGGCGCTCCTGCCCGACAATCCCCCGACCCATTTTACGTGGCGCGGCGTGCGGCGATGCATTCGGCGGGCCGACGGCCCGGAGCGGATCTACGGCGAGTGGGGCCGGCGCGACGCCGAGATGTGGGCTGTCCGGGACTATTTCCAGGTCGAGGACGAGGCCGGTGAACGCTTCTGGCTGTTCCGGGCCGGCGACGGCCTCGACGCCCGGACCGGCTCCCAGGCCTGGTTCATCCACGGGCGGTTCGGATGAGGTACGCCGAGCTCCAGTGCGCCTCCCACTTCTCTTTTCTGAGGGGGGCCAGCGCCTGCGAGGAGTTGTTCGCCGAGGCGGCCGCCTGCGGCCTCGACGCCCTGGCGGTGACTGATCGCAACAGCCTGGCCGGGATCGTTCGCGCCCATGAAGCGGCCAAGGCCACGGGGGTGCGCCTGATCGTCGGCTGCAGTCTGGAACTGACCGACGGCGCCGTGGTCCTCGTCTATCCGACTGATCGGACCGCCTATTCACGCCTGACCCGCCTGCTGACCCTTGGCAAGCAGAGAGGCGGCAAGGGCCGCTGCTTGCTGGACTGGGAGGATCTCGCCGGTCATGCCGAAGGCCTGGTGGCCATACTGGCGCCCGACCGGCCGGACGCCGCGGCCCGCCGTCGGCTCGAGCGGATGAAGGCGGTCTTCGGCCAGAACGCCCACGTCGCCCTCGCTCTGCGTCGACGTCCGCGAGACCAGATGCGCCTTCATGAGCTGTCATGCCTGGCGGCTGAGACCGGCGTCGCGACCGTGGTCGTCAACGACGTCCTCTACCACCATCCGGACCGCCGCATCCTGCAGGACGTCCTCACCTGCATCCGGGAAGGTTGCACCATCGACAGCGTCGGCTTTCGCCGCGAGCGTTCCGCCGACCGGCATCTGAAGCAGGCCGTCGAGATGCACCGCCTGTTCCGGGCCTGGCCCGAAGCTTTGGCCCGAACCCTGGAGATCGCCGACCGGTGCCGCTTCTCGCTCGACGAGCTTGCCTACCAGTACCCTGAAGAGGCCGGCCTCCCCGGAATGACGCCCCAGCAGGCGCTAGAGCACCTCACCTGGGAGGGCGCGAAGACCCGCTATCCGGATGGCCTGCCCGAAAAGGTCCGGAAGAGCCTGGAGCATGAGCTGCGCCTGATTGCGACGCTCGAATACGCCCCCTACTTCCTGACGGTCCACTCCATTGTTCGTTTCGCCCGCAGCCAGGACATCCTTTGCCAGGGCCGGGGCTCTGCCGCCAATTCAGCGGTCTGCTATGTGCTGGGCGTCACCTCTATCGACCCTGAACGCAACGACCTCCTGTTCGAACGCTTCATCAGCCAGGAGCGCAAGGAGCCTCCGGACATCGACGTCGATTTCGAGCATGAGCGTCGCGAGGTCGTCATCCAGTGGATATTCGAGACCTACGGGCGTCGCCACGCCGCCCTGTGCTCTACCGTCATCCGCTACCGGTCGCGGGGCGCGCTTCGCGACGTGGGAAAGGCCCTGGGACTGTCCGAAGACATCATCAAGGTCCTGTCGTCCCAGGTCTGGAGCTATTCCAGCGAGGGCGTCGAGGACCGGCACGTCGAAGCGCTCAACCTCAACCTCGCCGATCGCCGTCTGCGGCTGGCCCTTGATCTGTCGCGTCAGTTGATCGGCTTCCCGCGCCACCTTAGCCAGCACCCCGGCGGCTTCGTTCTCACCCACGACCGCCTGGACGACCTGGTTCCCATCGAGCCGGCGGCGATGAAGGATCGCCAGGTCATCGAATGGGACAAGGACGACATCGATGTCCTGAAGTTCATGAAGGTCGACGTCCTGGCCCTCGGCATGCTGAGCTGCATGAAACGCGGCTTCGATCTCCTGGCCGAACATAAGGGCGTCGCCCTCGACCTTGCGACTATTCCGGCTGAGGACCCTCTGACCTACGCCATGATCCGCAAGGCCGACACCCTGGGCGTCTTCCAGATCGAAAGCCGCGCCCAGATGGCCATGCTGCCTCGGATCAAGCCGCGCACCTTCTATGATCTGGTCATCCAGGTGGCCATCGTCCGGCCCGGTCCCATCCAGGGCGACATGGTCCATCCGTATCTGCGGCGTCGCGAAGGCCGCGAGGCGGTGGACTATCCCCGGCCCGAGCTGGAGAAGGTGCTGGGCAAGACCCTCGGCGTCCCCCTCTTCCAGGAGCAGGCCATGAGGGTCGCCATTGAATGCGCCGGCTTCACCGCCTCCGAGGCCGACCAGCTCCGCCGCGCCATGGCCACGTTCAAGTTCACGGGCGGGGTCAGCCACTTCAAGGACAAGTTGGTGGGGGGCATGGTCGAGCGCGGCTATGCGGCCGAGTTCGCGGAAAAGACCTTCAGCCAGCTTGAGGGCTTCGGCTCCTACGGATTTCCCGAAAGCCACGCCGCCTCCTTCGCCCTGATCGCCTATGCCTCGTCCTGGCTCAAGCGTCATCACCCGGACGTCTTCTGCGCCGCCCTCCTGAACGCCCAGCCCATGGGCTTCTACGCCCCGGCCCAGATTGTCCGCGACGCTCGGGAGCACGGCGTCGAGATCCGCCCCGCCTGTGTCAACGCCAGCCGCTGGGACTGCACCCTCGAAAAGACCAGCGACAGTCGTTTCGCCGTGCGGCTGGGCCTGCGGATGGTGCGAGGCCTGGCCAATGCCGACGCGGCCCGCATCACGGCGGCGCGGTCGGACCGTCCCTTCGCCTCCGTGGACGATCTCTGGCGCCGCGCGGCCGCGCCCGCCGCCAGCCTGGTCCGCCTGGCCGAGGCCGACGCCTTCCGCCCGTCGCTGGGGCTGGAACGGCGCGAGGCGCTCTGGGCCATCAAGGCCCTTCGGGAAGCGCCTCTGCCCCTCTTCGCGGCAGCGGACGCCCGGGACGGATCCGTCCTGGCGGAGGTTCCCGAAGCCACGCCTGACCTGAAACCGATGACCCCCGGTCGGGAGGTGGTGGAAGATTACGGCCACCTGGGCCTGACGCTGCGCGAACATCCCCTGAGCTTTATTCGGGGCGATCTTCAGCGGAGACACGTCATGACCTGCGCCGAGGGCACGGCCATGCGTGATCGCCGCCTGACACGGATCGCCGGCCTGGTCCTGGTGCGACAGAAGCCCGGCAGCGCCAAGGGGGTGATGTTCATCACTATCGAGGACGAGACAGGGGTCGCCAATCTCGTCATCTGGCCAAGCCTCTACGAGGCCCAGCGCCGTGTCGTCCTTTCTTCAAGCCTGCTGGTCGTCGACGGCAAGGTCCAGCGCGAGGGCGAGGTCGTCCACATCGTCGCCACCAGGCTCCATGACGGCTCAGACCTGCTGGCTTCTATAAGCGAGAGAGGCCAGGCCTTCCCTCTTCCCCACGGTCGCGGCGACGAGGCCCATAAAGCCAGCGGCCCCGATCCCCGCTGCGCGCCTCCACGGGCAGGTCAGGCCCGCGACATCTATATTCCCGACTTCTCTCTGGAGACGATCAAGGTGAGGTCCCGGGATTTCTGCTGAAAAACAGCCTTGCGGCGCAAATGGCACGACGCGCAAAAGTTGATCTTCGGCAGGAACACCCGGCGCCTCGCGCCGCTTTGCGGTGACAGGGATCATCAACCACCGCCCGCCCTGTTCATGAGTATATGACGCATGCCCCGTAACACCGCCACGCCGGCTGCCCTTCGCGCTCTTCAACAGGAGGCTGAGAGGATGGCCCGGCTCTCGCCTTTCTCCGCCGACCGCGACCGATTCAACAGGATCGCACAGCGCTACCGCGACGAAGCCGAAAAGCAGGCCTAGACGGCCGATTTCCCTTCTCCCGGACGGCGTGGCAGCTTCGTTGCCGCCGTCGTTGCAAGACTGATTTTCCAATGGCGGAGACATCTTGCCTGCTGCAGGGACTAGCGCCCGCCCCCTGGATCGCATCGCTTGGCGCTTGCTTCGACGCCTTGATCGGGTCCAGCAGGGTGTTCATTCGGGTGGTCGCCCCGCGCTGCGAAGTTCCCGCCCGCTTGTCGGAGGCCCGGGAGCAACCGACAGCACGCAGAGCCGTTCATCGCGGAACCTTCACCTTGACGAGCAAACCATGACCTCGATCCGCTGTCTGCCCGCCGCCGCTGTCGCTGTCGCTCTCGTCGCCTGCCCAGCAGCAGCTCAGAACACCGGCGACGCGCCTTCCCAGCAGCAGGAAAGGATCGGGGCCATTCTTGGCGCGCTTTTCGGCGACCGATTGGGCGTTACGACGTCGATCGAAGCCCAATGGGCGGCGGGACGCACGCCGCTCCTGACCCAACGCAACCAGTTCACCGCTCGTATTGATTCCGACGTCCGCTCCGGCGCGATCAATCAAATGACCGGAACCCGGCTCAAGAGCGATTATGCGGCGCTTGTGGATCTCGAGACCCGCTACGGATCTGATCGTCGCTTTACAGCGGAAGAACGCGCGGACCTGGCCAGCCGCTACGAAGCCCTGACCCGCGTGCTCGCAGACGGCCGCTATGCCGACTCTTCGTCGGAGGTCGCTTCGGTCGTCGCCGGCAAGGCGGACTTTGACCGACGGGTCGATACGGCTGTGTCGACGCGTCGCCTGAGTCGTACGGAAGGGTCGCGGCTCAAGGGCGACTACGCCGCCCTGATCCAGGTCGAAGCGGGATATCTGCGCGACGGCCAGATCACGGTTCGCGAACGCGAGGATCTCGACTCCCGGCTGGACGCCCTCGACGCCCGCGTCGGCGACGTGGGATATGGGAGCGGGACAACGGCTCAGACGCCGAGCAGTCGTCTTGACGCCGTGCTTCGGGGCCTGCCTTATTCGGGTCTTTCCGCCGCCGCCCAGACGCAGCTGCGCATCGAGCACGGCGACCTTGACCGACTCGCTGCGGCTTATGAACGCCTTGCTCCGTCGGCGGATGACCGGACCTATCTGGAACGGCGCGTCGGCGAACTCGAGACCCGGGCCAAGGTGCGGCGCTGAAGCGTCGAGCGCACGGCACGCGCGGGGCAGAAGCGAAACCGATCGCTGACCTGCCCCGCAACGCCCGTCTGCGCCCCGTCCGGGAGCCGTCCAGCCCAGTCCGGCAAGAGATGCGGGCCGATGAAAAGCTCAGGGCTTCGGACCCGCCAGTTGCAGTGAATCAGGCAGGCCGCTGGCGTCTCCCATGGCTCAGGGATCGCTCCATCCCATGACCCGGACGCGCGCCTGAGGTTTCGCATTGGAGGAAAACACCAGGGTCGCCCGCTTTTCGCCGCGCCCCGGCACATAGTCCAGGCTGGCCCGCGCCCGCTCCCCTTCGGCTTCGCCTTCTATCTCGACAGCGGCCGCCGTCATGTCGCCCTTGTTGAGCACCCTGACCTCCACAGCCCAACCCGATGCGACGGGCCGAGGGGCCTCCGGTCTGACAGAAAGATCCGGCGGCGATTGATGAGCGAATGCGGAGCGGGACAGCACCACGATTGCGGCCAGGGTGACGACGAGACCCAGGAGGGCGCACAAGCCCTGCAACCGGGACGGCGCTCCCTCGTCGGATTTTCTGCGGCTCTTCATCCTGGTCATCATCCTCATACCAGAAGCCGGGCCGCCGCGGCCCCCAGAGCCGCCGGGAAAGCCAGCACGACCACATTAGCCATGATCGCCCCCGCCCCATGCCCATCGACAGCGGCGAAGGCCCACAGCATGGCGAAGCTCGCCGCCAGACAGAGGGCGTAGCCCGGCAGGGTGAAGTGCAGGAAGGCGCGAAGCGGCGTTTCCTTCTCTTCCTGGCCCGCAAAGCCTGCTTCGAAGACGATGACATGCAAGAGGACCATGGAGACGACCATCAGCCCCAGAGCGCCCAACGGCGTGGTCAGATAGGCGATCAGTCGCATTTCCTCGGTCGGCGCGAGATTCATGGCGAAATAGAGCGCGCCCGCCAGCATGAGAAAGAGCTCGCCCGGGTAGGAGGCCTCGTCCTCGTCCCCCTCTTTGCCGTCGCCGGAAAGCTGGCGGCGGGCCGCCAGGGCGCCCAGAGCCGCCGGCGCCGCCTGAAGGGATATCTGTCCGGTCGCCGACGTCAGGGAAGCGTAATCAAGGACATTGAACAGAGCCAGGAGCGCGGCCGAGGTCACGTAGCCGACGGCGAGCGCGACCAGGGTGTCCAGGGTATTGTTCATCAGACCCCTGCGCGCCGAAAAGCCCGCGTAATGTGCGAGACCGTAAAGCACCGGCAGCGCCCCGAGCACAAAGGCGAGGCGTCGCAAAGGGGGCGCGGACACGCCCAGAGCCCACATCTCCATCGTCATCAGGAGGGGCAGACTGAACAGCAGGGCTCCGCCGAAGGCGCGGCCGAGATCCGTGAGATAGCTCAGCTCCGATTTGGCCCCGTGAACCGCGGCTTGCATCCTTCCCCCTCATCTCCGGCGTCGTGCTTCGACCCGATGCGCCTTCCGTAAGCCGCCGCTGAACCGCGCAGTCTCAAGCGTGCCTGGAGCCAACGTCCACCCAGCCTTGCTGTTCCTCTCTGTCGATGACCCGGCTTGGGGACGTCTCAGCCGACCCCCGCCCCGCCGGTGACGCCCCAGACCTCTCCCGTGACGAAACTGGCCTCCTGTGAGGCCAGCAGCACATAGACAGGGGCGATCTCCACGGGCTGTCCCGGACGGCCGAAGGCGCTATGGGCGCCGAACTGCTCGACCTTCTCCTGCGGCTGGCCGCCGCTGGGCTGCAGCGCGGTCCAGAAGGGCCCGGGCGCTACGGCGTTCACACGCACGCCCTTGTCGATCATCTGTTTGGCCAGGGCCTTGGTGTAAGCGACGATGCCAGCCTTGGTCGTGGCGTAGTCCAGCAGGATGTCCGACGGCTCATAGGCCTGTATCGAGGCGGTGGTGATGATGGACGCCCCCGGAGGCAGGTGCGGCGCCGCAGCCTGACACAGCCAGTGCAGCCCGTAGAGGTTGGTTTTCATCGTCGCGTCGAAATCCTCTGTCGAGACCTTAGACACGTCTTCTCGGTATTGTTGATGTCCGGCGTTGACGACGAGAATATCCAGTCCGCTGAAGGCCTCGACGACGCGCTCGACCATGGTCGCGTTCCAGGCCTCGTCGCGGATGTCGCCCGGCAACGCCAGCGCCCTGACCCCGGCTTTCTCGATCAGGGCGATCACCTCCCTGGCGTCCGCCTCCTCGGACGAAAGATAGCCGATCGCCACGTCTGCGCCCTCGCGGGCGAAGGCGATGGCGATCGCCCGCCCTATGCCGGAATCGCCGCCCGTGATCAGGGCCTTGCGCCCCTTTAGCCGACCATGGCCGACATAGCTGGCTTCGCCGTGATCCGGCCTGGGGCTCATGCGGCCCGCCAGCCCCGGCTCGGGCTGGGGCTGGCGGGGAAAAGGCGGTCGGGGGTACTGGCTGCGAGGATCCTGCATGGCGAGGCGATCGGTCATCGGGTCATCCTTTTGAGGAGGTGCGCGACGTCAGGCGGCGCGCTAACATGCTGATCTAATGCCCTCGCCGCACGGCGCGTTCCGCTGCGCAGACCCGTCCCATGACGGCGGCGGGATCTCAGGCTTGCCCCCGTCGCGCTCTCTATCGCCTTCGGTTCTTAGGCGAAGAAATCGCGATCGCGCCTTTGAGTCACCGGCTCGGGTTGTTGACGCACAGCGCCGCCTGAGGCCGCTCCGTTCGCCGCCGCCAAGGTGAGACGCGAACCTCAGGTCATTCGTCAAAAAAAGAAGACGGAACGGCGCGCTCCTTCATCTGTTCGCACGGAACGTCACCACGAAGCGAACCCATGGCCGCAGAAACAGAACTGACCGCTGACCCCGATGTCGCCATCGTCGGCGCCGGGCCCGCAGGCTTGACCGCAGCCCTCTATCTGGCGCGATTTCGCCGGAATGTGCTCGTGCTGCATGACGGCAAGAGCCGAGCTCTACGCATTCCTCTTACGCACAACGCTCCCGGATTCCCGGAAGGCGTTCGCGGCCCGGACCTCATCGCACGCATGACGCGCCACGCCGTTCAGTATGGCGCGGCCATCCAAGAGGCTGAGGTCACCGCCATAAAGGCCGTGACTGGCGGATTTCGCCTTCACCTCGGAGACGGTTCGACGCGCGTGAGTCGCGGCGTCATCCTGGCGACAGGCGTGGATCTCAATCAGGTCGATCTGCCGGAAGCCGCCCATGAGGCGGCGATCCGGGCGGGGGTGCTGCGCTACTGCCCCGTCTGCGACGGATATGAACACATTGGCAAACGGATAGGCGTGATCGGCTGCGACACCAATGGCGCCGCTGAAGCCCTCTTCCTGCGCGGATATTCCAGCGACATCACCTTGATGCCGCTCAACCGTCCCGACATCTCCTCCGCCGAGGCGCGGGCCCTGATCGATGCGGGGATCCGGTTGGAGACAGGCGCCCTTCTCGCTCTCGAACCCGGCGCTGATCACATCATCGTTCGTCTGGACAGGGGCGCGCCGTTGACCTTCGACGTCATCTACCCGGCCTTGGGGTGTCGCCCGCGTTCAATCCTGGCGGAACAGCTCGGGCTCCGCCTCACGGAGGACGGCTGCGTGACGTCCGACTCCATTCTCGACAGTCGGGCGGCAGGCGTCTTCGCCGCGGGAGACCTCGTCGAAGGCCTGGATCAGGTCAGCGTGGCCATGGGCCACGGCGCTGTGGCGGCCACCCGGGCGCACAACTGGCTGCGCGAGCAGGCGCAGGCCACGCTCCGGAGCCAAAGAACCGGGCGATGACGCGTTGCCGCCTACTGAGGCGACACTGCCGGCGCACGCGCCCGAACCCAAGGAACAGCATAAAGCGCCTGACGTTGCGGCCGTATGAGTGAACTTCTCGCCAACATCGTCGGCTCGGCCGCCGCCGTCTGCTCCGTCACCAGCTTCGCGCCCCAGGGCGTCAAGATCTGGAAGGAGAAGGACGCCTCGGCCGTGAGCCTGAAGACCTATGGACTGACCGTCACCTGCTTCGTCCTCTGGGTGATCTACGGCGTCATGACCCAGGCCTGGCCCGTGACGATCGCAAACGCCTGCGCCCTGGCCATGGCGTCGGGCGTGCTCTTCATGAAGTGGCGTTTCAGGGACAATGGTCCCCGGGCTGGCGATCCTAGCGTCCCAGACGCTCCCGCCTTCGCGACGGAGCCGGATGAGACGCCTATTCGACATAAGGTCTCAATGAAGCATGGAGCGAAGGAATAGTTTTGAAGCCGTCTCAAGCTCGACGCCCTGAGAAACACGGGAAGAGTTGTCAGCGAGCCTGTGACGGAGGGCGACGCGGGGCCCATCATGACAGACCGTCTTGGAAGCTGCTGGCGACCGGCATCGGCTTCCTTGTCAGGCCTCGCCAGACCGCCGAACTTCACGCCGCGCGGTCAAGGTCCTCGACAAGTTCGGCCCGAACCCCGCGCCGCGGCCTCGCAAATCGGCAAAGGCTTAGACGATCTTCAGGCGAGGCAGCGCGGAACCAAACCCGGTCAGCGAGACGTTTTGCTTGCTGATCAAGGGAGGCACACTCGTTTCGAGCGGCCAGTTCCTGTCGCCATCGCGGTCTTAATTCGGGGGCTTGCTCTGGATTTCCTGGTGCGCAAACTCAGGCATGGCGCCTGGATCGATGAGGACGACGAGAGGTCATTACGTGCCCTTTACGAGGGCGTGCGTCTGGTCCACGCCCGCGGCGATATCATTTGCGAAGGCGCGACGCCGCGCTTCCTGACCCTCGTGCTAGAGGGCTGGGCCTGCACCTATCGGGATCTTGGGAACGGCCAGCGCCAGATCCTGTCCATTCTGCTTCCCGGAGACCTCGCCGAACCCTTCGGCATCTTGCCCGACTTCGCCGATCACTCCATAGGCGCCGTCACCCAGGTCACCCTCGCCCAGGTCAATCCTGACGCGATCCGGGCTGCGGCGAGCGCCAGCCCCCGGATCGAGCAGGCTCTGTGGTGGGATCTGCTCGTGACGATCGCGATCGAACGGGAGCATGCCGTCAGCCTCGGCAGGCGCACCGCTTCGGAGCGTCTCGGTCATCTTCTCTGCGAGTTGCATCTTCGTCAGGCCCTGGTGGGGTTGGCCGACGGCGCCTCATGTGAGTTCCCTTTGACCCAGTCGGAGCTGGCTGATCTGCTTGGCCTGTCCGCCGTTCACGTCAACCGTTCCCTCCAGGACCTGAGGGGCAGGGGTCTCGTCAGTCTGCGAAACCGCAGACTCATCATTCACGAACTCGAGGCCCTCAGGAACTTCTCCTTTTTCGATCCTGACTATCTTCATGCTGATACGGACGCCCTTCATTCCGGCGAGCTCTCGTTGAGAGGTGAATGACAGATCACGCCCGGCGCATGAGAGCGATCTGGCGGCCGACAATTAAGGTGACCCTCAGAGCTCGCACGAGACGGGTTGATGGAACGCCCGCCGCTGTGAAATCTGTTGCTGCGGTCGGCGACCCTAAACCGCCAGCCGGGAGGCGGACGGCCGGGCGTCCGCACGCAAGATCAGTTCACCTGCGCAATACATGTCGGGGACGCCGAGCGGGTGCATCAGAGCTGTCCTGCTCGGATCGTCGGTTCTTTCGCGCGGTCGAACCAGGCGATCAGCCCGCCGTGCCGACGTCTGACCCGCGGGTTCATCCGATCTCCCCGGTCCTGCGTATAGAGGCCCATGAAGGCGCTCTACAGATATATCGTCACGCAACCGGACAAGGAATTCGTCCTCGACAACGCGGCCGCCACGGACGCCGTCGCCTATCGCGAAGGGGTTCGTTTCGCCGCTGAATTGCTCGCTGAACAGTCTTCGCCCGGTCAGAGGCCTATCAGCTTTGGCCTGGTCGTTCTGAACGCCGACGGCCGCGAGATCTGGCGCGTGGACATCAAGGCTTCAGCTCCGCCAGACGCAGGTTCATGAGGCGACGCCGGCCAGGCGTCCGCGGAACGACTTTCGCGGCGGCCGCCTTTAAACACCATGGTCTTTCCGCCTATTGCTCGAACGGTTCTTGCGTCTGACGCGGGTCGCCGGACCTCACCTTACCGGACAGGTCCGCGATGAGGATCGCCACCTATAACGTCAACGGGATCAACGGCCGGTTGCCCGTTCTGCTCCGATGGCTGAAGGCAACCCGCCCGGAGGTCGTCTGTCTGCAGGAGCTTAAGGCGCAACACGGCGACTTCCCTGCAAAGGCCCTGGGCGACGTCGGATATGAAGCGATCTGGCTCGGTCAGAAGAGCTGGAACGGGGTCGCCATCCTGGCGAGGGACGCCGCCATCCATGCGACCCGCCGGGGCCTCCCGGGCGACCCTGACCCAAACCAGAGCCGTTATATCGAGGCTGCGATCAACGGCGTCCTGGTGGGTTGTCTCTATCTGCCCAACGGGAATCCCGCGCCCGGTCCTCGGTTTGAGTACAAGCTCGCCTGGGCGGAAGCCTTCATCGCTCATGCCGCCGGGCTGATTAAGACCGGTGCTCCGGTGGTCCTGGCGGGCGACTACAACATCATCCCGACCCCGGCGGACGTCTACAAGCCAGAGCGCTGGACAGACGACGCCCTCTTTCGTCCCGAGGCGCGCCACGTCTTCAGCAGCCTTCTCGACCAGGGATGGACAGACGCCGTGCGCCTGCACCACCCGCAGGAAATCCTTTTCACCTTCTGGGATTACTTCCGGAACGCCTACGCCCGCAACGCGGGACTCCGCATCGACCATCTTCTCGTCAGCCCGTCGCTCGTTGATCGCCTCCGCGCCTCCAGCGTCGATCACGAGGTCAGAGGTTGGGACCGATCAAGCGACCACGCTCCGACCTGGATCGAGATCGCACCCTGAAGCAACCGGCCAACGGCCCAGGTCAGAAGGACAGGCCGTTCTCAATCCGGCGAAACAGCGTGAGGGCCTGAGCGTCGTCCAGAGCGTCGATATCGACGCCGGCCGTGAGATCAACCAGGAGATCAATCACAGTCCCGCAGGCTGCGCTGTCGGTCGGCGCCTCCGACTGCACCCAGGCCGCAATGGCCGCGAGCGTGTGCAACGCTTCCTGATCGGTCATGGGACTGTCCTGAAGGGCGGCGGCGGCGGCGATCTCCCGCATTTCCCACAAGGCCTTGCGACAGGCGTCCGGGTCCTCTTGTCGTGGGTTCTGCGCAATCGCGGCGACGGCCGGCGACGCCGCCACGCTCACGACCAGCTGGAACAGGATCTCGCCTCTGCTTGAAAAAACGGTCATCCGCGCCTCGCGCGAAATCCAAAAGCCGGGTCCGTCATCCCGAAGAAGTTCGCCCAAGGTGCGAACCGCCTCGACCCGGGCCTCCTGCATCGAGGCAAGGCTCGACTCCCACCTGAACCTTCCACCCTCAGGCCCCGCGTCGGACTCGAATATGAAGCTCAGCATCTTGCCCTGAAGCTTGCGCGCTTCCGAAGTCAGCGTGACGAAGGGGCGGCGTCGACCCCCGGAGCGCCATCCGAGGTCCCGCGATCGTCCGAGCGGCCGGTTGCATCCATGGACGTCGTGGTGGCCTCATCCTGAAAGGCGGCGGCGTCTTCGACCTGCGCCCCGTTATCGACGGGCGCGGCGGCGAAAGGTCCCGCCCAGAAGGCCCAAACCAGGGCGAAACCGACGGCCGTCAGCAGCAGCCCTCCCAGGAGGACCGCCATGATGCGCGCCCCTCTTCGCCCCTGGCGGACGTACTGAGCCTGGACCGGTCGGTTGTTTCGAACGGCCCGCGCCGAGGCTTCATGGGGAGTGTGGGGCATGTTCGTCCTCTTCATCTTGGAGCGGGCGCGGAATTCCGCCCGGCGAACGCGTCCCAATCGACGCCTCGTGCTGTTGTGGAACGACCGCTCACAGGCTCAAGAGGCCGAGCACCAGCATCAAGAGGCCGACTGCTGCCGCGCATCCGTACCAGAAGCTCGGCGTGAGGCGCGGCCCTCCGGGCTGGAATACAGGCTCCGTCGGGAGAGGATCGCCTGGTCCCTCTTCGGCAGGGACGACCGAACGCGCGCCACCGGCCTCTTCATCGGCGCCGGCGGGAGCCGTGCCGGGATCAAAGATCGGCCTGGCGCCATGGCCGCGACGACGCCATTGGGCGTCCTTTTCCTGAAGGGGGTGGGGCATGCGATCTGAATCCATGACGCGACCCGTGGTTCCTATTCGGGGGTCGTAGGTCGGGAAGGCGACACTGGAACGGCCCGCTCTTCGCCCACGTGGTGTTCAAAACATCCGCTCTCGACCTCAGTGCGGGAAAACACCTCCTCCTGACCGTCGATCAGCAGTTCGTCGGCCAGATCGTCGAGCACCTCGCATGCTTGACCGATCGTCCCTGGAGCGTTCGGGCCGGGCTGATCCGCCGTTATGCGCTTCCTGTTGCGGGGTCCGGACCTGTCACGCCTCTGGTTCATGGTGCTGCGCCTCGCGTTCGCTACGTCTCCACGAGAACAATCCATCACCACGCTGACAGGTTCAGTCGGGCTGAGCGATGGACCGAACGTCCCGAAAGGACGGGCCGATAGAGACGGCGGCCCTGCACCTCTGACCGATACCGGTCTCAGCGGAACAAGGAGGGGGCCCGCCCGATTGACCGGCATCGTACGGAGGAAAGACAATGAAAGTCGTCAATCTCGTCACCCTTCTTCTGGTCATCATCGGCGCGGTGAACTGGGGTCTTGTGGGCGCCTTCGATTTCAATCTCGTTTCCGCCCTTTTCGGCGACGGCTCCGCAGCCGCTCGCGGCGTCTACATTCTTGTGGGGATTTCGGGTCTTTGGCAGCTGGCGCCTTTCGCCCGGGCGTTGCAGATCGATGAGCCTCGCGCCGAAGCCGGTCGTCGCCTTGCCCGCTGAACCTCCGCCGAGACGGGCCGCGTCCAGTCCGGGACGGGTTCCGGCCAGAAACGCCAGGGACTGGTCATGATCTACTTCTGTTTCATTGAAGGCGACGCTCAGCATGATGTCGAAATGACGCTGTTGAAAGCCGTCGAAGACGGCACAGCGATGCAGGAGGCCAGAGCGCTTCATTTCGGCGGACGGACCGGCTACGTCTTCGACGGCGACCGCGCGGTCGGCTCCGTGGAGACGTCCCGCGAGCCGGCGTCGGACCAGTCCTTGTTCGGCAGGATCGATTACGAACCGTTCGGCGCGCCTCTCTCGTCAGGCCCGGACGCCTGATCGGTCGATGGTCGTCGCCGGGACTCAAATCTCTACCTATCCTGCCGGTGGCAGGACAAGCGTTGAAACCCAGCATACTCTCACTGGACATGCCGGGTCGTCGGTTCGACGCCGCCGACCGACGACCCGAGACGACCGCGCCTTGAGAAGCAGGGCCGCGGCCCGAGGTCGCCACGGCGAAGCTCATTTCTGAGAAATAGACCCCTGCTTGCGGGCGAGCGCGCAGCGGAACTACTTCCCTCAAACGAGGTCTCATCCCTCGCGTTCAGGCCCGCTTTAACCGTTGCATCGGGCTCGGCGTTCGACAGCGAAACGTTCGATGCTTCGCTGGCGTGTCGAACCCGCTGCCATCGTGGTTGTTCAGATAGGTCACGCCCGGCTCCAGTCGAAGCATCCGGCAGGCAGGCCCGAGCCGCTGACCAGCACCGCCCCGTGTCGATACAGGGACCACCTTCGGGAGGGATCGAGTCTGAAAACCACGACCGACATTTCCGCGTCCGACCAGACCAGCCGGGCATCCGTCGCCGCCATCGCTCTGACCGCCGTTTCTGGTCCGGCCCCGGGTTGGAAAACCACCGTTGTGAACTCCGGCTGATCTGACGGCGGCTGAAATGCCCACACTCCCGCCCCCGTGCTGACCAGCCCGAGCAACAGAACTGTCAGGGTCGCAGGGTTCACGGGCGACAATCCCCGCTTTCGCCTCAGCAGCAGGGCTCCAAGCAACATGGGAACCAGGGCGAAGGCGAAGAACCAGATCAGATCCCACATCAACGGGCTGGGGCTGTCCAGTTTTACGCGGTGTATGCCGAGGATCCAGTGAGAGAGCACGCTGTCCACAAAGTGCCAGACGCCGAAGCCTAACAGAATCGCTCCGAGGGTTTGAAGCCCCCACGGCCCTGTCCCCTCATTGCGCGCCCGCCACAGCCCCCAGAGGCCGAGGGCCGCGATCGCATACATGAGGGCGTGGAAATAGCCGTCCCAAAGCACTTGAAAGCGGAGGCTGGAGACGTCCGGCACCAGACTGAGAGGGTGATGCCATTGAAGAATTTGATGGAGCAGGATGCCGTCAAAGAACCCGCCAAGGGCGAAGCCCAGGACCGTCGCCCATCGAATCCAGCGGGAGTTGCACAAGTCCTTCATCCCGTCTTGAAACAGGCGGCGATCGCTTGAGTTCCTATGTCGGCTTCCATCCTTAAGCGGAGTTTGCCGCACCCGCTGAGCCTCCTTCGCTGCGCGGCGGGCTCGGTCGCTGGGTTGGCCATCAGGAATGGCGAGCTCGTCGGCAGCTCCAGAAACAGCTTGCTCGCCACCCCGGTCGAGCGGCCCACGCTCTTTGTCAAGGCATCGACAAAGGGCAGCCTTGAGACGCGGGGGTCGTGGCCCGTCCGTAACCTTAGGCGATGGCGCGCAAGAGATCGGCGGGCGCCTCCAGATAGGCGGACTCGAACTCGCCAAGGGCGGCCAAGGCCTCCAGATCCGGAAGGCGCACCCTCCCCCCGGACATTTCGATCAACCCTTCCTCTCGCAGTTCCCCGATGATGCGGTTGACGTGCACTGCGGACATTCCAAGCATGTCCGACATCTCCGTCTGGGTCATGGGAAGGCGGAAACCGTCGCCCTCCGTCAGCCCCACGATCTCCATCCTCATGAAGAGTTCGCAGAAGAAACGGGCGAAGCGCTCCTTGGCGTTTTGCACGCCCAGGGACAGCACCCATTCGCGGCTGATCGCCCCGTCAACGAGGGTTTCCAGCCAGAGGCTGCGCATCAGCTCCGGTTCTTCACGGATCAGCCTGTCGAGCGCTGAATGGGAAATGACAGCCGTTCTGCAGTCGGTGAGGGCGGTAAGGCCTTGGGGCTGTCGCTTTTTCAGCAAGGAGCCAAGGTTTACAAAATCTCCGGGAATACAGATCTCGGTGAACTGACGGCGCCCATCAGCCAAAATGCGGTAGCGCGCGCAGAAGCCTGCCGTCAGGAACATGCACGTCGATGCGTAAGCGCCCTCTACGACCAGATCCTCCTTCGCAGAAACCCGTCGTGTCGAGGAAAAAGCCTGTGAGAGCCGATTGATGGCCCGAGCCGGGACATCCCGGCGAATGCTGAGCTTCGCGAACAACAGGTCAGAAAGATCAGTATCGGACACTCTCGACTCCATACCGGCTGCGTGCGCTGACGCGCCATGGCCTTGTCTGGTTCGCCTTTTGGTTGGATCCAAGCAGTCTGGCTGCGCGTCACGATAACGCCGCTGGGCCAGAAGTGTTTCTTCCGTCCTGTAGTCCCGCCGGCCAGAAGGCCGGAGGTCCCGCTAAGGCGCGCTCGAAGCCTCACTTCGGGTGCTCGGGAGGCTGAATCAATGTGTGAAATCGGACGAACAAAGCTGCCGCCGAAGTTCCGAGAGGCTCAAGACTCTTCCCTGCTACGACTTCGACAATGCGCCGGAAGCGGTCATTTTCGGCTAATCCCAAACCGGACGCGCCGGTGATCAGAGGCTCGCTCGCTGCAGACGATCCTCGTCAAGGACGCACCTAGGCCATAACCCACGGCGGCGAGGACGACGCGCCCCCTCCCTCCGGAAAAAGGAGCAGCTCCAAGACCGGAGCCCGACACAGGTTCGGCCCGGCCTCATGAAAAGGAACCAACCTGTCAAGAAACCGTCTGTATGGCGGGGGCCGGTCAGGAGCAGGGTCATGACATCCGAGCAATCCCTTGGGCGGGCGCGCAACGCCGCGACGCCGAGCGGCAAGCCCGAAGCCGCCGAATCCGACAAAGCCGTGATGCGGGTGGGTCGCGAGTCCCGCCGGCGCGCCGGCCCGGACGGGCCGGACGCCACGATAGTCGGCGACATCTTCAAAACGCCTCCCGGTCAGGGGCGAGCAAAAGAACCCAGAGGAAAAACGCCTGGGGCGCGTCCCCCAAATGGATGACCGACCTGCGTCGCCGCTGAATCCCGAAGCCGTTTCGGGGCCACGAGACGGCGACCTGCCGGCCTATCTCGGCAACGGCCTGATTGGCCTGAGGGTTCGCGAGGTCCCCCTCTTCGCCGGCATGGTCCTTGTCAGCGGCCTGACCGGCGCCCATCCGGAGCGCGGGATCGAGGCGGCGGCCGCCGCCCCCTATCCGCTGTCCGGCGATCTGGCGATCAACGGCGTCTGGATGAGCGAGCAACCCTGGGCCGTCGGCGATCTCCGTCAGTCCTACGACTTCGCGACCGCCGAGCTCCACTCCGCCTTCAGTTTTCGGGTCGGAATGCGGAGCCTTGCGGTTGAGGTCGTGACCTTCGCCAGCCGCACGGCCCCCTCGATCGTCGCCCAGGAGGTCCGGGTTGCGGCCGATGGCCCCTGCGAGGTGAAGTTCCGGTCCGTCGTATCGATCGCCGGACTGACCGGACGGGTCGCGCGACGGCGCACGGACACGCCCGGGGAACCCGAACCTGTCTGCGACGGCAGCCTCTTGTGGGAAACGGCCGAAGCGCTCAGTCAATGCGGCCTGGCTCTCGGCACCGAAGCCCCGGCGTCCGCCCGGCGCCAGGTCCTGACCTGGAGCGACGCCGGTCCCCTCTGCACGGAGTATGAGATTCGGCTGGCCTCAGGGAGACCCGCGAGGTTCAGGCAGCTGGCGGCCCTGGTCCCCTCCGCCCTCCATGCCCGGCCTGACGAGGAGGCCGTCAGGCGCCTGGCGCGGACGGCCAAGGATGGTTTTGAAGTCCTGAGACGTTGCAACCGCGCAGCCTGGGCGGAGATTTGGGAAGGCCGGATCGTCATTGTCGGCGCGAGTGCGCGACACCAGGCGCTTGTCGACGCCGCCTACTACTATCTGAACGCCTCCGCCCACCCCGCTTCGCCGGCCTCCACCTCGATCTTCGGCCTCGCGACCTGGCGGGACTATCACTACTACTACGGCCATGTGATGTGGGATGTAGACGCCTTTTGCCTCCCGCCTCTGATCCTCACGCAGCCGGACGCGGCCCGCGCCATGCTGGGTTTCCGGAGTCGGGGTCGGCCCGCTGCGGCGGCCAATGCGCGCCTCTCCGACCGCCAGGGGCTGCAATATCCCTGGGAAGCCGCACCCGGCACGGGCCAGGAAGCGTCGCCCGGCGCCGGCGACGCAGCGCATCATGAGGACCACGTCTCTCTGCATGTGGCACGCGCCTTCTCTCTCTTCGCCGACGCCACGGGCGACCAGAGATTTCTCGAGGAACAGGCCTGGCCGGTGCTCAGCGGGGTGGCCGACTGGTTCACGAGCCGGGTGAGCCGGACAGACCGCGGCTTTGAGCTTCTGCGTTCGATGGGACCGGCCGAGGTGCCCTCGCCTCCGGACAACGACGCCTTCAGCCTCATGGCCGGCGCGGACGTGCTTCGGCGCGCCCTGCGGGTCGCCGAGCGCCTGCGACAGACCGCGCCCGACGCCTGGAAGACGGTTCTCGCCGATCTCTATCTGCCGGTGCGTTCCGACGGGGTCATCGCCGCCCATGACGACTATGACCGCCGCGAGGAAAAGGGCGCGACCCCCTCCCCCCTCGCCGGCCTCTTCCCCTATGACTATCCGGCCTCCCCCTCTTTGAGCCGCAAGACGCTGGCCTTCTACCTGAAACTCTGGCCCGACTATGTCGGGTCGCCTATGCTCCCTGCTCTCTACTGCGCCTGGGCGACCATGGCCGGCGATCGGGACCTGGCGCTGAGGCTCTTTGAGGAGGGCTTCGCCGCCTACGACCGGCCCCGGTTTCACCAGTGCCTTGAGTACCGGCAGGATCGAGCCGAGGGTCCCGCAGCCGGTCCCTTCTTCGCCAACCTCGGCGGCATGCTTCTCGGTCTCTGCTTCGGGCTGACCGGACTGGTGGTGGACGACGGCGAGCCGGAGTCCTGGGCCCGCCGCCCCATCACCCTGCCGACGGGCTGGGAGGCTGTCAGGATTGAGCGTCTCTGGATAAGAGGCCGCTCAGCGCGCCTTGTCGCGCGGCAAGGCGCCGAGCGCGCCGAGCTGTCCTTCTCCTGAGGTTAGGACGTGGCCGCAGGCTAGCAACGCGCTTGAAGACCTCGCTCGCCCTCCACCTGCAGGCCTTCAGCGTCGGCTCCGCATCGAAGACGGAAGGCCAGGGGTGAAAACACCTCTCCGCTCCGAGCGTCCTGAATGGCGACCCCTGTCAGCCCCTGAGCCTCGAATGACGCCGCCAGGCGCAGGGCGGCGTGGTCATCGGACACGCAGGTGGCGAGGTCTTTCTCCCCGACTTCATAGATGACCAGATAGGGCATTGATCACTCCCAGTTCCGCCTCCCTCGAGAAGCGCCCTCGCCGGGCGTCGTCTCCCTGTGTCGGAAGCCCGACACAGGCGCGCTCAGGACGTGCGCGTCCCGACCTGGAGCGGCGGGTCTCTCTAAAGACAGTGACGAAGAACGTGCGCCTTAAGCCGCGGCGCAGTATCGCAGGCGGCAAGGATTAGGCCTGCATATCGCCCTGGTCTTCTGGCCCATGAGCGGTAGGCCGGCGAAGCCCGGCAAGCGCGTTCGAAGTCTGGGGACTGGCGACTGGGCCTGCCGTCTCCCGCCAAGCGCGCTCACCTATCAAGCCAGGGTTCTGAAGGTGATGGAATATCGCAGGGCCCTCATCGGCGAGATCGAATGCTCCCACTCTCTGCGCGCTTCTCCGGACAGACGATAAGCCGATCCAGGCGCCAGCGGCGCCGCTGACCGGCGCCATCCCGCGTCCGCCCTCTGGCGCAGGCGCATGACGCAAGGCGCTAGGAAGGAGACGCCGAAGATCTCCCCGTAAACCGGCCTGTCGCGGTGCCATCCGATCCCGGCGCCGGGGGCATATTCATTGATGAGGACCTGGACGAAGGCCTCTTCATCAAGGTCGAGCCGTCCGGTCAGACGTCCCAGGAGCCCTTTCAGAAAATCCGGCCAGGGATCGGCTGCTTCCAGCCTGCCCCGTTCCAGATCATAGCGGCGCCCGAAGGCGGCGATCTGCCGGAAGCCCTGGTAGCCCATGTGCTCATAGGGCCTGAAGCTCAACCGCTGCAGTTGCTCGACCACCGCCGCTTGCTCGAATGCCGACAGGACATCCGGCCAATAGTCGAAGCCCGGAGGCACGGCAGGTTGAGGCGCGTGCCCGAACAGGTCGGCCTGGAGCATGGCCGTCACAGCCCCAATTCGCCCGAAGACGCCCCTGACGACCTTCCCGGCGACGCCTTCTCCAGATTGGAAAGGGTCACGCCGACAAGCCGCACGCCCCGGGTCGGTGGATAGAGGGATCGCACCAGCAGGCGGGCGATCTCGCGCAGCCGCGCCTTCGAGGCGACCGGCTCATCAAAGGACCGGCTGCGGGTCGATTGCTGGAAGTCAGCCCACTTGATCTTGACCGTCACGGTCCGGCCCAGCGACCCGGCCTTCTCGCACCAGGCCCAGACATCGTCCGCCATCTCGTCCAGCCCGGCTTCGATCTCCGATGGGTCGACCAGGTCGCTGGCGAAGGTTGTCTCCGATCCGCTCGACTTGCGTTCCCGATCTGGATTGACCGGGCGGAGATCCTCTCCCCGGGCCACGCCATGGTACCAGGCGCCGGACTTGCCGAAGTGATGCTGCAGGAAGGCCAGGGACTGACGCTTCAGGTCCGCGCCGGTCTCGATGCCCAGGCGGTTCATCTTCTCCGCCGTCACCGGCCCGACGCCATGGAAACGCTTCACAGGCAGGGCCTCGACAAAAGCCTCCCCTCGCCCCGGCGGGACTACGAACTGGCCGTTCGGCTTGCGCTGGTCCGAGGCCAGCTTGGCCAGGAACTTGTTGTAGGACACCCCGGCCGAGGCCGTCAGACCGGTCTCCTCGAAGATGCGCGCGCGGATCTCCTCCGCCGTCGCCGAGGTCGTCGACAAGCCCCGGATATTGGCGGTGACGTCGAGATAGGCCTCGTCGAGGGACAGGGGTTCGATCAGGGGCGTGTAGTCTGCGAAGATGGCGTGTATCTGCGCCGAGACGGCGCGATAGACCTCGAACCGGGGCGGTGTGAAGATCAGGTCCGGGCACTTACGCAGGGCCGTGCTTGAGGGCATGGCCGAGCGCACCCCGTACCGGCGCGCCTCATAGCTGGCGGCGGCGACCACCCCGCGCGAGGCGGCGTGACCTACGGCCACCGGCCGTCCACGCAGGGCCGGATCATCCCTCTGCTCCACCGAGGCGAAGAAGGCGTCCATGTCCACATGGATGATCTTGCGAGGCGCGGCGACGTCCATGCGCCACGCCTACCAGAAAGAGAACAAATCCGGAACTGATATCCTGCCCGTCAGCAGCCGCTCCACACCACGCAACCAGGGCGCCCGCCCAGGCAAGGGACCGAAACGGGTTCCGCCAAGGCTGCCAGGGCCCGCTGCCGGACAGTAGGAACACGGCGTCATGCCCACGGTTCGACAGGCGTGGACCAACAAGAGGGAGACACGTCAATGGACCGAGACAAGGACGCCGACCGCTGGGGCGGCCCGGGCTCAAGTCACCAGAACCGGCAGGCCCCGCAGCCCGATCCCGTAGTGAAGGACGCCGAAGATCCCGATCATCTGTCGCCCCGCAGCCAGGTCTCGGGCGGCGGAGGCGAGAAGGATGTGCACAAGGGCCATCCGGCCGAGGCGCGTTCGACCAGGCAGGCGTCCAGCGAGGAGAAGCGCCATGAACGCAACAATCGCCAGTAAACGCCTCGGTCCTTCGAGCGACGAAGCCCGCTGGGCCCGTCGCCTGAGCCCGGACTAGCCCGACCGCCTGCCTTCATCCGACCGCGTCGAGCCGCAAGGCTCCGCCATCGAGGCCCGTCTCCACCGGAGACGGGCCTTCGTCCTGTTCGCCGCCCAGCCGGACGCCCCCCGAAGCGGCTCAAGGTTTGAGGACGACCTTGGTCCACTCATTGGGATTGTCGTGGAAGTTCTTGTAGGCCGTCGCCGCCTCCTCGAGGGGAAGGCGATGGCTGATGAGGTCGGTCGTGTCGATCTGACCGTCCATCACCAGCTCCAGCAGCTTGGGCAGGTATTTCTGCACATGGGTCTGCCCCGTCTTCAGGGTCAGCCCCTTCTGCATGAAGGCGCCGATCGGCAGCTTGTCGCCGATCCCGCCATAGACGCCGGGCATGGAGATGCGCCCCCCCTTGCGGCAGGCCATGATGGCCTCGCGCAGGACATGCTGGCGATCAGTGCCCAGTTTGGTCTCCTGCTTGACCGCATCAATAATGTTATCCGGAGCGAAACCGTGCGCCTCCATGCCTACGGCGTCGATGCAGGCGTCAGGTCCGATACCCGCCGTCATCTCCTTGAGCGCCTCAAGCACCTTGACCTCATGATAGTTGAGCACCTCGGCTCCGTTCTGTTTCGCCAGGGCGAGGCGCCGCGGATGGTGGTCGATGGCGATCACCCGCGCCGCCCCCATGTGGATGGCGCTCTTGATCGTGAACAGGCCGACCGGGCCGCAGCCCCAGACCACCACCGTGTCGCCCGGCTCGATACCGGCGTTTTCCGCCGCCATCCAGCCGGTGGGGAAGATGTCCGAAAGGAAGAGCACGCGCTCGTCTTCGATGCCGTCAGGCACGACAATGGGACCGAAATCCGAGTAGGGAATGCGCGCATACTCGGCCTGGCCTCCGGCGTAACCGCCCGTCAGGTGCGAGTAGCCGAACAGACCAGCAACGGGGTAGCCGTAGGCGACCTCGGAGGCGTCGGATTTGTCGGCCGGGTTGGAGTTGTCGCAGGCCGAATACTGCTCCTTGCCGCAGAAGAAGCACTGCCCGCAGGCGATGACGAAAGGCACCACCACCTTCTGCCCGATCTTCAGACTCGTATTTCCCCGCCCCACCTCGACGACCTCGCCCATGAACTCATGGCCGAGAATATCGCCGCGGTGCATGCCCGGGATGACGCTGTCATAGAGGTGGAGGTCCGAGCCGCAGATGGCGGTGGCGGTGATCTTGATGATGGCGTCCCGAGAATTGACGATCTCGGGATCGGGGACCGTGTCCACCCGAACGTCGTGTTTGCCGTGCCAGGTCAGTGCGCGCATGGAATTCGTCCTTGAAGATCAGCCGCGGGGCGCGGCGGCGGGAGCTTGGGAGGTGGAAACCTCGCCCGTCTCCATCAGCTGTTTGAAGCGGCGAAGTTCGCGTCGGGCCTGGATGCGCGGCTCGCGCTGCATCACCTTGGCCACGAGCTTGCCCACGGCGCCGGCGGGCGGATCATAGCTGATCATGACGCGAACCTCGGTCCCCCGTCCGAAGGCGTTGTCGCGGAACTCGACCCAGCCTTCGTGATCGATGTCCGCCGCCTCCGTAGAGCGCCAGGCGATCTTCTCGCCCGGCCGATCTTCGACGATCTCGGTTTCCAGTTCGACGTCCATTCCGCCGGGACCGGCTATGACCCAGTCGCGTCCGTCGCTGCTGACGGACCGGACATTGGCCATGAAAAGGGGAAGATTCCGGAACTCGCGCCAGAAGGCGTAGAGCTCGGATCGGGGCCTATTGATCATGACGGCCTGGATGGACGAGGAGGCATGCTCCCCGTCGTGGACGTCGTCGTTCAGAAATCCTGTCGACGCCATATTCGCGTCAGTGCTTCTCGGCTGCGTCTGCATTGTTCTCTCCGGTTCCTGGGAGGCGGCCGCCTCCGCCCATCATCGTTTCTCGCGCGCCCTGGCGAGGTCGCGAACAAGCTTGGTCCGCGCCTGGTCAAACCGCGCCTTCTCTTCCGCGGCCCGGGCTTCAAGGCTCCTCATCTCGCCGCGCACAGCCTCGGCGCTGTCGGCATGAGCCCGCTCGAGCGCCTCTAGTTCGTCAGTGAGGCGCTGAACCCGACGCTGCTCGGCGGGCGTCGGCCCCTTGCGCGCCTTGGTTCGGGCCGCTCGAGGGCCAGCCTTGCCGACATCGACCGCCAGCCCCCGCTCGACGACCTCTCCAGGCCGCGCCCTAGCCGCCTCGGCGTCCTCGGCTTCGGGGGCTTCCCTGGCGAGGCCGGAAGCAAAAATGTCCTGCTGCATGCCCCAGGCGGCCAGGGCCTTGGGTCGGGAGGGGGCCGCCACCGTGAAACGATGAAAGCCGTCCGACCATTCAAAGACCTTCAGCCTGGGGGCCATGCTATTCGCCGGAAATCGACTTCTGGATTTCCTCGGCCTTCTGCAGATGGGCCTCGATCTTGGGCAGGACGGTGCGCGCGTGCGTCGCCAGGGCGGGCGCCTCCGCATTGTCCGAGAAGCCGCGGTGCAGGGTCACCGCCTCCTGATGAGCCGCGACCTGCTGATCGATGTAGACCTTGTCGAAATCGGCAGCGCTGGCGGACCTCAGGTTGTCGATCAGCCCCTTGCGCCGCTGATCGAGTTCCGCAGGCGGGGTCACGTTCGGGGCCGCAGTTGAGGCGGCCGCCTTGAACGCCGCGCTGGCGGCGGTGTGATCCGTCTTGATCATCTGGGCCAAGGCCTTGACGTCAGCCCGGTTCGCCCGTTCGAGAGCGATGTCGGCGGCCTGGATTTCATACATGTCTCCCATAGCGGCGCTCGGGACATAGGCACCGACCATATTGCTCCCCATGGTCGCGGCGGAGGTCTGACCCACCGGAGCCGAAACCGCGTCCTGGGCCTTGTCGACCGCCTCATCCCCCCCCTGCGGACTGCAGGCGGAAAGAAGCGCAGCGGCGGCTGAAGCGGCGATGATCGAGGCGTGGCGCATGGTCGTTAGCTCCTTTTGGGTGTGATTGAGGAAGCGCGCGGCGCGCCCGCAGGTTTCCCTCCCGGGCCCGCCGGGCGTGGCGAGACCCCGGCGAGCCCGGCGCAGCGGGGCTGCGCGCCACTGTCGGGAAGGCGACACAAGCTCGAACGCCGCGGTTGACGCCGACGCTCTCCGTTCGAAACGATCAGTCGAGCGTCGGAGTCTCGATCCGCCGAGCGGCGGCGGAGCTCCTACTCATCCTGAAGTCCCAGGTCACGGCGGAGATCAGCGAGAAATCCCCGGGTGACCTCCATGGTCGGGCTCTGTCCCACCTTGGCGTCCGCCCGGAGCAGGAGGCGCTGCACCTCCTCCTGCTCAAGAAGCCCCTTCTCCACGAGGGTGTCGAGCAGAGTCAGCTGCAAGGCGATTGAAGCGAGCGAAAGCGCTCCGGACTGCTGGGCGTTCATGGGCGATGTCCTTCCGGTGAAACAGGGCAATCCCTCCCGGAGCTGTCTGTTTCTCACGCTCGCTACCCGACACAGGGAGCCTCCACGGAGCCTCGGCGTCAGTAAGAGCCTTGACCGTATCACGACGTTTGATCAGGGCCTCCGGAGGACATCATGCGGATCTTGCGCGACAACGGCCTGACCCTCGTTCTTCTGCTCCTCTTCGCCGCCAGCATTCTGGGCCATGCCCTGACAGGGTGGCGGGTGGAGACGGCGGACGCCCTGCGTCACGGCCAGGACGGCGGCACGCTGATGGAATATCTCGGCAGCGCCGCCTTCCTGTCGACGGTCTTCGAGAATTGGGAAAGCGAGTTCCTGCAGATGGCGGCCTATGTGGTCCTCACCGCCTTCCTGATCCAGAAGGGCTCGTCAGAATCCCGCGCCCCCGAGGCTCCGCCCCGCGACGCCGATCTTGAGGCCCAGGCCGGAAAGGCGGGAGCGCCCGCGCCCTTACGCTGGGGCGCCTTCGCACGGGCTGTCTATTCCCGGTCGCTGGGTCTGGCGCTTGTGGTCCTTTTCCTCGCCTCCTTCATTCTCCACTGGACCCAAAGCGCGCGCGCGGCCGCGCAGGAGGCGCTGGAGCATGGCGAAGCGGCCAAGGGGGCCTTCGGCCATCTCGCCGACCCCCAGCTCTGGTTCGAGTCCTTCCAGAACTGGCAGAGCGAGTTCCTGTCCACGGCGGTCCTGGTGGTTCTGTCGATCTACCTGCGGCAGCGCGAATCGCCTGAATCCAAGCCGGTCGCCGCCCCCCACGACCAGACCGGAGACTAGGCGGACCTTGCCATCCGAACGAGCGCGAGCGCGTTCGCCGCCGCCGCACCCGAGGCGGTGTTGTCGAAGATGGCCCAGCGCTCAGCCCCGGCCGGACCTGCCGCCCTGACCCTTTGAAGAATGGCCTTGAGCCGGTCGAGCCCATAGGCCGAGCGGTACATGTCGGGACTGCCGTGCAAGCGGAAGTAGACATGGGCCCCGGAGCCGCCGGGCAGGCCTGCTCCCGGCGCCGGTTCTGGATCGGCCGCGACGCGCGCGACCCGGCGAGAGGCGAGCCATAGATCCGCCGAGGTCGTGAACCACGAAGCGTGCCGTGGCTCCAGCACGATAGACGCCTCGAGCACAGCCTCGAAGGCGTCCATAAATGCGTCTGCCCGGGCCTCGTCAAAGGCTAGGCCCGGCGGCGTCTGGATCAGGACTGGTCCCAGGCGGTCGCCCAGCCCCCTGAGATCGGCGGCCAGGTCCGCGAGCAGGTCTTCGCAATTCTCCAGTTTTCGACGATGTGTGATTTCGCGGGGCGCCTTGACGGCGAACCGAAAGTCCGCTGGCGTGGCGGCGGCCCAGCGCTCAAAGGTCGAGATCCGATGGCGGCGGTAGAAGGTGGAGTTGATCTCTACGGCGCCGAGGCGGGCAGCGTAACGTTCGAGTCCGCCGCCCGTGAGAGGAAAACGGTCTCTCACCCCTGCGGGAATGGCCCAGCCCGCCGTCCCGATCCGAAGTCTCATCTCCGAGTGTCCCCGCAGCCGGCGCGACCGTCAGGGATCACGCAGGATCGCGACGCGCCGCCATGCCGGGCGTGGTCGGCGCGAGCTCCTGCGCCTGGGTCTTGGGAGGCGGACCATCTGTTCTCTGCAGACCATCGTCAGGCGTCTCGCGGATTGAAAGGATGGAGTCCCCGTTGTTCAACAGGGGGGCGGCGGCGTCCGCCGCCTGGACATCCGTCGGAGAAGGAACCCTCAGCTTGCGCTCGGCGCCATGGGCGTCGGCGACGACGATCTCATAGAATTTCATATCCATTCCTCATCTGGTTCCCGGTTGTGTCGGCGAGCGCGCCAGACCGACATGTCTGGCGCCCTGCTGCTTCCGGGTAGCGCTTCGGCGGCGGACGCGTTCCGGACACGTCGCCCGAAGGCCGGATCGGCGACACATTGGCGACATGGGGAACAGGCGGCGCATTCCGGAGCTTGAACCCTCGAACGCCCAGCACGAAGGATAGAGAGCGCCCATGAAATCCGCTGACAAGCCTGCTGTCCTGCGCAACCCCAGGCGGCTCCTGAAGTTCGCTGGCCTTCTCCTTCTGCTTCTGGCCCTTGTCTACATCGGCACGGCTTTGACAGGGTTTCTGAGAAATCAGGAAAAGCGGCCGGACCCGCGAATGACGGGCGCCGAGGCGCCGCTTGAGCGGGCGGCGGACGACTGAAATCCATCACCGTGCGCAGACCGAAAAGTCGGAAGCCCGACCGATGGAACGCCGTCTTGCGCGTCTCGTTACGCCCTCCCGACGATCAGAAGGGAGACCCTCAAGTTCAATGTCAGCGGATCGCGTCTACGATCAGTATTTTTTCGCCGCCATGGCCGACCGCGGTTTCTACGTCTTCACGTCGCCGCCGCCCCACGCGAGGACGACGACGACGTCCGCGGCGCCGGTCTCGTCCCGCCCGAGCATCAGCGAATCCGGCCGGTCGGCGGCAGAATCCATTCCGGAGGCCGCTCCGCTTGCGGAGGCGGCTTGAGGCCGCCAACCGGCCCCTGCGCCCCCCCACTCCGGGGCGACGTACGGCCTTCGCCGTTCGGGCGTCCCGTTCCCCATCTACGGCGAGGCAAGCCTTGACCACCGTCCCCCACTGGCCGCTCGCCCTCTGGCTGGTTCGCCACGGGCAAAGCGCCGGAAACGTTGCGCTCGAAGCCGCCCATGCCGCTGGTCATGATCGCATCCAACTCGAGATGCGGGACGCAGACGTCCCGCTTAGCGCCGACGGTCTTGTACAGGCCGAGGCCCTCGGATCCTGGTTCGCGAATCTCCCGGCCCATGAACGTCCGGAAGTCGTACTGGCTTCACCCTACCGCCGCGCGCGTGAAACCGCTGAAGCGATTAGAGCCGGCGGCGGCTTGGCGGCGGTCTCCATCTCCCTGTGTGAGGACGAACGCCTCCGCGAGCGAGAATTCGGCGTCCTGGACCGCCTCACTGCCTCGGGCGTGGCGGAGCTATTTCCGGATCAGGCCGAAGCCCGTCGCCTCCTTGGAAAATTCTATCATCGGCCGCCGGGAGGCGAGAGCTGGTGCGATGTCATCCTGAGGCTTCGGAGCGCCCTTGACACCCTCAGCCTGCACCACGCCGGCAAGCGGGTCCTGATCATCGGCCACCAGGTCGTCGTTCTCTGTCTTCGCTACCTGCTTGAGCAACTCGACGAAGCCGAGGTGCTGGCGATCGACGCCCGCGGCGACGTCGCAAACTGCGGCGTCACGGAATATCGTCTGGCCGCCGACGGCGCCCGAATGGAACTGGTCCGGTACAACTTCACCGCGCCTCTTCGAGAGACCGGCGCCGCCGTCACCTCAGCGCCCGACGCCCCGGTGGCCGCCCGATGACTGTTGCCCTCCTGGACGCCGACCTGCTGGCCGGGACGCCCCTGCCGAAGCTCTCGCCGAACAGCGACAAGGAGGAGCGCGGGGCCGTCCTCGTGGTCGCCGGCGGCGGCGGGGTTCCAGGCGCGCCCGTGCTTACAGGTCGGGCGGCCCTTCGCGCGGGAGCAGGCAAGCTCCAGGTCGTCTCGACCCTGCGACTTCTGGGTCCTCTCGGCGCCGTCCTGCCCGAGGCGGCCATCCTATGCGTGCCCGAGACCCGGCGGCTCGAGATCGCCCTGCCCTCCCGTCCACGCGTCGCGGCCCTTGCCGCCCACGCTGGGTCCGTGGTGGTCGGGCCCGGGATGGCGCCGCGGAAAACCCCGCGCCGGTTCGCGCGAAGCCTGATGGAGGCCTGGCCTTTTCTCCCCATCGTGGTGGACGCCGCCGCCCTGCCCTCGCCGTCAGAAGCCGAGGTCTTCTCCCGATTGGCGAACGGGCGGGTCGTCCTCACGCCCCATGCCGGGGAAATGGCCCGACTGCTGGATCGGTCCCGGGAGGCGGTGCTCGCCGACCCTCTCGCCATGGCGCGGGATGCGGCGCGCCGACTGCGGTCCGTCGTCGTTATGAAGGGGGCCGCGACCTTCGTGGCCACGCCGTCCGGCCTGGCCTGGCGGCACCTCGGCGGAGTGGCCGGCCTCGCTACTTCCGGGTCCGGCGATGTTCTGGCCGGTTTGATCGCCGGACTCATGGCCCGCGGAGCCTCACCCCTCCAGGCCGCCCATTGGGGCGTCTATCTTCATGCGGCTGCGGGAAGGCGGCTCGCGGCAGGCCTAGGAGCGCTGGGCTTCCTCGCGTCTGAGCTGCCGGACCAGATTCCCGGGATTCTGGACGAGGTTGATCATTGACGGGCGCCGTCCAGCTATTTGCCGGCTCCAAAAAGATCCAACCCAGACGCCGTCGGATTCGCTGCATCGACAGCCGCGGCCCAGACTTTATTGACCCTTGTCGTCTTCGTCTGGAACGATCCCGTCCAGCACAAGCGCCATGCCGATGGTCATGACCACCCATGCATTCATGATCAATGCCGGGTCGCCTTCCGCCATGGCAAGCGCGGCTGCGCTGAGCCCGCCCGCAGAGAGCAGAGATCCGCACCCCATCTGCAAGGCGGTTTGACCTGGTTCATCTCGCGTCATCGTCGCCCCATCATCCCGACCCGGCGGTCCTGTGATGCTGATCATAGCCTCCGCCCTAGGCGGCGCCGGTCAGAGGCGCCCTCGGTCGGCCTGCGCTCCTGGCGACACGGACCTGATCGGTCATGTCTCTCATGATGCCTGGAGCGCGCCGGTTGCGCGGCTGCCGGATGCTTGGGCCTGCCGAGGCTCCCCAGAACCCGTCAGGCCTCAGCCTCCATAGGCGTGGTGCGCCCGGCGCCAGGACCAGCGCCGAGATCGGCTCCAGTGATTGGATTGGCTGAAGGATCGGACTGGGTGCGGGACCCGAAGGCCTCAACCGTCTTCTTGTCAGCCGGCGACAGCTTGACCGAGGCGTCGCCCGCGCCGCCGTCCACCGCCGCCTGGGCTTCGCGTTCGTCGACGACCTCCCACTGCTCGCCCTCGTTCCAAGACCCGCGCGCATCCCCCTCTCCCTGGGACATGTTGTAGTATTTGTCGGCGAAGTCAGGATGACCGGGAAGC
>Ga0265296_1000779_pt1 | contig 43055 bp, 38 predicted proteins | sample MunlanPumphouse1_FD_189073 | JGI IMG/M metagenome (GOLD analysis project Ga0265296, IMG submission 189073) | Groundwater microbial communities from a municipal landfill in Southern Ontario, Canada - Pumphouse #1 | ecosystem: Environmental > Aquatic > Deep subsurface > Groundwater | place... | reverse complement strand
CGGGGGACCCTCGTCCCCCGGTCCTCCCCTCAAGATATGCTTCAAAGGAGAAAACATGAACTGGCAACCCCGTCTCCCCTCAGAGATCGAGGCCGAGAGTTTCCGCCGCATCGAAGCCCAGGTGGGACCGCACCACCTGCCGCCCGAGGTCTGGTTCGTGGTCCGGCGCATGATCCACACCACCGCGGACCCGGAGTACCTCACTTCGGCCCGTATTCATCCTGTGGCCATTGCCGCCGGGGTGGAGGCTTTGAAACGGGGCAACCCGGTGGCCACTGACACCCGCATGCTCCTGGCGGGCATCTCCACCGGCCGTCTGGGCCGTCTGGGGGCGGAGGCCTTCTGTCTCATGGACGATCCGGAAGTGGCGGAAGAAGCGCAGCGCCGCGGCACTACCCGGGCTGCGGTAGCCCTGGAGCGGAGTTTGCCGAGACTGGCCGGAGGTATCGTGGCCATCGGCAACGCCCCCACCGCCCTGTTGCGCTTGCTGGAGTTGCTGGCGGATGGGGCCCCGCGGCCGGCCCTCGTAGTGGGAGTGCCGGTGGGATTTGTCAACGCTGCGGAATCAAAAGACGCCCTGGCTCGCCAGGATTGCCCTTACATCACCGCCCTGGGGCCGAAAGGCGGCTCCGCGGTGGCAGCCAGCATCATCAATGCCCTGGCCATCATGGCCTTGGAGGAGACGCCGTCATGACCACAAAAACCGGGACACTTTACGGGATCGGCGTAGGACCGGGAGATCCCGAATTGATCACCCTGAAGGCGGTCAAGGTGCTGCATCGGGTGCCCCACATCTTTGCGGCGTGCTCCACCAAAAACAGCTACAGTCTGGCCCTGAGCATCGTGCGCTGCCACCTTAATGGCGCCGGCATCGAGCACCTGCCTTTCCCCATGAGCAAGGACCCCCAGGTGCTGGCCTCCGCCTGGGAGGAGAACGCCCGGCGAGTCCTGGAAGTGCTGGATACCGGCAGTGACGCTGCCTTCGTCACCCTGGGAGACCCCCTGACCTACTCTACTTTCGGGTATCTGTTGAAGACCCTCAAGCGGCTGCAACCCAAGGTGCGCATCGTCACCATCCCCGGCATCACCTCCTACAGCGCCGCCGCGGCCCTGACCCACATTCCGCTCACCGAAGGGGAGGAATCTTTCTATTTGGTGTCGGGGGCCTTGGGTGCGGCCAACCTGAAGGAAGTTATCGATAAATCAGATAATATCGTGATCCTCAAGACCTATCGCTATTTTGATGAAATCTATCAGACCTTGGAGGAGATGGACCTTCTGGACCGAACCACGTGCATCAGCCGCTGTGGCCTGGATGGTGAAACCGTCGTAGAAAACCTGCGGGACCTGAAAGGCCGGGAATTGCCCTATCTCTCCATGGTCATCATTAAGAAGCAAGGCAAAGGCTATTGAAAGTCCATTCCAAGGCTCTGGGAGGCCGGGGAGTCTGGCTGTTCCTTCTGGCTCTGAGCCTGCTGGTCGCGATCTCCTGGCTGGGTCTGGGCGGGGCCTCGGACCGCCTGACGGTCAGGAAACTTTACCATCATCTGGGCTCTCCTTTGCTCTGGCTTCTGGCTTATATGGGGGTAGGCCTGCTGGTGGGGCAGGCCATCGAATCCCTGGGTTGGGCGAGCAAACTGGGAGGCTGGACCGCGCCTGTGCTGCGTTGGGGGCACCTGAAACGGGAAAGCGGGGCCACTTTTACCGCGGCGTTTTTCTCCAAAATCCTGGCCAACACAATGTTGTGGACTTTTTACCAGGAAGAGAAAATCAGCCGCGAGGAGATGACTCTGACTTATCTGTTCAACGGTGGGCTGCCGGTTTACCTGCTCCATCTCCCCACCACGTTTTTTATCATTTTGCCCCTGACCCGGGAGGCCGGGCTTATCTACTTGGCCCTGACCGGGGTGGCGGCCTTGCTCCGGAGCATGGTCATTTTGGGCTATGCCCGCTGGCGGCTGCCAGCCGGGACCGATGCCGGGCCAGGGATTTCCGAACCAACTCTGCCGGTCAGGAAGGAAAAGGTGTCCCAGGAAATCTGGCGGAAATTTCGACGGCGGTTTTCCCGGGTGGTGCTGTTCACACTGCCCATCTATTTTCTGATCTTCCTGGTGAATGACTGGGGTCTGTTCAAGTGGCTGCGGGAGGCCACGGCTTCCCACGTGGCTTTAGGTTTTTTTCCGGTGGAAGCTGCCAGCGTAGTAATCTTCAGCGTGGCCGCGGAATTTACTTCGGGAATGGCCGCAGCCGGGGCTCTTCTCCAAACCGGCGCCCTGACGGTCCATCAGACCGTGTTGGCCCTGGTCCTGGGCAATATTGTAGCCACCCCCATCCGGGCGCTGCGTCACCAACTGCCGTCTCACATGGGGATCTTTTCGCCAGGCCTGGGGACCAAGCTCCTGCTGTCAAGTCAGGGTTTGCGGCTCTTAAGTCTGGTACTGGTGGCGGTGCCGTACGCGGTGTGGAGTTGAGTTGAGAGGGACTGTTGTCAGTGACCAGGGTCAGTTGCCAGAAATAACGGAACCTTACATGTCTCGGGATACCTCTTGCTGAACCATGAAACAGGCTGTAAAGCGATTTGAAAAAATTATCCAAAAATTATCAACACCTTGAAGACGACGACCTGCTGAAGCCCCCCCGGCCTCGGAAGGAACTGCGCCAGGGCTTTTCCACGGGCACCGCGGCGGCAGCCGCGGCTGAAGGGGCGCTGTATGAACTCCTGGGTCGACCCTGCCCGGAGCGGGTGGAGGTGCCCCTGCCCGGGGGAGGCAGCCTCACTATCCCGTTGTGCCGGCATGGGCGAACCGGTGACACGGGTGAGGCAGTGGTGATCAAAGACGCCGGCGATGACCCCGACGTCACCAACGGGGCGGAGATCGGAGCTCGGGTTTGGCGTCTGGAATCTCCGGGAACGGCAGAGGACATCGCTTTCCTCGGCGGGGCAGGGGTGGGCCGGGTAACCAAGCCGGGCCTGGCGGTGGCGGTGGGCGAGCCCGCCATAAACCCGGTGCCCCGCAGGATGATCAAAAAGGCCTTGCTGCAGGTGTGGCATGCAGTCGGTCCCGCCGAACCCCTGCGCCTGGCGGTGGAAATCTTCGTGCCTCGGGGGGAGGAACTGGCCCGGCACACCCTCAACCCCCGTCTGGGGATCGTGGGGGGCATCTCGATTTTGGGCACCACGGGGCTGGTGAAGCCCTTTTCCCATCAGGCCTACCGGGCGACCATCGCGGCCAGTCTGCGGGTCGCCCGGGCTGCGGGCCTCAAACATATTGCCTTCAGCACCGGAGGCAAGAGCGAGGGTTACCTCAAGGGACTCCTGCCTGACCTGCCCGAGGAAGCTTTTGTCCAGATGGGCGATTATGTGCGCTTTGCCCTGAAAGTGGCTGCGGGTATGGGATTTCCCGAGATCACGACAGGGGCTTTTTTCGGCAAGGCCCTGAAGATCGCCCAGGGGTTTGGGCATACCCATGCCTCACGGGGGCTGGCTGATTTAAAGGAATTGGGGCGCTGGACCCTGAATCTGACCGGGGACGCACTTCTGGCCCAGGCGGTGGCCAGGGCCAATACGGCCCGGCAGGCCCTGGAAATTCTTAACCAGGCCGGGGCCGGCCAGGTGGTGGCCCAGGTGGGTGAGCGCATGCTGGCGGCCTTGCGGGACTATACCGGACCCAGTCCCCAGCTTACCGTCGTCGTGCTCGATTTTGACGGCGCTACCCTCTGGCGGGGGGAGAGCAACGGGGTGGCGGCATGATTCCGGTGCAGGTAGTGGGTCTGGGGATGTCACCCGCGGATTTGACCCCCAAGGTCTTGGAAATTATCCGCGAGGCCCAGGTGTTGGTGGGGGGGCGGCGGCTTCTGGATTACTTCCCGAAGCATCGGGCCATGAAGATTCCCCTGGGCAAGGACCCGGAGGGGACCCTCAGGCAACTGGCGGCCCTGGCCGCAGCCAAACGAGTGGTGGTGCTGGCTTCCGGAGACCCTAATTTTTACGGCATCGGGCCGCTAGTTGTAAAAGTCCTGGGGGCCGAGCAGGTGGTGATTCACCCCAACCTCACTGCGGTCCAGGCCGCCTGCGCCCGCCTGAAGATGCCCTGGCAGGACGCCACTATCATCAGCCTGCACGGGCGTTCGTGGGAGCTGTTGCGCGCCGCTTTGAGAAAACCGGGCGCCTTGATCATCTATACAGACCCGGTTCATACACCCGGCGAGATTGCCCGGTTCCTTCTGGACCGGGGTTTAACGAGGTCGCGCCTCTGCGTGGCGGAAGACCTGGGCCAGGACACCGAGCGGGTCACCTGGTTGAGCCTGGAGGAGACTTTGGGGCGGGAATTTTCGGCCTTGAACCTGGTGTTGGCGCTGTCCGAGCCGGGCGAGGCGGTTGCCCCTGGGCCACAATTACACCTGGGGCTCCCGGAGGAGGTTTTGGTCCATCAGGCCGGGCTCATCACCAAGACCGAAGTGCGAGCTGTGGTTCTGGCCAAACTGAGGCTTCTCCCTGGCCAAGTCCTCTGGGACGTAGGGGCCGGTTGCGGCTCCGTGGGGTTGGAGGCCAGCCTGCTTATCCCCGACGGGAAAGTTTTTGCGGTGGAGCGCCACCCGGAGAGGGCGGCCCAAATCGCCGCCAACCGGGATCAGTTTGGGGTGCCTAACCTGGAAATAGTCTGCGCCCCGGCCCCATTGTGTCTGGCGGCCCTGCCCGACCCCCAGCGGGTTTTCGTGGGGGGCGGCGGCCCGGAAGTCGGGGCTATCGTCCGGGAAGCCATGCGGCGCTTGATGCCCGGTGGCCGGGTGGTGATCAGCGCGGCCCTTTTAGAGACCTTGGAGACGGCCCGAAACGTCCTGACCGAAGCGGGCTGGGAGGTTGAAGTGGTCCACCTCCAGGTAAGCCGTTCGCACTCCCTGGCCGGCGGGACCGCGTTGCAGGCGTTGAATCCGGTGTGGATAGTTACTGGAGTCAAGAACCAGGCAGGGGTTAGGGTTTAGAACAAAAAATGGCAACTTTCCGCTGGCTGCTGAAAGAAGGGAAATTGCATGACTGAGCGTCATCCCGTTATCTTCATAGGAGCCGGGCCCGGTGACCCGGAGCTAATCACAGTCAAAGGGCAAAAGGCCCTGGCCGCGGCAGACCTGGTGCTCTATGCCGGGTCCCTGGTGTCGCCGGCTATTCTTACCTGGGCCGGCCCAGGGGCCGAACTCGTGGACACCGCGGCTCTGAACCTGGAAGAAATCGTTGGCCGGATGATGGGGGGGCACCGGGTCGGCCAACGGGTGGTCCGGGTCCACTCCGGCGACCCTTCCCTCTACGGGGCCATCCAGGAGCAGCTGGAAGTTTTGGAACAAGAACAGATCCCTTGCCAGGTAATCCCCGGAGTGACCGCGGCCTTTGCTGCGGCTGCGGCTCTGGCCCAGGAACTCACCCTGCCGGAGGTGACCCAGACCGTTATTTTAACCCGGGCGGCGGGGCGCACCCCGGTGCCGCCGGGGGAGGCCTTAGGTGATCTGGCTCGTCACGGGGCCACCCTGGTCATCTATCTGAGTATCAAACTTATAGATGCCGTGGTGGCCGAACTCACCCCCGCCTACGGTCCGGAAACGCCGGTGGTGGTGGCCTACCGAGTGAGCTGGCCGGACCAGCAGATTATCCGAGGCAAGATGGCAACTATCGCCGGGTTGGTCAAGGAAGCGGACATTGAGCGCCAGGCCTTGATCCTGGTGGGTCCGGCCCTGGCCGCCAGGGAAGGGCAGTTAAAGGCCAGGTCCAAACTTTATGATCGAGATTTTGCCCATGGGTTTCGGCCCCTTGTTGGGGAAGATTTGTAGGCGCGGGTTTAAAACCCGTCCCTACAGGCCCGTCCAGTTCCAGAGGGCGTGCCGTGCACGCCGCTGAATGGCGGCCACGGGCCGCCCTATGATTGTTGTTAAAAATTGGTGATGAAATGATTTCCCCGCCCCGTCCCATCAAAATCCTGGCCCTGACCCCGAAAGGCGCGGTCCTGGCCCGGCGGCTCTGCCGGAGCCTGCCCGGAGCGCAGTGTTGGTTGTCCCAGGCCCAGGCCGGGGAGCCGGGGGACCTGGTTTTCGTCAGTCTCTCCCAGACGTTAGGGGAAGCCTTTGCCCGGGGAGAAAACCTGGTCTGCGTCATGGCCGTAGGCATCGTGGTGAGGAGCATCGCGCCTTTCTTAAAGAGCAAGGCTTGTGACCCCGGGGTGGTGGTGGTGGATGAGGCCGGACAGTTTGCCATCAGCCTGCTCTCGGGGCATCTGGGCGGGGCCAACGAACTGGCCCATGAAGTAGCCCGGATATTGGGTGGGACTCCGGTCATCACCACGGCCACCGACGTACAGGGGCTGCCGGCGCTGGACCTGCTGGCGGTGGAGCATGGTCTGACCATCGAAAACCTGCCGGAGGTCCGAGTAATTTCCATGGCCCTGCTGGAAGGCCGGCCTGTCCGGGTGGTGGACCAGTATAATTGCCTGGCCGAGATGGTATCGGCATATCCGGAGCTGTTTGTCCCGGAGACTGACCTGGACCGGGCCTTGGGCATTCCAGGCCCTGTGGTTTACGTAGGTTTTCGGGAGCGCCCCTGGCCTGCCGATTGGCTGCGGCTGCGGCCCCGGAACCTGGTGGCCGGGATGGGCTGCCATAAAGGAACCCCTGAGAAAGAACTTATTGATTTCATTGAATATACATTTCAGCAGGAAGGGTTGTCCCTTCTGTCCCTGAAGGCCCTGGCTACCATCGAGGCCAAAAAGGAGGAACCCGGGTTGCGGATGGCCGCCCGGAGTCTGGGAGTCGAATTTTTATGGTTTACCGCACAAGAACTGGAAGCAATGCCGGCGCCGAACCCCTCGCCCCGGGTGGCTCGCCATATGGGAGTGGTGAGTGTCAGCGAGGCGGCGGCCCTGAAGGCCGGGGGAGTGGAACTGATCGTCCCCAAGCGCAAGGCCGCCAACGCCACCCTGGCAGTAGCCCGGGTCGCTTAACGGTGGTGAGCCTGGGACCCGGGTTTGCCGAATATATCATTCCCAGGGCTCAGAATGCCCTGGCCGAAGCTCAGGTGGTGGTGGGCTATCAAACCTACATCGATCTGGTGCTTCCCCTGTTGACCGACCAGGAAGTGGTGGCCACCGGCATGAAGGCCGAAGTGAAGCGCTGCCAACTGGCCCTGGACCGGGCGCTGGCCGGGCAACGGGTGGCCCTGGTCTCTAGCGGCGATGCCGGCATCTATGGAATGGCCGGGCTGGTTTTAGAGATGTGCGCCGCCCAGGAGCTCAAGGTGGGGCCGCCCGAAGGCGAGGCGGAGGTGGATTTTCACCTGGAAGTCATCCCCGGAATCCCGGCCCTGGCCGCAGGCGCGGCCCTGTTGGGCGCGCCCCTGATGCACGATTTTGTCGCCATCTCCTTAAGCGACCTCCTCACTCCCTGGGAGACCATTGCAAAGCGGCTGGAACTGACGGCCCAGGGGGATTTCGTTATCGTGCTCTATAACCCAAAGAGCAAGAAACGGGACTGGCAACTGGGCGCGGTGCGGGAGATGCTCTTGCGCCATAAAGACCCGCTGACTCCCGTGGGCATTGTCTCCCGGGCCATGCGCCAGGAGCAGGCGACTATCGTCACCACCTTGGCGGACATGCTCCAACATCCGGTGGATATGCAAACCATTGTTATTATAGGCAACTCTCAGACCCACGCTTACGGCCCTTACATGATCACCCCTCGGGGCTACCGGGACAAGTACAGGGGGCAGGTTTCAGGTGTCAGGGAAAAAAGCTGACTGCTGAAAGCTGAAGGCTGATAGCTAAAAAATGAAATATCGTCCTTTAATGATCCTGGGTTCGGGCTCGGATGTGGGCAAGAGCATCATGGTGGCCGGGTTGTGCCGGATCTTCCGCCAGGAAGGCATCCGGGTGGCGCCCTTCAAGGCCCAGAACATGGCCCTGAACAGTTTCATCACCCCGGAAGGCGGGGAGATGGGCCGGGCCCAGGTGGTGCAGGCCCAGGCCGCGGGCCTCACTCCCCACGTGGACATGAACCCCATCTTGCTCAAGCCCAGCAGCGACGTGGGTTCCCAGGTGATCGTCCACGGCCGGGTGTATGGGAATTATCCGGCCCGGGAGTACTACCGGCTCAAGCCCCGGCTGGTGCGCAAGGTCATGGAGAGCTACCGCCGCCTCGCCCAGGCTTATGAACTCATCGTGCTGGAAGGAGCCGGCAGCGCGGTGGAGCTGAATTTAAAGAAAAATGACCTGGTGAACTTCAGCATGGCTAAAAGGGCGGGGGCCGCGGTGCTCCTGGTGGCCGACATCGACCGGGGCGGGGTCTTTGCAGCCACCATCGGCGCCTTTCTCCTCCTGACGCCCGGCGAGCGCCGGATGCTTAAAGGCTTTATAATCAACAAGTTTCGGGGCGATGCGGCCCTGTTCGATTCGGGCGTAACCATCATCGAGACCCGCACCAAACGGCCGGTCTTGGGCGTGGTGCCTTACGACCGCGACCTGGTGCTCCCCGAAGAAGATAGTGTGGCCCTGGGCAAAAAGCGCGGCGACGGCACCTGGGGGGAGGCTGGGGGCCTGAAGATCGGCGTGGTGCGCCTGCCCCATATTTCCAACTACACCGACTTCGACCCTCTGGAGCAGGAGCCGGGGGTGGCCCTGCGCTATTTGGATCACCGGGATAAGCTGGATGGCCTGGACCTGTTGATCCTGCCGGGCACCAAGAACACCATCAGCGATTTGCTTTATCTGAAAGGGAGCGGCTTGTTCCCGCAGATTCAAGCCTACGCTCGGGCAGGTGGCCGGGTGGTGGGGATTTGCGGGGGTTACCAAATCCTGGGGCAGGAAGTCCGGGACCCCCTGGGGGTGGAAGGCGACCCCCGGACGGAGGCGGGGCTGGGACTTTTACCGCTCATCACCACCATGGCCGGGGCTAAAACGACTACCCAGGTTGAGGCCCGGTGGCAAGACCGGGCAGAAAACGGGCTGCTTTCTGCATATGAAATCCACATGGGAGAAACCGAGCCTCTGGGGGCGGGGAAGCCGGCTTTCGAGATCATCAGTCGGAACGGGGAACCCTTGCGGGTGGCCGATGGCTGGGTCAGCCCGGACCGGCGAGTCTGGGGCACCTATCTCCACGGCCTGTTCGACAATGACGGCTTTCGCCGAGCCTTCCGGGAGGAACTGCGGGAGAACCGGCCGTCTCCAGAGATGGCCCCGTTGGAAATGTCTTATGAAAAATTTCAAGAAGCCCAGTTGGACCGCCTGGCCGACTTGCTGCGGCGGCACCTGGATATGGCGCATATCAAAAGGATGATTCAACCTGAACTATGACAGATTTACCTAACAGGACTCCCCCGCATGGGGGCGACGTGTACCATCTGGTCCGCAGCCTGGGGATCGATCTTGCCGACCTCCTGGATTTCTCCGCCAACATCAACCCCCTGGGATTTCCTCCGGGGCTGTCAGGCGCTATGCAGGAGGCTATGCGTGAGATCGTCCACTACCCGGATCGCCGCTGCCTGGCGCTGCGCCAGGATCTGGCGGCCTATCACCATCTTACTCCTGAGGAGATTTTGGTGGGGAACGGCTCCACCGAGCTCCTTTATCTGCTGGCTCGGGTCCTGAAACCTCGACGGGGCCTGATTGTGACCCCGGCGTTCAGCGAATATGAGCACGCGCTTCAGGTGGCCGGAGTGCCGGTGGCATTTCAAGCCACCACGGAGGCCCACAATTTTGCCCTGCATGAGGTCTTTCAAGCCCAAGCCGGCGATTTGGTCTTCCTGGCCCACCCTGCCAGCCCCAGCGGGGCGCTGCTTGACCCGGAGTTGCTTTTGACGGTGGCGGCGCGTCTCGACGCCACGGGGGCTTACTTGCTGCTGGACGAAGCGTTTATCGATTTCGTGGAGGAGGCTTCCTTCAAGTCCCATCTCAGGCGGTTTCCCCGGTTGATGATCCTGCGCTCCTTTACTAAATTCTATGGCATCCCGGGGATGCGCCTGGGTTTTTTGTTAGGGGCACCGGAACTGGTGGCTCGTCTTGCCGGGGACCAGGAGCCCTGGTCGGTGAACACCATGGCCCAAGTCATGGGGCGGGCCTGCCTGGCTGACCAGGATTATATGGCCCAGACCCAGACCCTGATAGCGCAGGAGCGGCAATTTCTCTTCGACCGGCTGGCGGCGCTGCCGGAACTCACCCCGTTTCCCAGCACGGTGAATTATCTTTTGGTGAAGCTGAATCGGCCGGGGGCGACCGCGGCAGACCTCAGAGAGCAGATGCTGACCCACCACATCGTGATTCGCGATGCCAGCAATTTCCGGGGACTGGATGAGCGCTTCTTCCGCCTGGCGGTACGGGGCCGGGAGGAAAACTCGCGACTGCTCGCAGCGTTGGAGCAGTGTTTGGGAAGTTAATGAAGATTATAAAGGACTGATACCAATTCGCATTCAAACGGTGGCACAGGCGTCTCGCCTGTGCAGGCGCAGGCTAAAGGCTGCGGCTCCCAAAAGTAGCTATTTGAACGCAAATCGGTATGAGAAGAGAAAAACAATATGGTTGGCGGGCACGGAGGCCCGCCCCACCGTCCCAATTATCCTGGTGGGGCAGCCGTCCCTGCCTGCCGCCGAATGGAGTGAATCGTGAACCTGGCGCTGCCGTTCCTTCTGGCCTATATCCTGGATCTCCTGGTGGGAGATCCTCCCAGTTGGCCCCACCCGGTGCGCCTGTTGGGCCGTATCATTCAATACTGGGAGTCAACCTTGTACCAGGATCGGGTAATGGCCGGCGCCCTCTTCTGGCTGGCGGTGATGGGCAGCACTACGGTCCTGATCTTTGGGCTGTTGCTGCTCCTGGCTTTGCTGCCGCCCTCGGCCGGGATCGCGCTGCTCATCTATTTTCTGTACGCCGGGTTGGCCACCCGCAGCCTGCACCAGGAGAGTCAAAAGGTGGAAATGGCCCTGAAGCGTGGCGACCTGGAGGCGGCCCGGGCGGCCCTATCCATGATTGTAGGTCGGGAAACCGCCAATCTTTCCCCGGAAGAAATGTGGCGGGCGCTGATCGAAACGGTTGCGGAAAACCTGGCCGACGGAGTGGTGGCCCCCATGTTTTTTATCCTGACCCTGGGCCTGCCGGGGCTGATTTTCTATAAGGGCGTCAACACCATGGACAGCATGGTGGGCTATAAAAACTACTGGTATGCCCGCTTCGGCAAGGTGGCGGCCCGCCTGGATGACGTCCTGAACTTGATCCCGGCAAGGCTCACGGCCCTCTTGATGATTCCCACAGTCGCCCTTCTGGGCCTGGATTGGCGGGGAGCCTGCCGTACCCTGTGGCGGGACCGCACCCATGCCGCCAGTCCCAACGCGGGCTGGCCGGAGGCCGCCATGGCCGGGGCTTTAAGAGTGCGCCTGGGCGGTCCCAGCACCTACTTCGATCGCCTTGTGGAAAAACCATTTATCGGCGAAGCCCTCGAGCCTCTGGACCGCCGCCGTTACCGCCGGGCCATCAGGGTCCTGTACGGCACCTCATTGATGATGGCCACACTGACCCTGGTGGGCCTGCAGGTGAGCCAGGCCGGGGTCTGGGGATTGCTGTCATTGATGAGATGATGCCAAGTTGCGAAGATTATTTATCCACAGGTCTTATCGAAAAGCCAAATCCCCCTAAATCCCCCTTTCCCAAAGGGGGACTTCCCTGCCGCAAGTTCCCTCTGAGCACCGACGGGGGCAGCGCTGCCACATCTTTATGGCCATCACCATTCAATTCCGCGGCGGGCCCGCACGCCGGCCTGGTAATAGTGCTTTACCGGGACCATCTCCGTGATCAGATCAGCCAGGGCTAGCAGTTCCTGAGGAGCCCGTCGGCCGGTGAGGACGACCTCCACCCAGGGCGGCCGCTGGCGCAGGACCGTGAGGGCTTCTTCCAGGGGGATGAGACCGTGGGCCAGGGCCAGGTTGATCTCATCTAAGATCACCAGGTCGTGCTCCCCCGCCGCGAGCACCTGGCACGCCGCTTCCCAGGCCTGCCGGACCCGTTCCAGGTCATCTTTGGCCGGGGACTTCAGGTTTACTAGCCCCGGCCGTCCAAAGAAGCGCAGGGTCAGCTCCGGAGCCAGCCGCGCTGCAGCCCTGCTTTCGCCGGTCTCCCGGCCCTTCATGAACTGCAGCATGGCGACCTTGAAACCCTGGCCCACGGCCCTAAAGGCCAACCCCAGGGCGCAGGTGGTCTTGCCTTTGCCGTCGCCGGTGTAAACCTGGATCAAGCCCTGGGATAAGCGCTCTGGACTCATATCTGCAATCTCCCCTTACCCCTCATTAGTTGCGCCTGGGCCGTCCTGTTGTTTCCTGCCAAACCTGTCATCAACGGTGGGAATACATATATTTAGCAATTATAATACCTTTCCAGTAAAATCAGATAAATTATCTCGGTGTGCAAACGGCTATACTACAAAGCAGGTCGGTCGAGTACTGATGATGAGAACGCTTTCCCGGGTTCAGGGTATCAGAATAGAAGGATAGCGCCTATGGACGACGGTGGTAAGACCAGAAAGGAACTGCTTCTCGAAGTTGAGAGGCTGCAGTCGCGGCTGACCGCGGCCGAGCGGGATAATCAGATTGTGATGGCACATCTCAGGGACGAGTACCGGTTGGCCGAAACCGAGTGGCGTCGGCGGATAGAGACCCTGGAGGCGAAACTGGCCGAGTCTTCTTCTGAGACGCACCCGCCACTCTCCTGTCCCCCTGGGGAAAGTGACCTTCAGGGTCGCGAGCGGCAGCGTTTGCTTGACCTGGCCCAGAACCAGGCGGAAGAATTGCAGGTTGCTAATGAAGAACTGACCGTCCAGGCCGAAGAACTGCGCATCTCGAACGAAGAATTGTCGGCCCAGGCCGAAATCCTGGAACAACAGAAGGTCGAACTTGAGCACCTGGCCCGGGAGTTGGAAACCGAGCGGGCGCTCCTCATGTCCGTATTGGAACAGATGCCGGCCAGCGTGCTTATTGTCGCCGCTCCGAATGGTCCCCTGTGGTTGAGCAACCACCTGGCGAACCAGATCTGGGATGCATCCTTACAGGATCTACCCGACCTCGAGACCTTCTGGCAGATTCCCCGGCACCATCCCGATGGCCGGGTTTACCGGAAAGAAGAGATGCCTCTGTGGCGGTCCCTGCACCTGGGCGAAGTGGTGTTGAATGAAGAGTTCAGTCTCCGGCACAAAGGCCGCTCCCCCATTCATCTCAACGTTAACTCCGCCCCGGTCCGGGACGACCAGGGCTGCATCGTGGCCGCGGTGGTCACCCACTTCGACATTACCGCCAGGAAGAGCGCCGAAGAGGCCCTTAAGGAGAGCGAGGCCAGGTTCCGGGGTTTATTCGAATGTATGACCGAGGGAGTGGCGCTGCACGAGGTCATTTACGATGACCAGGACAAGGCGGTGGACTACCGCGTCCTCGCCACCAATCCTGCCTTCGCAGTGCACACCGGCCTGCAACCGGACCAGATTCATGGAAAGTTAGCCAGCCTTGCGTATGGCGTAGGCGAGGCCCCCTTTCTGGAAACCTATGCACGGGTGGCGCAAACCGGGGAACCTGCTACTTTCGAGGTCTTTTTCCCGCCGCTGCAACGGCACTTCTCTATTTCCGCCACTTCCCCCAAGCCTGGGCAATTTGTCACCGTTTTCGAAGACATCAGCGCACGCAAAAGCATGGAGGCGGCCCTGCAAGAGAGCCGGGAGGATCTGAACCGGGCGCAGGCTGTGGCCCATACCGGCAGTTGGCGGCTGGATGTGAAGTGCGAAGAGTTGTCCTGGTCCGACGAGACCTACCGAATGTTTGGAATTTCCCCGGGAACGCCGCTGACTTATGAGGCGTTTCTCGCGGCCGTACATCCCGAGGATAGGCAGTACGTTGACCGGAACTGGACCGCGGCCCTCGGTGGTGAGCCCTACGACATCGAGCATCGCATCGTCGTGGATGACACCGTGAAGTGGGTGCGGGAGAAGGCCGAACTGGAGGTCGATCCGCAAGGCCGGTTGCTCGGCGGTTTTGGCACGGTTCAGGATATCACTGAACGCAAGCAGGCGGAAGAGGCCCTGAAGCGGTCCCACGACGAACTGGAGCAGCGCGTCAAAGGGCGCACCGCGGAACTGCGGGATACGGTAGCCCAACTGATCGAGGAAGTGCAGGAGCGTCAGCGGGCCGAAGAGTCCCTGCACAAGCAGGCCCAACTCCTGGAACTGGCCCAGGAAGCCATCATCGTCCGGGACCTGGATTCCCGGGTGGTCTTCTGGAACCGGGGGGCGGAAGAAGCCTACGGCTGGCCTAGGGAGCAGGCCGCGGGCCAGGTTACTCATACCCTGCTAAAGACCCGATTCCCCTCCTCCCGGGAAGAAGTTGACCAGGACCTGTTCCAGACGGGGCGATGGGATGGGGAATTGGTGCACATTAGGGCCGATGGCGAGGAAATCGTGGTAGCCAGCCGCATGGTGGTGCAACGGAACGACGAGGGCGTCCCGGTGGCGATTCTGGAGGTCGACCGGGATGTCACGGCCCGGCGGCGGGCGGAAGAAGCCTTGCAGAACGAACGCCAGCGCCTCTTATCCGTGCTGGAGCGCATCCCCGCACACGTGGCTTTGCTGCGCCCGGATCGTGGCTTTGCCTATGTCAACGGCGAATTTATCCGGCGTTTTGGGGAACCGGGATCAAAACGTTGTTATGAGGTTGCGGGGCAGCAAAATCCTTGCGAAGAATGCCAGGCCGTGGCGGTTTTTCAAACCGGACAGCCGGTGGTCTGGGAATGGCCCGGCCCGGATGGTAACACCTACCAGATCTATGATTATCCCTTTATCGATATGGACGGTTCGCCCCTTGTGCTGGAAATGGGTGTGGATATCACGGTGCGCAAACGGACCGAAGAACAGGTGGCCAGCCTCGGCCGTATGTACCGGATGTTGAGCAAAGCCAACGAAGCTATCGTGCGGGTCACCGGCAAAGAAGAGCTTTTCCGGCGGATATGTCGCCTGATGATGGAAGAGGGCGACTTCCGGCTGGCCTGGATCGGCCTGATAGACCTGGATACGCGTTTAGTCAAGGCTGCGACCAAGTATGACTTGTCTGACGAATACGTTCAAAGTATCGCGATTCCTGTTGATGATGTCCCGGAGGGCCGCGGCCCCACCGGCATCGCCGCCCGGGAAGGGAGGTATGACGTCTGTAATGACATCGCCACCGACCCCCGCATGGCCCCCTGGCGGGAGCAGGCGTTAGCCCGAGGGTTTCAGTCCTCGGCGGCTTTTCCGTTAAAGGTGGGATCAGAAGTGGTGGGAGTTCTGTCGGTTTACGCCGACAGGCCGGGGTTTTTCACGGCTGACGAAATCGCCCTGTTGGAGTCGCTGGCTGACGACCTCTCCTTTGCCCTGGAGTTCCTGGCCCAGGACGCCCAGCGCCGCCTGGTGGAAGAGATCCTGCGGGAATCGGAAGAACGGCTGCGCTACCTGGCGTCCCAGCTCTTGCAGGCCCAGGAGAAGGAGCGCCGCTATCTGGCCCTGGAACTGCATGATGATCTGGGGCAGTCTCTCATGGTCTTGAAGATGCAGCTCAGGGCCATCGAGAAGATGGTCCCCCCGGAGCAGTGGCGGACTAAGGAGGAATGCGCCCATAGCCTAGACTATCTGAACGGGGTCATTGACAATGTCCGCCGTCTCGCCCGGAACCTGCGCCCGTCGGTGTTGGACGATCTGGGCCTGGTGGCGGGGCTGCGGGTCCTGGGGGAGGAGTTCTGCAAGTACCATGAGATTGAACTGTCACTTAAGATGGATGACATCGAAGGCCTGTTCTCCCGGGATGAAGAGGTCAACCTTTACCGGATTTTCCAGGAAACCCTCACCAATATAGCCAAACACTCCCAGGCCAGGCAGGTCAGTATTGTCATCAGACGCTCACCCGATGGGGTGTCGTTTCAGGTGACCGACGACGGCGTGGGGTTCGATCTGGACCAGATTTTGGTCCGGGACGCAGCCAAGAAGGGGTTGGGCCTGGCCGCCCTGGAAGAGCGGGTGCACATACTGGGAGGCGCACTGACGATCAAGGCTCAGAAGCATCGGGGCACCGAAATTTTCTTTACGGTGCCGTCCATGGAGAAACGACCAACCGATTAGGGCGAGGCTGCATCAACACCATCATCCAAAAGTCCCGGGACCCCTCATTGGGGGTAGGATCAGGGGCGCGAGTCCTGCACTAGGTACCCGAGTTCCTCCAGAAACCCCGCTTGACCCTTAATAATCTTCTTCCGGGCAACTTCGAGGGAAAACCAGGCGGCCCGATCCACTTCCGGGAATTCTTGGAGGTGGCCGGAGCGGGGCGGCCACTCCAGGGTAAACGTATTGCTGTGGATGGCCTCGGCGTCGCAGTCGCCCTTCAGGGCCCAGGCCTGAATAAGCTTGCCGCTGGGCTGCTTCAAGGAGGTTAGCCGGATGACCCCGCCAGCCGCCAAACAACTCGTCTCCTCGTTAAACTCACGATAAGCCGCAGCCAGGGGGTCCTCGGGCGGGTTGAATTCGCCTTTGGGGATGGACCAGGCCCCGTCATCTTTTCCCGCCCAAAACGGCCCGCCGGGATGCACCAGCAAGACCTCCAAGCCACCCGAACGCCAGCGGTACAGAAGTAATCCGGCGCTGTGTTTGGACATTAATACCCTCCGGGTTCCTTTTCCTCAGCAAATTTAAAGCTGCATTAATTTACCCAATCAGTGTTCAAAAATACAGACATACTCAATAAAATGTCTCATATTATTAACAAAATATAATACAGATATAATTTTATTCATCAATAATTTAGACAAGTTAAATATCAAATTAATGCGGTATATAAATTGCATAATATTGTTAGACATGATTCTCGGTCCGGATAACCTGAAGGAGTGTTTTAAAGTCGGGACGTCAGAGATCAGAGAAGGAGGTGAAAACTTAGCGGCAAACGTGCATGGGATGGATCCCGAAGCCTTCGTCTTGGGGACATTTTGTAGAGCTTAGATCCATCTGCGAGGTTTGAATGATAAATCACGGCTGGACCCTAAGGAGGAAAAAATGAGAAAATTTGCAATAGGATTGGCGCTGGGCCTGGTGCTGGTGTTTGGCCTGGCTATGCAGGCCATGGCCTTCCATGTGGAAGCTACTGCTGTCTATGACAACCTAAATACGATAGAGAACGTTAACACGACGGGTTCAGGGTTTGCGATCTTTGAAGATTACAATGAAACCTTTCTGACCCCCTATCCGTCGCATGACGGCTTTGCGGTCGTCGACTCGGCGGGGCATTTTTTTGACAAGGTCATTGATTTCACCGACTCTCCAGTTGGCGATCACCTTGCGACCTTCCACATCACTAACACCAGTCCCTATTGCTGGTCCGATTACCACTTTGAGCTGTGGAATGCGGACTTTACGGAACGCGCCACAGGTGTTGTCATGAAAGAACCTTTTAACAGCGACGATTTTAAACAGTTCGAGCTTTCCGCTGACGGTCTGACCCTGAACTTCTGGAATGGTGGTTTTGGGGGCAGCCGCGATGTTTGTCCTGGACCAGCCCCGGCAAATTTCGTGATAACCTTTGATGTTGCTGATGATGCTGATTTGAGCTTCGGCCTGCGGCAAATAGCCACCGCGGTGCCCATTCCCGCGGCTCTGCCGCTGTTCGGATCTGGGCTTCTGGGCTTGGGCCTGTTAGGCTGGCGGCGGAAGTAAAATCATAGATTTTACCAAATGATATGGGTTTAACGGCAGGGTCAGGGATGACCCTGCATTTTTGATTTCCCGCAAATTTTTACGGTCGCGCCAGCTTATTCGCCTGCTGCTTGATAAATTTCCCAAGCTCAATCTCTTTTAAGACCTCCGCCCACTGGCCTTCGCTTCATTAACTAACCACCATTAATTATTAATAAATTATAACCATATTTCAAAACCACCCATGCCTTAAAGATAGTGCTAATCACATTGTAATTATTTTTAATAAAATTATCTATTAGTTGACTTCTATTACATTAATATTTATATAAATATTTACACATATGTCTCGTAAGAGGCCTCAAAAGCTACAGGTCTCATGGATGAGATAACCGGCTGGCCCGAGGCGATAATCCGGTTAATCTTTTTAAGAAGGAGGTAAGGAGCGGTCAATCCAGATTGGAAGTGGAATTTTCCTCTTAACCGGTTAAAAAAAGCTAGGGCATTAAATGAGGAGGAAATATGAGAAAAATTTCAATTGCTTTGGTCTTGAGCCTGGTGCTGGTGTTCGGCCTGGCCATGCAGGCGTCGGCGTTCAACGTCGTCAATATCTCGGGCGATCCTTATTTCATCACCGAAGTGAGCGGCCACAATGTTAAGGAGGATTACAACGCCCTGTCGTTGATTCCCTTCCCGTCGCACGACGGCTATGCGGTCGTCAACCTCCCTGGCCCCCCGATCTGGTTTGATAAGGAGATCATTTTTAACGCCGATGACGCCGGTGATAACAATTTTCAAATCACCTGGGACATTACCAACACCAGCCCCTATACCTGGTCTGACTACCACTTCATCTTCAGCGATGTGGGCCAGGTCATCAGAGACCCCAATACCAGTTCCGCCGAATTCAAAGGCAAGGATACCTTCGGCAACACCGAGATAGACTTTTTCTATGACCCCCCGGGGGGCAGTCTCATCGCCCCGGGTGAAACCCTCCACGTAACCTTGGGTCTGGATTTGACGGGCCTCCCCGATGAAGGGGCTATCATGCTCTGCCGGCAGATCGCCACCGCGGTGCCCATTCCTGCGGCCCTGCCGCTGTTTGGCTCTGGCCTCCTTGGCCTGGGCCTGCTTGGTTGGCGGCGCAAGTAAGGTCATAAGTTCTGTTGCGTTCCCTCCCAGTAAGGCGGGGTCAGAAATGACCCCGCCTTTTTTCATGCGCGGGAGCCAAGGCCCGCCGCTACGACGGCATATCTCTCTCAGGCCGTGCAGCTAATCCTTGCATTACCGGGCTAAATCGAGAAAAATAGGCTATGGCAAAAACCAAGACTCCTCCAGGCGCGGTGCGGTATGACGTCTCGCTGTTGACCGACGACGACCTTTACCTCTTTAACGAAGGCAGCCACTACCGCCTTTATCATAAATTGGGTGCGCACGTCTTGAAAGAGCCCGAGCCCCTGGGAACCTATTTTGCCGTCTGGGCCCCGGATGCACAGCAGGTCTGGGTCAGCGGTGATTTCAACGGCTGGAGCAAGAGCAGCCATCCCTTGGGAAACAGAGCCCAATCGGGTATCTGGGAAGGATTTATCCCGGGTCTTCCGGCAGGGTCGCTGTACAAGTACCACCTGGCCTCCAAATATGGCGCCTACCGGGTGGACAAGGCCGACCCTTTCGCCTTTTCTCTGGAAGGTCCGCCCCGCACCGCCTCCATCGTCTGGGACCTGGACTACGCCTGGGAAGATGGAGACTGGATGGCAGGCCGCTACCGGAAAAACGCCCTGGACGGTCCCATGTCGGTCTATGAGGTGCACCTGGGGTCCTGGCGGCGAGTGCCGGAGGAGGGCAACCGCTCCCTGACCTACCGGGAACTGGCCCCGTTGTTGGCCGGGCACGTCCAGCGCCTGGGTTTTACCCACGTGGAACTTTTGCCGATCATGGAGCATCCTTTTTACGGCTCCTGGGGCTACCAGACCACCGGCTATTTCGCCCCCACCAGCCGCTACGGCACTCCCCAGGATTTCATGTTCCTGGTGGATTACCTGCACCAGCACGGCATAGGCGTCATCCTGGACTGGGTGCCTTCCCACTTTCCCGCGGATGAGCACGGCCCCGGCTTCTTCGACGGCACCCACCTCTATGAGCACGCCGACCCCCGCAAAGGGTTTCATCCCGATTGGCGCAGCTCTATTTTCAACTTCGGCCGCAATGAGGTGCGGTGTTTCCTGATGAGCAGCGCCCTGTTCTGGCTGGACCGCTATCACGCCGACGGCATCCGGGTGGACGCAGTGGCCTCCATGCTCTACCTTGATTATTCTCGCAAAGAGGGGGAATGGCTGCCCAACCAGTACGGCGGCCGGGAGGATTTGGAAGCCATCGCCTTCCTGCGCCAGTTCAATACCGAGGTCTATAAGAGCTATCCCGACGTCCAGACCATGGCCGAAGAATCCACCGACTGGCCCATGGTCTCCCGCCCCATCTATGTGGGGGGCCTGGGCTTCGGCCTCAAGTGGGACATGGGCTGGATGCACGATACCCTGAGATATATGAGCGTGGATCCGGTCTATCGGAAGTTCCACCACAACACCCTGACCTTCCGGATGCTATACGCCTTCCACGAAAATTTCCTCCTGCCCCTGTCCCACGACGAGGTGGTCTACGGCAAGGGGTCGCTTTTGGCTAAGATGCCCGGGGACGACTGGCAGAAGTTTGCTAATCTCAGGCTACTCTTCGGGTATATGTACGGCCAGCCCGGCAAGAAGCTGCTCTTTATGGGGGGCGAGTTCGGACAATGGTCGGAATGGTACCATGAAGCCTCCCTGGACTGGCACCTGCTGGACGACCCCAGGCACGCGGCCTTACAAAGGTGGGTAGAAGATTTGAACCGGGTCTATTGCCAGGAACCGGCTCTATTTGCTCAGGATTTTAGCCCTGCGGGGTTCGAGTGGATCGACTGCAATGACGTGATCCAGAGTGTCATTACCTTCCTCAGGAAGGGGCGAGAAGGAGAAATGATGCTGGTGGCTTGCAATTTCACCCCGGTGCCCCGGCACCATTATCGGGTGGGGGTGCCTGCCGGTGGGTTCTGGCAAGAGGTGCTGAACAGCGATGCCTGGGACTATGGGGGCAGCGGCCATGGCAATCTGGGCGGCCAGGAGGCCACGCCGATCCCTTGCCATGGCCGGACCCATTCCTTGAATCTGACGTTACCGCCGTTGGGAGTGGTGTTTTTTAGAGCAAGGAGGTTATAAGCTATTTCAAAACCTCAGTTCCTCATAAATTTATGGTGTGGTTGCAACCCTGATCATGTCCGCACTTGCAAAAAAAAGCTGTCACTTTCCTCATCATTGCTGGATGCCGTCACAGTTCTGAGTTTATGCTGTCTCCATGACTTGCCGGGATAAAAGCGGATCACTGCTAGCCAACCTGAGAAAAATCGGCAGACTCCAGCCGTCCCGCCTGTGCCGTGTCCCGGCACGAGGATGCCAGCTCATCATTAATTTATTGATATTAAAGACTAAATATCACGGAAGCCGGATTTTTACCCCGGGACAGGGGCGGGACAAGCGTGTGACAACCTCGGGACCGCCTCGACCGGAACGCACTTGCACGCGGGTTTAGACCGGGTATATGGCGAGGATACCTCGGCAATGTCCCGGCACATGTGCCGGGTTTGCCCCCACAATCGGCCCGCGCCCGGCCATTTTCAGCGATTTTTGGGGTTGTTTTGAGGGACTAAAAGCCATTTCAAAACCGTTTTTCTCTGTCATCCTGAACCAAGCGAAGACTCTTAACTTGTTAAAATATAAGATTCTTTGCTGCCTCAGGATGACAATTCTTATCGGAGCAGGTTTTGAAATGGCTTGTAGTAGGGGTCAATTGAAAAGAAGAAATGAAAACGGAATGCGGTCCCAATCATAGCGCCGGGTGCCTGCGGTGGAGTATAGGAACGTCAGCGGACGGGATTCTTTAAGTCAACCGCAACAAGAAGATGGATAATGCAGTCATGAACCTTCATACCTAACAGGGAGGACGTATGGGCCGGAAAGTGGAGAAGATCACGGTGGATATGCAGGAGGGCCGTTTGCTCCAGGATCTGGAGCGATACCGGGAGCGCGCCCTGGAGCTGGGAGCTACCCAGGCCAAGATCGTTAAAGCCGCAGACATCGTCGTAGATGAGCGGGTGACTCTCAAGTGCCAGATTCCCCGGTGTTTCGGCTACGGGGTGAGTGCGCAATGTCCCCCCAATACCATGAAGCCGGCAGAACTTCAGGCCCTGCTGGATAAATACCACTGGGCCGTGTTTTTCATTATGGACGTGCCGCCGGAAGTCATCGTCCGGGACAAGGCGACCATCAAAGAGCGGGTGGCGGCTTATCAGTTGATCTATAAGATCGTCAACGAGGTAGAGTCCATGGCCTTTTACGACGGTCACTACCTGGCCTTCGGTTTTGCGGCCGGATCTTGCCGCCATACCTTCTGCGGCCAGCAGGAGGGCTGCCTGGCCATGGAAGGCAAAAAGTGCCGGTTTTCTTTGAAGTCACGGCCGTCCATGGAGGCCGTGGGTATCGACGTCTACAAGATGGCGGCCCAGGCCGGCTGGGACATTTATCCCATCGGCAGCGGGGCCAAGCCCGAAGATATGCCCAAGGGCACCCTGGCGGGTATCGTGATTGTGCAATAAAGGCTGGTACATTCTTCCCCCTGGCCTGGGGCAATTTGTCCAACTTGCGGGGATAAAGACACAGTGGGACACACTAACTTACCTTAATCGTGTTGAAAAATGTAATAGAACCATTGGCATGGAAATAGCAAAACAAACAGGGTTGAAGCAGGTTCGCTATGAACCGGCAAGGGGGTGGTTTACCCCAAAATTTCTTCTTGACAAAAATGGGTGCATATATTTAAGATGAACTTAAGATAATTAATTCGTAATCTCACAAGAGCTCAAGTCTTTATAAATCAATAGCATCAAGGATGTGTTATGTCCGACAAAGTTTTGGGATCGGTGATGGTTGTCGGTGGCGGTATTGCCGGGATGCAGGCGTCGCTGGATTTGGCCAACGCGGGCTATTTCGTCCATTTGGTGGAGAAGAGCCCGGCCATCGGCGGCACCATGGCGCAGATCGACAAGACCTTTCCCACCAATGACTGCGCCATGTGAATTATCTCGCCCAAGCTGGTCGAGGTCGGCCGGCACGCGAACATCGAAGTCCACGCCCTCACCGAATTAAGTGATGTCACCGGTGAGGCCGGGAATCTCACGGTCACCCTGGATAGGCAAGCCCGCTACGTCAACCTGGAGAAATGCACGGGTTGCGGTGAGTGCGTCAAAGTGTGTCCGGTGGAGATGTCCAACCAATTTAATCTGGGTCTGGACGAAAATAAGGCCATCTATCGTCTCTACCCCCAGGCGATTCCCTCAGCCTTTACCATCAAGAAGCTGGACCGGGCCCCCTGCACCCTGACCTGTCCCGCGGAGATCAATGTCCAGGGCTACGTCCAGCTCATCAAGATGGGCAAATACGCCGAAGCCGTGAAGCTTATCATGGAACGGCTGCCCCTGCCCGGGGTTCTGGGCCGGGTCTGCCCCCATCCCTGCGAAACCAAATGCCGCCGGGCCGAGATGGATGAGGCCGTGGCGATTTGCAACTTGAAACGCTTTGCTGCGGACCAGGTGGACCTGGCCAGCATCACCCCGCCCCTGGTGGAAGCCAAAAGCGAAAAGGTGGCCATTATCGGCTCCGGCCCGGCGGGCCTGGCTTGCGCCTATCACCTGGCGCTGAAGGGTTATCGCCCCACCATCTTCGAGGCCCTGCCCAAACCCGGCGGCATGTTGCGGGTGGGCATTCCCGACTACCGGCTGCCCAAGGATATTCTGGATCAGGAAATCAATAACATCCTGCGCCTGGGGGTGGAACTGAAAACCGGTACCGCCCTGGGCCGGGATTTCACCCTGGACGAACTGCTGGAAAATGGTTATAAAGCTGCTTTTCTGGGGATCGGCTGCCACGTTGGCAAACCCCTGGGGATTGACAACGAAGACGCCAATGGCGTCATTCAGGGCGTGGAATTCCTGCGGCGGCAGAACCTGGGCGAACCGCTGACGGTGGGGAAAAGGCTGGCGGTCATCGGCGGCGGCAATGTGGCCATTGACGTGGCCTGCACCGCCCGGCGCCTGGGGTCGGAAGTGACCATCGTCTACCGCCGTTCCCGGGAGGAGATGCCCGCTTTTGCCCATGAAATTGAACAGGCCATGTGTGAGGGCGTGGAAATCGTCTACCTGGCCGCGCCGGTAAAAGCGGTGACCGGCAAAGACGGCTCTGTCGTAAAAGTCACGGGTCTCATCTGCCAGAAGATGGAGTTGGGCGAGCCCGATGCTTCGGGCCGGCGCAAACCGGTGCCCATCGAAGGCGCCACCTTTGAGCTGCCGGTGGACATGATTGTGCCGGCCATCGGGCAGGAAGCGGCTCAGAATGCGCTTGCCGCCTGCGGCGTCAAGACGTCCCGCTGGGGCACCATTGAGGTGAACGAAATCACCTACGAGACCTCCCGGCCCGGCGTGTTTGCCGGGGGCGATGTGCATACCGGCCCCTGGATCGCCATCGAGGCGGTAGGGGGCGGTATCGAAGCCGCGGAATCCATCGACCGCTATCTGAAGGGCGAAGATATGGCCGCGGGCCGGACCGAGGGCAAAGAGGCCCACAAACGCTGGGCCGAGATTCCCAAAGATGAGACCGGGGCGCCCCGGGAAGTGATGGCCGCCTTGCCTCCGGAGTATACCTGTAGCTGCTTTGATGAAATTTCCCAAGGATACACCGAGGAACAGGCCCAACGGGAAGCCACCCGCTGCCTCAACTGCGGGGCGTGCTCCGAGTGTATGCAGTGCGTTGCCGTGTGCCAGGCCGGGGCCATCGACCACAGCATGCAATCCCAGACCGAGGAACTCAATGTGGGGGCCGTTATCCTGGCGCCCGGTTTTAAAATCTTTGACCCCACCGGCATCGGGACGTATGGCTACGGTAAGTACCCTAATGTCTACACCAGTCTGGAATTTGAACGCATCCTCAGTCCCGGCGGCCCTTATGCCGGCCACATAGTGCGGCGTTCTGACCACAAGGAACCCCAAAAAATCGCCTGGCTCCACTGTGTGGGTATGCGCAGCGAGCGGGAAGGCGAGTACCCGTACTGCTCCAATTTCTGTTGTATGGCAGCCTTGAAACAGGCCGCCATCGCCCGGGAGCATATTGGGGAACACCTGGATATGGCCCTGTTCTATATGGATATCCGCACGCCTCGGAAGGATTTCGAAAAATACATGGTGCGCATTAAGGACCAGGGGGCCCGTCTGATCCGGTCCCGAGTCCACACCATCAATCCGGTGGGTGATACCGGCGACCTCGAGGTCCGGTACGTCACCGAAGCCGGCGAGGTCCATGACGAAGTCTTCGATATGGTCGTCTTGTCGGTGGGCATGGTGACTCCGCCGGATGTGGTGGCTCTGGCTAATAAACTGGAGATTCCGCTGAGTCCCAATAACTTTGTGGAGACCAGTTGTTTCACGCCGACCTCGACGCTACGTGAGGGAATCTATTCTTGCGGCGCCTTCAACGGCCCCAAGGACATCCCCCAGTCGGTGATGGAGGGGAGCGCCGCCGCGGCTGCCGCTACCCGAGCCCTGACTGCGGCCCGGGGCACCTTAACCAAAGAGAAGACATACCCTCCCGAAGTGGAGGTGTCGGCAGAGCCGGTCCGGGTGGGGGTTTTTGTGTGCAACTGTGGCCTGAACATCGGGGGCATCGCCGATGTGCCCGCCTTGGTAGAATATGCCAAAGAAATACCCGACGTGGCCTATGTGCAAGACAACCTGTTCAGTTGCTCCCAGGATGCCCAGAGCCAGATGGCCGAGGTAATCAAAAAGAACAATCTGAACCGGGTGGTGGTGGCGGCGTGCAGTCCCTCCACGCATCAACCCATCTTCCAGGATATGCTCCGTACCGCGAGTCTCAATAAATACCTCTTTGAGATGGCCAACATCCGCAACCAATGCACCTGGGTCCATCAGACGATGCCAGAGATGGCCACGGAGAAATGCAAGGATCTGATCCGCATGGCCGTGGCTAAAGCCCGCCTGCTCCAGCCCCTGGAATACCTCTCAGTGCCAATCAACAAGACGGCCCTGGTGGTGGGGGGTGGTCTGGCCGGCATGACCTCCGCTTTGGGCCTGGCGGATCAGGGTTTTCAAGTGCATCTGGTGGAGAGGAAAAAGCAACTGGGCGGAAATGCCCGCAAGCTCCATACCACCTGGCGGGGCGGGTTGGTCTCCACGCGTCTGGAGGCTGTGATCGGCAAGGTGACCTCGCACCCCAACATCTCGCTGCACTTTGATGCGATTGTCGAAGAAGTGGCGGGCGTAGTGGGTAATTTTACCTCCACGCTCTCTAATAACGAGGTCATCCAGCACGGTATCGTGGTGTTGGCCATCGGCGCCGAGCCCTACCGGCCGGAAGGTGAATATCTCTATAATCAGAACCCCAATGTCCTGCTCGGCCTGGACCTGGATGCGGAAATCCTCCAGGCAACCGAGCGGCTCAAGAACGCCCAGGGGGTTGCCTTTATTCAGTGCGTCGGGTCCCGTATCCCCGAGCGCCCTTATTGCAACAAGGTGTGCTGCACCCATTCCGTAGAGAATGCCATCAAATTGAAAATCATGAACCCGGACATGGATGTCTATATCCTCTACCGGGATATGCGGACTTACGGCGAACGGGAGCTGCTCTACAAACGGGCCCGGGAATTGGGCGTGGTCTTCATCCATTACCGTCTCGCCGACCTGCCCCAGGTGGAAGAAGCCGACGGCCGCCTCAAAGTCACGGTCGTGGATCAGGTCCTGGGGAAGCCGGTGAGCCTCATGGTGGATCTGTTGACTCTGGCCTCCGCTATCATTCCGCACAATAACGCGCCGCTGGCGGAACTCTACAAGGTGCCCTTGAACGCCGAGGGCTTTTTCACCGAGGCCCACGCCAAGATCAAGCCGGTGGAGGCTTCCACCGAAGGGATCTACCTGACCGGGCTGTGCCATTATCCCAAACCCATCCAGGAGTCGGTGGCCGAGGCCCTGGCCTGCGCCTCCCGAGCCACCACCGTGTTGTCCAAAGACTCTTTGCTGATGGATTCCATCATCTCCACTCCGGTGGACGCTAACTGCGACGGCTGCGCCTTCTGCGTGGACGCCTGTCCGTTCCGCGCCATCACGCTGATCGAATACATGAAAGGCGGCGAAATCAAGAAGTCCATAGAAGTCAACGCCATCCAGTGTAAGGGCTGCGGCTCGTGCATGGCCACCTGTCCCAAGCAGGGCGTTTACGTGGCCGGGTTTACGCCGGAACAATTGGAAGCCCAGGTGGATGCGGCGCTGGGGTTGATTTAGTGTAGGGTGCGTTCCACGCACCATAAAACTGACTGCTGAAAGCTGATCGCTGACAGCCAAGAGGTTTTTTCATGGAAGACCAGTACGAACCGCTGATTATCGCCTTCTGCTGCAACTGGTGCTCCTATGCCGGGGCGGACCTGGCCGGGGTTTCCCGGCTCCAGTATCCCCCCAATGGCCGCATCATCCGGGTGATGTGCTCGGGCATGGTCCACCCCAACCTGGTGATCAACGCCCTCACCAAGGGGGCGGACGGCGTCCTGGTATGTGGGTGACACCTGGGCGAATGTCATTACCTGGAAGGTAATAAAAAAGCCAAGGACAGAGCGGAAGGAATTGACTTAATGTTGGAGGACTTCGGCCTGGAGCCGGAGCGCTTCCGACTTGAGTGGATTGCGTCGGCTGAAGCTCAAAAGTTCGCCGACGTTATGACGGAGATGACCGAGCAGTTAAAGGCCCTGGGCCCCAGCCCATACAGCACCAGGGCATGATTACGAGACCAAGGCGAAGAGGGAACAAGGGGGATGGGGATGGTAACCGGAAGGCTTCGGCTTTCTTGGCCATTTCGCCTACTCGCCTTTATCCCTCTTGGCCTTTTCTTTTTGATGGAGGAGAAAGCTCATGGAAGTACCCTTGGCCAGAAAGGTCGACGGTAAAAAATTCTTGTGGGACGGCGTCGTTTACGAAAGCGACGAGCAGGCCCAACAGATTATGGAGGGCTACGCCAAAAACGGATTCGAAGTGCAAAAATTTGACGAGGAGGGACAATTCCTGGTGTATTCCCGCAGGGTCGCAGACGCCGCGTCGAAATGCTAGCCGGGAAGGTCCAGGGTGCGGACGGCAGCTAGTCGAGACCGAAAGCTGACTGTCGAGCACTTAACAAAGGAGGGTATACCATGCCGGTAAATGTAGTTTCGGAGTGGTTGAATGCCTGTTCCGGTTGTGAGATCTCTATTCTCAACACCGGGGAGGCGTTGTTGGATTTGTTACCCCACCTCAATTTCGTCCACATCCCCGCTTTAGTAGATCACAAGTTTTTTGGGCAGCTGGGGGATGGGACGACCATGGAAATCCCCGAGGCGGTGGTAGGCATCGTCTCCGGGGGCGTCCGCAACACCGAACACGAACATGTTTTAAAAGAAATCCGGAGCAAGGTCAAGTTCCTCATTTCCCTGGGCAGTTGCGCCTGTTATGGCGGAGTGCCGGCCCAGGCCAACATGTGGAAGGGCGAAGATACCTTTGAGAAGGTTTTCCGCCATTGTGCCAGCACCGAACCTGCGGCTGATCCCAAGGATCCCAATCTGCCGACGTGGCTGGCCAGTTGCAAGGCCTTGGATGAAGTGGTCAAGGTGGATATCTCCATTCCGGGCTGTGCGCCCCATCCGGATTGGATCGCCGACGCCCTCACCGCGTTGCTTGCGGGCAAGACCGCCTGGGCTCTGCCGGAGCGGAGCGTCTGCGACACCTGCCCGGTCATTCGGGAACAGAAATCTGGTGGCGGCCCGGTCAAACGCTGGATTCAAAACATGGAGTTCAACCCGGAGGAAGGCCTGGAGAAGATGCGCTGCATCAACGAGCAGGGGTTCCTCTGCATGGGTCCGGTAACGCTGGCGGGTTGCGCCGGCAAGACCGGCGTGCCCCGGTGCATCCAGGCCCGGACTCCCTGCCGCGGCTGCTTCGGCCCCATCCGGAAAGGGGCTCGGCCCATGGTGGATATGATGGGCGCCCTGACCTCGGTGGGACTGGATCCCAAAACCGTGTTGGACCGGCGGGCCGTCATGAACCGCTACATCGGTGGTCATGGATTCCTGGCGCCGCTCCCGGCGCGGCCGGCAAGATAGGGGATTAAAATATGGGAAAAGTCATTAATATACAACCGGTAACCCGGATCGAAGGCCACGCCAAGGTGGTCATCAATCTGGACGATGCAGGCAACGTCAGTCAAACCAAGGTGCACGTCCAGGCGCTGCGCGGCTTTGAAAAATTCTGCGAAGGCCGCCCGGTGGAGGAAATGCCCCGGATCGTCTGCCACATCTGCGGGATCTGTCCCTGGGCCCATCACCTGGCCTCCAGCAAGGCGGCTGACGCCTGCTTCGGTGTGACCCCGCCCCCCGCAGCAGTGAAACTTCGCCGCCTGATGCAGAGCATTGCCTACGTCAGCGACAAGATTCTCCACTTTTACTTCCTGGCGGCGCCGGACTTCGTCATCGGTCCCGACGCGGACTACTCGGTGCGCAACGTGGTGGGCATCGTCCAGGCTGCCCCTGAGATCGCCAAGCAGGTAGTGAAGATGCGGCAGCAGGGCGCCATGATGTTGGAGCACTTCGCCGGCCGGGCCATCCATCCCACCTTCTCGCTTCCTGGCGGGGTCAGCAAGCCCATGACCGAAAAAGAGCGGGAAGAGTTGCTGCCCCAAGCCAAAGAACTGCTGGAGTTCGCTAAATTCTCCATCAACTTTGCCAAAGAAAACGTCTTCCCCAAATACCTGGATGCCATCAAATCCATCGGCGTCATCGAGGTGGGGTATCTGGGCACGGTCAGGGACGACGGCGCACTGGACTTCTACGACGGCAAGCTGCGGCTGATGAGGCCCGACGGCACCTACGACGATTTCGCCTACGACCAGTATGTGGACTACATCGGGGAATGGGTGGAGCCCTGGTCCTACCAGAAGTTCCCCTATGCCAAGAAGTGGGGCAAACTCAACCTGTCCCTGGACAACCCCACGGGCGTCTACCGCACCAACTGCCTGGCCCGCATCAACGTGGCCGACAAGATGGAAACGCCTTTGGCCCAGGCGGAGCTGGAAGAGTTCCGGGCGGCGTTCGGCCGGCCGGCCCACTACACCCTGCTGTACCACTACGCCCGCCTCATCGAAATGGTGCAGGCGGCGGAAACCTCAGTAATGCTCTTAGAGGACCCGGAGATCACCAGTACCGACATCCGGGTTCCCATTACGCCCAAGGCCGGCCGGGGCATCGGCTGCGTCGAAGCCCCCCGGGGAACTTTGATCCACGATTACACCTGCGACGACCAGGGGCTGATCACCAACGTCAATCTCATCGTCGGCACCACCCACAATAACGCCGCGATCAACCTCTCGGTGGACCAGGCCGCTAAGGAGTTTATCAAGGCCGGCCATTATGACCAGGGAATCCTGAACAAGGTGGAAATGGCCATACGCGCCTACGACCCGTGACTGAGCTGCGCTACTCACCGCCTGGATGGCGGTGTTGCTGTCGAGGTCACCATCCTGGACCAGAAGAACGAGGTGATCGACCAGCTCAGAAATTAAGAAAGCAGTTAGCTGTCAGCAGTCAGCTGTCAGCCAAAGAAAAGCAGGGTCACAAGGGAACTAAACAATCTTTGTGGCCCTGCTTTTTTTCGTCAATCATAAAGCCTGGTTTTCTGGGCAGGGGAGCCCCCCTCGGCGCCTTTACAAAAAGAGAAGCATCCTTATCTTTACAGAAATCGAAAATGATCGTACAGCGCGGCCAGGACAACGCCAGACCGGAGAAAGAATATGTCGAAATGGAAACTCAATGCCAACCATAGCGTCGCAGAATTTGCCGTACGTCATATGATGGTGAGTTGGGTGGTGGGACTGTTCAACAAAGTTTCTGGGACGCTCTCCTTTGACCCGCTCAATGTCGCAGCCTCGTCCGTTGAGGTGGAAATAGACGCATCGGTTATCTACACCGGCTTGGAACAGCGGGATGAACACCTGAAAAGTCCAGATTTCCTCGACGTGGAGAATTACCCGACGATCATCTTTAAAAGCGAAAGGGTTGAGCCGGCCGGTCTGGATCACGCCTGGGTCCACGGAAACCTGACCATACGCGGTATAACGCTTCCGGTGTTGCTGGATGTCCATTGGGCCGGACCGGCGCGCTTCAACGATGAGGGCAGAATCTACATCAGTTTTGGGTTCCGGGGCAAGACCAAGATCAATCGGGAGGATTTCGGCATGAGGTTTAATACCGAAATGGAACATGGGGGGTTTATGGTAGGCAAGCATGCCTATCTTACCCTCAATGCGGAAGTTGATCTGGTGGAGGAGTAGGATTCCGGACTGTTCTCTTGAGAAAACCGGTCAGGTTGCCCTGCCGCCCCGGGACTTGAATTCACGGTGGCAGGAACTCATGCAGGTTTGCAGGTCCCGGAGTTCATGGAGCATGACTTCCTGCTGACGGTTCCCCACCGCGTGCTGCAAATTGGCTAGGTGGTCCATATATTCCTGCATGGCCCCCTGCCAGTCCGGCTCAACCATGGCCGCGAAGGCCTGGGAGACTGCTATGAAATCTTCTAAGGTGCGGTCATCGGGAAAAGCACCCTGACCCACCGCCTGCTGGAGCGCTTTAAAGCTGGCGCCCATCCGCTTCTTCACGGTCTTCATGGATTCCTGGTAGCGGCTGACTTCCTCCCGTGAAGATTGGTCATAGTCCCCCAATGTGGACCAGGACCAGCTCAGCTTGGCCACCAGGTAACCCTTCTTTTCCTTGAACTCCATCCGCACGTCCAAGTCGTCCGGCACCGTCCAGTGGCGGCCATGGGTCTCTAAAGAGCCCCGGCGCAGTTGTTCACTGAGGTTTTCCAGATAATCCGCCAGCTCCAGCCGACTTAAGGTTTTCTCGGGCTTCTCTCCCATGCCGGGTAACCTCTTTGTACCGCTATTGGGGTATGAGCTTTATTGTACTGGATTTCCCGTTCCCGGCAAGCCCACGAGAGGCCAACCGGGCTACCCAGACTTTAGCGGATCACTTCATCGCGCTGGCTGAGACGTTCCACTTCTTTATCCTTGAGGACGATATCTTCTCCCAGCAGTAGACGCTGAACCACGGGCAGTAGATGTTGGGCGGCCAACTGGTTGGGCAGGAAAACATAGTCAGCTCCGGCATGATAGAGCACTACGGCCCGGGCTGAACTTTCGGCGGTGACGATAATCTTGGCCTGGGGAGCAATCTTCTTGATTTGGTCGATCAACCTGAGGTTACTTGTGCCCACCAGGATCTCATCGGAAATGGTGGAGATGACGATCTTGGCCTCTTCAATGTTGGCATGATGGAGGGTCTCCGGGTTACTGATATCGCCGTAGTAGACTTTGACGCCGTGGAGCGGTAATCGAGAGAGTACTCTTGGATTGAAATCCACTACTACTATCCGATCCCTAATTTCGGCTCCCGTGTCCTCGATCTCCTGGATCAAGGCGCTGGCGACCCGGAAAAAGCCCAGGATGGCGATGTCTTTGTGGGCCGCCTCCGGTCCCGTCTCCTCGCTCCGCAGGTCCCGGAAGCCGATATATCCCAGGGCCGTGCTCAGGAAGCCCTGGATGTTCTGGTTATATTTGATCATATAGGTAGAGGCGATGGAGGTCATGACAAACACAAAGACGATGATGGTCTGGATGTCCCGGACTATGTGTTGCTCCTTCAGCCCGATGACGCCAATCACCAGGGCGAACTCGCTGAGCTGGGCCAGGTTGATGGAAGTCAAGAGACTCACCCGATTGCCGTTTTTCAGGAAATAAAGAACCGGATAGACCGACAGGAACCGGGAGGCGATCAGGAAGAGGGCTGCTGCGCCCGCTACCTTTAACATGCCCAGATTAAGCAAAGGGTTGGGAATTATCATCCCCAAGGCCACGAAAAACAAGGTGATGAAAAAATCCCGGATGTTGATGATCTTGGCAATGATGTCCACGTTGTAAGGAAAAGTCGAGATGGCCACCCCGGCGATTAAAGCGCCCATTTCCATGGATAGGCCGAAAGAACTGGCCAGGCCGGCAATGAGGAAACACCAACCCAGGGAGGCCACCAGCACGAGTTCCGGCAGTTTGGCGATTTTCTGGAATATATACCTCAGCCCATATTTGCTCAAAACCATGCTGATCAAGATGACCAGCCCGGCCTCGCCGAAGTTCAGCAGGATTTCCAGGGCCTGGGGGTTGGCCAGGGAAGACTGGATGCTCAACACCACAATGGCCCAGATATCTTGAAAGACTAAGACCCCCAGGGTAAGCCGCCCGGCCAGAGTATCCAGTTCAAATTTTTCGTAGAGCAACTTCACCACAATAGTGGTGCTGCTCAAAGCCATGCAGACGGCCAGATAGAGCAGGTCATATTCTCCGCCCAGAACCTTGACGCCGAAGATTCTATATTCATAGGGCTCGCCGATGGTGAAGCCCAGCAACATGAAAAAGCCCAGGCCCATGGCGGCGCAGAGAATGAACTGGGAAATGCCCGTAGTGATAAGGGACTTACCCGACTCTTTCAGCTTTTTGAGATCCAGCTCCAGCCCGATCATGAATAAGAGGAGAATCAGACCGATCTCGGCGATGATTCGAATGTCTTCTTTGCTCTGGACCCAGCCGAAGCCGAATGCAGGGCCGATGGCTGCGCCCGCCGCAATATAGGCCAGGAGGAGCGGCTGTTTCAGCAGGTAGGCCAGGTAGCCCAGCACGGTTGCGGCGATGATGGAAATGCCGATGGCGCCTAACAGGCCGTGGCCGCCACCATCGCTGCTGGCCCAGGCAAATTCAGGCAACACCAGCAGGGCCCCGGTGAGCAGCACAAGAGGGGCTAACCGGTGTCTGAGCCTGACCCAAAGGGCTGGCGGCTGGATGGCAAATTTCAGGCCCGGTGGGGAGAACCTCATGATCACCTCAATCCTTTAAGGTGTTACCTCAAGAAACTTATCGACCGCGTTGAGTAATTAATTAAGAGATCGGAGTTTATTCTGAAAAAAATACCATGGCTGGCAAGGAAGGGGGAATATTTTTTTTCGAATAAATACCATTGCAGCCGAGCGCTTGACGCCAAGAAGAGCGCACCTCATCTCAGTGATTCCCTTACCCCCAATTCAGTTCAATCCCACAGCAAAATCCGCCCTCGCCCCGATTGTCAAGGAATCCTTAAGACCCCATACTTAAGCCAACCCGGGGACAATCTGGCAAAGTCTTTCAAGACCCTCGGCAAGAAAGGAGATTAAGCCATGCTATTCAGCGTCTATTACTCTTCCCGGGAAAAAGGTGAATATCTACGGCGAGTCGTGGATGCATCAGGGATCGGGCAGGTGGAGCATTTCCAAGAACTTGCCGGTCTGAATGGGGAAAAAGGGATCGACGTGGTGCTCCTGGAATACCAGGATAACGATCCGCAACTGGACAGGTGGATTGCCCAGACCACCGGCAAGTCGGATTGTCCGGAAATTTTCCTCTTTGTGCAAGAGGCACCCCCCCAATTCATTTGGAAGGCGCTTAAGTTGGGAGCCCGGGAGTTCTTTAGCTGCGCCATCCCATCGGAGGATTTTCAGGATGCCTTAAGGCGGGTGGAGTTGCGGAGCGGTTCTTTAAGAAGTCGGAGACAAGCTTGCCATTAAGGGTGCGCTTTGGTGCTGTCTGCCTCCTACCCCCCCTGGGAGGCGGCACAGCCAGAGGAGTAAGGGGCTATCGCCGCGCTCAGAATGCCTTTGCACATTTATGGCTTTCTCTGCTCCCGGGTATGGGCTACGTAAAGACCGACCAGCCAGGAAACCTGGATGATGAGGTATATCTGGCCGAGAATGGCTTCGAGAATAGTAAAAGATTGGGCCACCGGGGTTTGGGGGGTGATATCGCCAAAGCCCAAGGTGGTCAGGGTGACGAAACTGAAATAGACGAAAGGGCGGTGCCCAAATATTTTTTCACTCATATGGCTGAAGGAACCTGGATGCAAGGTTTCAAGCAATGAATAAATGAAGCTCCAGAGGAAACCGATCAGCAAATATACTACTATGGCCCCATGAATAACATTGCGATTGACTATCTTGGCTCTGAATGTAGAAATAAATATATGATAGGTAATAAATGATAAAAAAATAATATTAAAGGCAGAATAAGATGATTGAGAAAAAAAGCTATGGGAAATAAAATCCCACCAAATGCAAATAATCAAAGGCAAAAATAACAAAGCGCTTATAATAAAAAGGCTTTTTTGGCGAGTAATGGCATAGATGGCTGAAATAGAAATAAGAGAGAACACGACAGCAGTTATGATTTTTAATTCGAAAAAATTCTCGATGACCGGAATTCCCGCGATGAAGAAAAAGAGGCACACCAAAAGAAACCCATAGCGGTCCTGTTCAAAAAATTTCGGCAAGATTTTGGCACTCCTTAATAATCTGTCCGAGAACTTCTGGGATTGCTGACCGGCTTTTATCCCGCCGATTGCCAGAGTTCGGCTGCCCTTTTCCTTGTCCTCATACCGCAAAAGGTCCTCTTTGTAAATGGAGAAGTGAATTGGCGCTAGGATGGCCTTAGCCGGTTTCAGTAAATCATTGCATCAGAGGAGCAATGAGCTTATCTTTTTGGTACATCCAGGTTTGAGGGGGAGGGAACTAATATGAAGCGATTCTGCCTCTTGGCGTCTCTCGCGGTTATGTTCGCGGTGGCTGGTTGTTGAGGGGGGTCTAAGGCGCTGCGGTCAAGCAGCCAGGACTACGGCCCGGCAAATGAAGTTAAGTCCACGTCTCAATGTACCGAACCTTCTGCGCAACTCCAAAACATTTTGAATCACTCTGGCCCGGGTGGCGAAACTCTGAATTCCTAATCGTCACCTCCACATTCGGTAATGGAAATTCATCCGGACTTTCCGACGCCTTCTGGCATAAAACCGGACAATCATCAGCTTTGTGGCAAGGCGCTGAACCGCTGTATCAACCCGGCAAGTCCCCCACTACGTAGAGATTGGTGGGATCATGAATCCCCTTCAGCATGGTGCGGAAGGATCTTTGGACTACTATTTCCTCAGGGATTTGGCGGTAAGTGGCTTCCGAAATCACTACTTCGCCGCCCCGGGCTTGGGACTGAATGCGGTGGGTCAGATTAACCGCGGCGCCCACGATGCCATACTTGGCTCGGGTTTCTGAACCGATATTACCCACCACCACTTCTCCCACGTGCAGGCCAACCCCCATCTGGAGCTTGGGAAACTTAGAATCCGAGGCATTTTCAAGGGCGACGGCGGCTTCCATGTCCAGACCGCAGCGAATCGCGCGCCGCACCGTGGGCTCCAAAGGGCCGTACAAGGGATCGAAAAAGGCCAGGATGGCGTCGCCCAGAAAGTCCACAATGATGCCGCGATGCTGCTGGAGCACTTCGATCATTTGGGAGAAATGGCGATTTACCAGCTGGATGGTGGCTTCGGGACTCAGGGTCTCCGCAAGGGGAGTAAAATCCCGGATATCGGAGAACAGGATTACTACTTCCCGCTTTTCACCTCCCAGCCGGCCCGCTTCAGGGCGGTTCAGCAATTCTCGGGCGACTTCCTGGTCCACGTAGCGTCCGAAGGTATTGCTGATAAAGTCACGTTCCTTGAGACCCTCCACCATGTTATTAAAGCTCGCGGTCAACTGGCCGATTTCGTCCCGGGTGCGCACCGGTATGGGTTTGCCGTAGCGGCCCTTGGCCACCAAGGCAGCGCGCCGGGCTATCCGTTGAATCGACGCGATAAGCGGGTTGATTCCCAGGCGCATCAGGCCCAGGATAAAGGCGAGGCACAAGAGGACGCCCAGCAGATAATAGAAGCGAAAACGCAAGATGGGGGCCAGGATTTGACTCCCCCGGGCGTGCAGCATAATAGCCCAGGGAGCCTGATGCAGCTTGTAGAAGCCCACCACGCGCTCTGGCGTCCAACCCTGGCCTATGAGGGTGGCGTAAGGTTTTTCCGGTATAGCCTTCAGCATGGCCACTTCCAGAGGGTCCTGGGTTTCCCCCAGGCAGTGCCGGGCCTGCATGGAAGGGTTGGAATGGGCCAGGTAAAGACCTTTGTCATTGAGCAGACAGGCCATGTTGGCCTGCAACCACCCCGAGGTCACAACGTCTTCCATTAAGTAACTGAGTTTCAGGAGAACCTCGAGCTCTCCCAAGGGTTGCCCGTGCGCGTCGAGAAGCTCAGATCTTAGACCCACGGTCTCATGGCCCGGAGGATAGAAGTAGCGAGGCGGGGAAACACTTTTAACGGCTGGAAAGGTCCGCATGGCATCAGTCCCTGGCCAGGTTAGTTTAACCTGGCTGACACCGTCTTCTCGCTCCAACTGCTGCAAGATCCAATCCCGCACTGCTGCATGGTGCGGCTTGGTCGCAAGCCGGGCAAACAGCTCCATCCAGTGTTTGGGCTGGCTCAGCCGCATATCCATCTGATGTGCGGCCCGTTCCAGTCTCAGGATGGCGACCTTTTGCCATTCCTCCAGTAGACTTTCCCGAATAGAGACATAGCCGAAGGCCCCTGCGCCGACAAGAAACAAGCCCACCGGCAAGATCAGGAGCACGGCCAGGCGCTGCTGTAGACTTTTAAAGTCGAATCTATATTTCATGGTTTTCGCCGGCTCTGAGGCAGTAGCTTGTGCCCTTAGCAATCAAGTTAACCAGCAGTGGTGCAAGAGGTCAAGATTAATCAAGCGATTACTGCGGAACGTGGTGACGCTCTGTGACCAGAAATAATTATAGGTGACATCGGTCCGAAAAGAGGATAGCTTAAAAAAAGCTTTGACGGCCGACATATATCTTTTCCCGATTTTAGGTTGAAATTCCTAACATTTTTGAAATAATAGGACTGATCCTGCCCGAAGTTTCCCAGGGTTAATTTCAAAAGTCGCTTCACCTTTAAGAGCCATGTCAGATCCCACAAAAACAGCCTTAACGGCTCGGGGCTTAAGTCCTGTCCTCAGCAAAACCAGGAGATTTCCCGTAACGGCATATCCTTTCCGATGCATCTGCGCAGTAATCATAGCCCTCCTGGTGGCGCTGGGCTGTGACACATCCTCGCAAAGCACCGGTCGGCCCTTGTGTGTTGCCGGTTCCACGTCAATCCAGCCCTTTGCGGAAAAGTTGGCGGAAATTTATATGCACCGTCATCCCCAAGCCCGGGTCGATGTGCAGGGCGGCGGTTCCAGTGCCGGCATCTATGCCGCCACCCATGGGGCCGCGGATTTGGGGGCTTCTTCCCGAGAGCTGTTAGGCGAAGAGAAGAAACTAATAGAGATACCTATAGCGAATGACGGCATTGCAGTCATCGTCCACCCCAGCAATCCCCTGAGCACGATCAGCCTGATGGAGATTCGGAAGATCTTTAGCGGGGCCGTGAAAAATTGGAGTGCCCTGGGATTGCCGCCCCATGACATCGACCTGATAACTCGGGAAGAAGGCTCCGGCACCCGGGAGGCCTTCGAGCACCTGGTCATGAGCAAGCAGGAAATCACCCCCGCGGCGCTGGTCCAGGATTCCAACGGGTCGGTGCGGGAGATTGTCGCGGGGGACCGCCATTCCCTGGGCTACATTTCCGCCGGGCTGGTGGATCACCGGGTCAAGGCGCTAGCCATTGACGGCGTCTTCCCCACCCGGGAAAACATTAAAAATCATACCTATAAACTGGTGCGCCGTTTCCTGCTGGTGGCCCGGGCCGAGCCTGCCGGCGCGTGCAAGGCCTTCGTGGATTTCGTCCTGGGTCCCAATGGTCAGAAGATCCTCGAATCCGAGGGCCTGGTCGGGGTGAAATGATGCAACGGGAGAAATTCATCGAACGGGGACTCCTGCTTCTGGCCCTGTCTTCCATCGGCTCCCTGGCCCTCATCACCATCTTCATCTTCATAGAGGGCTTTCCCCTCATCCTCTCCACCGGCCTGAAAAACTTCATCCTTTCCAGCCACTGGGCTCCCACCAAGGGCCATTTCGGCATCCTGGCCATGATCATCTCGTCCGTGCTGGTTACTTTGGGGGCCATGGTCATCGGAGTGCCCCTGGGCCTGTCCTGTGCCATTGTGTTGGCGGAGTTTTCTCCCAAGCGTCTCAAGATGGTTTTGAAGCCCACCCTGGAACTGCTGGCCGGCATTCCGTCAGTGGTGTACGGCTTTCTGGGAGTCATCTGGCTGGTGCCCCTCATCCGCAATTATTTAGGCGGTCCCGGGCTGTCGCTGCTAGCCGCGTCCATCATCTTAGGTATCATGATTCTCCCCACAGTCATCAGCATTTCCATTGACGCCCTCACCGCGGTCCCGGACCTTTACCGGGATGGCTCTTTAGCTCTGGGTGCCACCCGCTGGCAGACAGTGAGCCGGGTGGTGCTGCCCGCGGCGTCCTCCGGTATTATCACGGCGATCATATTAGGGATGGGGCGGGCCATCGGCGAGACCATGGCGGTGATCATGGTGGCAGGCAACGCCCTCCAAATCCCCACTTCGGTTCTGGACCCGGTGCGCACTCTGACCAGTAATATCGCCCTGGAACTGGGCTACGCCGCGGGCCGCCATCGGGAGGCCCTATTTGCCACCGGCATCGTCTTATTCGTCATCATCATGATCCTGAATTTGAGCGCCACCTTAATTACCCGGCGAAGATAGGTAAGAAAGCGGTTTTCAGTTTTCGGTTAAAGAGACAGTGACGATTGAACCATTTGGTTTGAAGCATTTGAAAGGCAAAACGGAATAAGACTCGTGCGACTCGACCCCCATACCACTCAGCGTCTGGTCAAAGCCCTGCTTTGGGCCTTTACCGGTTTCACCCTGCTGATCCTGATCTTCATCATCGTGGATATCTCCATAAAAGGGCTCCCCCAGGTCACCCCCGGGTTCCTCTCTCAGGACTCCACAGATATGGGCCGGGCCGGTGGCATCTTTCCCACCATCGTGGCTACCGCCTATATCACCGCGCTGGCCATTTTGCTGGCCTCTCCCCTCGGGGTGGGAACCGCCATTTACCTTACTGAGTATACCCGGGAGGGCTGGGCTACCCGGATCATCCGCTTCGGAGCCGAATGCCTTGCAGGGGTGCCTTCCATCATTCTGGGGCTTTTCGGTTTCGTGTTGTTTGTCTTGAAGCTGGGGTTCGGCTGGTCGGTGCTCTCCGGCGGCCTTACTCTGGCCATTATGGTGCTCCCCATCATCATCCGCACGTCTGAGGAGGCCATCAAGGCCGTGCCCCAGGATTACCGCACCGCCTGTCTTTCCCTGGGGATGAGCCAGTGGCAGACCGTTACCCGGATTGTCCTGCCCAGCGCCTTGCCGGGGATCACGACCGGCATCATGCTCAGTGTCGGGAGGTCTTTGGGGGAGACCGCGGTGCTCCTGTTCACCGCCGGCGCCGCCCTGCGCACCCCGGTGTCGCTGTTTGATTCGGGACGCACCATGGCGGTGCACTTTTATATTCTGGCCCGGGAGGGCATATCCATGCCCAACGCCTATGGCACCGCGGCGGTTTTGGTGATTTCCATTCTGGTGATCAATGTGGTGGCTTATACTCTGATGCAGCGGCTCATGCGGCGCTATTCGTGATTCAATTGCTACTCTAAATTCCATGACTCAAGAAACCTCCGATAAAATCCGCCTTGAGGACCTGTCTTTCTTCTTTGGCGATTTTCAGGCCTTGGATGGGGTTACTTTATCTATTCAGCCCAATGAGGTTTTCGGTCTCATGGGTCCCTCCAAGAGCGGCAAGTCCACCCTGCTCCGGATTTTGAACCGCATGTGCGATCTCATCTCCGGCGTCCGGGTCACGGGAGGGGCCTGGCTGGACGAAGAGGATATCCTGGCGCCGGGCTATGACGTAGTGCAGTTGCGACGGCGGGTGGGGTTGGTGCTCAGTCGTCCGACCCCCTTGCCGCGCTCCATTTATGAGAACCTGACCCTGGCGCCCCGGTTGGCCGGGAAGAAAAGCCGGGGAGAGCTGAACGACCTGGCCGAGACCAGCCTTAGGGCCGCGCAGTTATGGGATGAAGTCAAGGACCGGCTTCGGGATTCGGCCTTAAAGCTTTCTGGCGGCCAGCAGCAGCGCCTCTGCCTGGCCCGCACGCTGGCCATGGAGCCCGAAGTGATCCTCTTGGATGAACCCACCAGCGGACTGGACCCGATTTCGACTGCCAAAATCGAAGAGACCTTGCTGGAATTGAAAAATGATTATACTATCGTCCTGGTGAGCAACAACACCAAACAGATCGCCCGGGCCACCGACCGGGTGGCGTTTCTGTTAATGAGCCATATCATCGAAATCGGGAAAACCAACCGGGTCTTCACCGTGCCCGCCGACCAACGCACTGATGACTATATTTCCGGCCGCTTCGGATAATGACACCCCGCGAATAGTTCCGGACATTATCATACTCCGGCGCCTCAATCTCTTCTATGAATCCTTTCATGCCCTGAAGGATATCGACGCGGCGTTCCCCAAAAAGACCATCACCGCGCTCATCGGCCCCTCGGGCTGTGGCAAGTCCACTCTGCTGCGCACGCTCAACCGGATGAACGACCTCATCGAAGGGGTAAGGATCAGCGGGCAGGTCATCATTGACGGCCAGGATATTTTTGGCCCCGAGGTCGTCCTCACCCAGCTGCGCAAGAAGGTGGGCATGGTCTTCCAGCGGCCCAATCCGTTTCCCTTGTCCATTTACGACAATGTGGTCTACGGACCTCGCCTCCACGGTGAGCCCCGGAAAGCCGAGTTGCAGGAAATCCTGGAGCGCTCCCTCACTGCGGTTGAGATGTGGGACGAAGTCAAGGACCGCCTGAAGGTGTCGGCCCTGGAACTTACTGAGGAACAACAACAGCGTTTGTGCATTGCCCGGGTGCTGGCGGTGGAGTCCGAAATCCTGCTTATGGACGAACCCTGTTCCGCCCTCGACCCTATGGCCACGCTGCGCATTGAAGAACTGATGCGGGAGTTGGCCCGGAACTACACTATTATCATCGTTACCCACAACATGCAGCAGGCGGCCCGGGCCTCCGACATGTCGGGTTTCATGTACCTGGGGGAACTCATCGAGTTCGGCACCACCGCACAGATATTCACCCGCCCCCGGGATTCCCGAACGGAGGACTATATCACGGGCAAGTATGGCTAAGTTCGTCCATCTCCCTGTCCACTTTGCCCAATCCCCAAGCTTTTTTAACCTTCCTCCAACTGTGGAGCTGATGGTAAGCACCATCAGGAAACGAAACATGGGATTTTGGTTGATTTGGGGCACGGGCTTTCCCTTTCCCTGGGCGAAATTGTTTAATACCAAGTTGCGTCCATAGAAGTAAAAATAGCTTCGGTTTTGTAGGATCGTACCTGCATGTGCGGCCACCATGAGGGCGGACACATAGGTCCGCCCCTACAAAAACAAAATTACCTGTATGAGCGCAACTTGGTATAAGAACTTCTGCATGCGCTTGAGTCCCAGGCGGCAAGGCAGGCACTTGCCACACTACTCCCCCTAACATAACGATAGTTCAAGGAATTCTTCTCGCAGGCTTCCCCCCGGGTGGAGAATTTGAAGGGGTGTAGAGCGTCTTTTTACCTGTTTATATCGGTCTACAGGAGCAAAAAAATAGGAAAAATGGCCAGCCGCGGGCCGGTTGGGCTGGGAAAACGCCGGACACGTGCCGGGCCATTGCGAGGTAGCCTCACCGTATACCCGGCCTGGACCCGCGTGCTTGCGTGTCCTGGTCGAGTCTGTGCCGGGGTCGTGCCACCCTGGTCCCGGGATAAATATCCGGCTCAAGCAAAAATTAGTCATTAATATCAACCTATTGATGATGAGCCGGCAGCCTCGTGCCGGGACACGGTACGGGTGGGATGGGTTCAACCTGCCAGTTATCCTCAGGTTGATTTTAAGTGTCTCACTACTGTCCCGGCAAGGCATGGGGACAGCATAAACCCAGGACCGGCAGGGCATCCAGCAGCGATGAGAAAGATGACGCGCTTTTTCAGGAGAGCAGGTTCAGGGTTAGTTTGCGCCCACACCCGAGAGAATGGCTTGCCGCATCAAGATTGGCTGATTGCCCGGTGGGTCCAGGACCATAATTGCACTTAACCTAGGAGCCTCTTGCAAAATTGCCGGACATTATGCAGTCGCAGGTTTTAGCCTATATGAGCACAGGCTGAAAAGCCTGTGCTACCGGCGATTTTTAAATACCC
>Ga0265296_1000778_pt1 | contig 43063 bp, 42 predicted proteins | sample MunlanPumphouse1_FD_189073 | JGI IMG/M metagenome (GOLD analysis project Ga0265296, IMG submission 189073) | Groundwater microbial communities from a municipal landfill in Southern Ontario, Canada - Pumphouse #1 | ecosystem: Environmental > Aquatic > Deep subsurface > Groundwater | place... | reverse complement strand
AAGGCCGGCGCCCGTATCTTGAAGAACTTCCTGGAGTTGCCCGCGTGATCATCTATCCCGCCATTGACCTGATCGACGGCCATGCGGTTCGCCTGTTGCACGGCGATTTCAATCACGTGACCCGCTACGACGCCCACCCCGCCAACCGGATGGCGGCCTTTACCGCCGAGGGCGCCGAGTGGATCCACGTCATCGATCTGGACGGGGCCAAGGCGGGCGAGGCGCGCCAGTATGCGCTGATCGGCGACATGGCCAGGGCCGTGGACATCAAGGTCCAGTCCGGCGGCGGCGTCCGTTCTGAAAAGGACATCGAACACCTGCTGGGGGCCGGGATCAGTCGCGTCGTCATCGGCTCTCTGGCCGTCACCGACACGGATCAGGTGCTGAAATGGCTGGAGCAGTTCGGCCCCGAGGCCATCGCCCTGGCCCTGGACGTGAGAAACGAGAACGGTCTGCCCGTGCCCGCCCTGAAGGGCTGGACCCAGTCGTCAGGCGTGGATCTGTGGAGCGTGCTGGATCGCTATCCAGTCGGCATGCTGCGCCATATCCTGATCACGGATGTCGAGCGCGACGGCGCCCTGACGGGTCTGAACCGGGCGCTTCTGTCCGAGGCCATCGAGCGTCGCCCCGAGCTGGAGATCCAGGCCTCGGGCGGGATCGCCAGTCTGGACGACCTGATCACGGCCAAGGCCATCGGCTGCGCCGGGGCCATTACCGGCCGCGCTATCTATGCCGGTCGCTTCACCGTGGCTGAGGCCATCGAGGCCGTGAACATGGCCCCGGTTTCGGCCAATGACCGCTAGACGCATCATCCCCTGCCTCGACGTCAAGGACGGGCGGGTGGTCAAGGGCGTGCGGTTCGAGGGCCACGTGGACATGGGCGACGCCGCCGAACTGGCCGCGCGCTATCGCGATCAGGGCGCCGACGAACTGGTCTTCTACGACATCACCGCCAGCCCCGAGGGGCGGACGCTGGACTATGGCTGGGTGCAGGACATCGCCCGGTTGCTCGACATCCCCTTCTGCGTCGCCGGCGGCATCCGCACGGTGGAGCAGGCGGCGCGCTGCCTCGACCACGGGGCGGACAAGGTGTCGATCAACTCGCCCGCCCTGGAGCGTCCCGACCTGATCGGCGAAATGGCCGCGCGACTGGGCCGCCAGTGCGTCGTCGTCGGCGTCGACAGCGCCTTTCAGGACGGGGAATGGCGCGTCCACAAATACACCGGCGATCCCAACGCCCGGCGCGGCGCGGGCAAGCTGACCATGGACTGGATCGTCGAGGCGCAAGGCCTGGGCGCCGGGGAGATCGTGCTGAACTGCATCGATCAGGACGGGGTGCGGCGCGGCTATGACCTCGCACAACTGGCCGAGGCGCGGCGGCGGTTGACCATTCCTCTGGTGGCGTCGGGCGGGGCCGGGGCGGTCGAGCATTTCCGCGACGTGTTTCTGGACGCCGACGTGTCGGGGGCCCTGGCCGCCAGCGTGTTTCACTCGGGCGCGATCGCGATTCCCGATCTCAAGCGTTACCTGGACACGCAAGGCGTGGAGGTGAGGATATGACCCGCCTACTCCCGCTCATCCCCGCGGAGGCGGGGACCCAGTACTTTGGCGACAACCGCCGCGTCCCGGGTTTCGCGAAGAAGGCCGCCGTCCGTCAGATGGCTCAAACCTGGGTCCCCGCCTCCGCGGGGATGAGCGGACAAAGCATATGACCCCCGACGTTTCCAAGATCGACTTCGCCCAACTGGACTTTAAGAAGGGCGGCGGACTGATCCCCGCCGTGGTGCAGGACGCCGACACGCTTCAGGTGCTGACCCTGGCCTATATGGACGAGGCGGCGCTGCGCGAGACGCTGGACAGCGGCCAGGCGACCTTCTTCTCGCGTTCGCGCGGCGGGCGCTGGCGCAAGGGCGAGACCTCCGGCGACTTCCTCAATGTCGTCTCGGTGACGCCGGACTGCGACGGCGACGCCGTGGTGGTGAAGGTGCGCCCGGTCGGCAACGCCTGCCACCTGAACCGCGTCAGCTGCTTCGGCGAGGAGGACGCGCCAGGCGTGGGCCGCATCGCGCGACTGGAGCGCACCATCCACGTCCGCGCCCAGGCCGATCCCAACGACAGCTGGACCGCCCGCCTGATCGCCCAGGGGCCGAAACGCGCCGCGCAGAAGGTCGGCGAGGAGGGCGTGGAGACCGCTTTGGCGGGGGCTGCGGGCGATGAGGCGGAACTCGCCAGCGAGTCGGCGGATTTGATCTATCACCTGCTGGTCCTGCTCCATGCGCGTAACATGGTGTTTCAGGACGTGCTGGACGTCTTGGCCCGCCGCGCGCAACCGGCCAAGGACGATAGCTGAGCTATTAGATCAGACGCCCCGCAGGTCGGGGTCATGGAGGAAAGCGCGAATGGCGGCTCTCATTCTGTTCGGCGGAGGCGGCGACCTCGCCATGCGGATGCTGCTGCCGTCGCTCTATTTCCTCGACCACGACGGCCTGCTGCCGGACGACCTGAAGATCATCGGCGCGGCCCGTTCGGAAGAAAGCGCAGAGGACTACATCGCCAAGGTCCATGCGGCGGTGAAGCTGCGCACCGAGGCTGACGGCGGCTGGGATGAGGCCAGCTGGGCGCGCCTGGCCGCCCGCCTCGACTATCTGGCCGTGGACGCCACGGACGCCAAGAGCCTGAAGGCGCTGAAGGCCAAGGCCGGCGACGGCGAGACGACCTCCTTCCTGGCGGTGTCGCCCTCTCTCTATGGCCGGATCGTCACGGCGATGAAGGCGGCGGGTCTGGCGGAGAAGAACTGCCGCATTGTGCTGGAGAAGCCGGTCGGGCGGGATCTGGAAAGCTTCCTCGAAATCGATGACGCCGTGGCCCAGGCCTTTGACGAGCGTCAGGTGTTCCGCATCGACCACTACCTGGGCAAGGAGACGGTGCAGAACCTGATCGCCCTGCGGTTCGGCAACACCATCTTCGAACCGCTGTGGAACAATCTGACCGTCGATCACGTCCAGATCACGGTCGGCGAGACCGTCGGGGTCGGCGACCGCTGGCCCTATTACGACGAGTACGGCGCCCTGCGCGACATGTTGCAGAACCACATGCTGCAGCTGCTGTGCCTGGTGGCGATGGAGCCGCCGAGCGACCTTGACCCGGACTCGGTGCGCAACGAGAAGGTCAAGGTGCTGCGGTCCCTTCGCGCCATCACGCCGGAGGAGGCCGAGCGCGTCACCGTGCGCGGCCAGTATGTCGCCGGCGCGGTCGAGGGAGAGCCGGCCAAGGCCTATGAAGAGGAGCGCGGCCAGCCGTCCGACACCGAGACCTTCGTCGCCATCCGCGCCGACATCGACAACTGGCGCTGGGCGGGCGTGCCCTTCTTCATGCGCACCGGCAAGCGCCTGCCCGAGAAGCGCACCGAGATCGTCATCCAGTTCAAGCCGGTGCCCCACTCCATCTTCGGCCACGGCGAGCGCGGCGACATCTATGACAACCGCCTGGTCATCGAACTGCAGCCCGACGAGGACATCTCGCTGTCGGTGATGAACAAGAAGCCGGGGCTGGATCAGCGGATGCAGTTGCAGCCGATCAGGATGAGCCTGTCCTGGGGGCAGAACGACAAGGACGCCGCCCCGCCGCGCCGCCGCATCGCCTATGAGCGCCTGCTGCTGGATGCGCTCAAGGGCGACAGCACCCTGTTCGTGCGCCGCGACGAGGCCGAACAGGCGTGGAAATGGGTGGACGAGGTGGCCGACGCCTGGTCGGGGGCCGGGTTCAAACCGCTGGATTACGGGGCTGGCACCTGGGGACCGGAGGCGGCGGACCTCTTGCTGTCGCGCACCGGACGGAAGTGGAACACGCGCGATGAGTGATCTGAACCTCTTTCCTTCTCCCCTCGGGGGAGAAGGTGTCATGCGGAGCATGACGGATGAGGGGGCGGTTTCAGCCCGCTCAACATCTCACGTCGCGTTCGTCTCCAGCGTCCCCCTCATCCGAGCCGCCATGCGGCCCACCTTCTCCCCCAAGGGGAGAAGGATCGTGTTCTCATGACCGCCATCGAAACCTACCCCACCGTCCAGTCCTGGGCCGACGCCGCCGCCGCCCAGCTGGCGGAGGCGTTAAGCGAAGGTATCGCCGCCGAGGGCCGCGCCGTCTTCGCGGGCGCGGGGGGTTCGACCCCTTCACCCATCTATGCCCGGCTGGCGCAGGTTGATCTGGACTGGTCAAACGTTACGGCGACCCTGGTGGACGAGCGCTATGTGCCTGAGACTTCGCCGGAGTCGAACGCCGCGCTGATGAAGCGCACCCTGCTGACCGGCCCCGCCTCGGCCGCGCGGTTCCTGCCGCTGTATGCGCCGTCGGTGACGGTGGACCGCGCCGCCGCTGAGGCGTCGAAGGCGCTGGCCGCAGAAGGCGCACATCTCGACGCCGTCCTGCTGGGCATGGGCGAGGATGGGCATATCTGCTCGATGTTCCCCGACAGCCCGACGCTGAAGACCCTGCTGACGCCGGGCCTGAAACCCGCCGTCTATGGCGTCCCCGCCGGTCGGGACGGCATGGCGCCGCCGCAGGAACGACTGTCGATCAACCTGCCCTATCTGATCGGCGCGCGGCGGGTGGTGCTGGCCCTGACCGGCGCGGCCAAGCGCGACGTGTTCGAGCGCGAGGCGGCGGGCGATCCGCGCGTCCAGCCCATCGCCGCCCTGATCGCGGCCAAGGTTCCCCTCGAAGTGCTTTGGACGGAGGCCGTCTGATGGCTCTGAATCCCCCCCTGAATCCGGTGGTGGCCGAAGTCACCGCCCGCATCATCGAACGCAGCAAGACCACCCGCGCCGACTACATCCGCCGCATGGACGCGGCACGCGACAACGGGACCGGCCGGGCCAAGCTGTCCTGCGCCAACTGGGCGCATGCGTTTGCCGGGCAGACCGTGGCCGACAAGCTGACGGCCATGGACGGGTCCAAGCCCAACGTCGGCGTCGTCACCGCCTATAACGACATGCTGTCGGCGCATCAGCCGTTCGAGCGCTTTCCCGACGTGATCCGTCAAGCGGTGCGCGGGGTCGGGGCCACGGCCCAGGTCGCGGGCGGAACCCCGGCCATGTGCGACGGCGTCACCCAGGGCCGCCCCGGCATGGAGCTGTCGCTGTTCAGCCGCGACGTCATCGCCATGTCGACCGGCGTGGCCCTGACTCACGACGCCTTTGACGCGGCCATGATGCTGGGCGTCTGCGACAAGATCGTGCCGGGCCTGTTCATGGGGGCGCTGGCGTTCGGGCACTTGCCGGTCGTGTTCGCGCCCGCCGGGCCGATGCCGTCGGGCATTCCCAACGCCGAGAAGGCCCGCGTTCGGGCGCTTTACGCCCAGAACCAGGTGGACCGCGCCACCCTGCTGCAAAGCGAGATCGGCAGCTATCATTCGCCGGGCACCTGCACCTTCTACGGCACGGCCAACTCCAACCAGATGATGATGGAGATCGCGGGCCTGCACATGCCCTCGACCGCCTTCGTCCACCCGGAGACGGGTCTGCGCGACGCCCTGACGGCGGCGGCGGCCAAGCAGGCCGTGGAGCTGGCGCGCTCGGGTCAGGGCCGTATGGCCGACGTCGTGTCAGAAAAAACCATCGTCAACATGATCGTGGCCCTGCTGGCCACCGGCGGCTCGACCAACCACGCCATTCACCTGGTGGCCATGGCGCGGGCGGCGGGGGTGCTGATCGACTGGACCGACATGGATCAGCTGTCGTCAGTGACGCCGCTGCTGGCGCGGGTCTATCCCAACGGCTCGGCGGACGTGAACGCCTTCCAGGCGGCGGGCGGCGTGGCCTTCGTCACGCGCGAACTGGCGCAGGCGGGCCACATCCACTCAGACGTCACGACCATCATGGGTCAGGGGATCGAGGCCTATTTCCAGGAACCCTCGCTGGTGGACGGCGAACTGGTCTGGCGCGACGGGGTTTCGGAAAGCCTGGACCGCGACATCCTGCGTCCCGCCGCCGATCCCTTCGACAAGGAGGGCGGGCTGCGGCTGGTGCAGGGCGATCTGGGCCGGGCGGTGATCAAGGTCTCGGCGGTCAAAGCCGAGAACCGCATCGTCGAGGCCCCCGCCGCCGTGTTCGAAACCCAGGAAGACGCCCTGCAAGCCTTCAAGGACGGCCAGCTGTTCCGCGACGTGGTCGTAGTGCTGCGCTTCCAGGGCCCCAAGGCCAACGGCATGCCGGAACTGCACTCCCTGTCGCCTGCCCTGTCGGTGATTCAGGACAAGGGCTTCAAGGTCGCCTTCGTCACCGACGGGCGCATGTCGGGCGCCAGCGGCAAGACCCCCGCCGCCATCCACGTCAGCCCTGAGGCCCTGGCCGGCGGGCCGCTGGCCCACGTCAAGGACGGCGACATCATCCGCCTGGACGCCGAGGCCAGGGTGCTGACCACGGTCGGGGTGGCGGACCTGACCGCGCGCCCGCTGGCTGTCCGCTCGACCGCCAACGCCGAGGGTTCCTCCTGGGGCTATGGCCGAGAGCTGTTCGGGGCCTTCCGCCATGTCGTGACCACGGCCGAACAGGGGGCCACCGTCTGCTTCGCCGTGCCCGCCGGAGCCGGCGGTCATACGGACACGCCCCCCAATCCCAATGTCGTTGATCGCACGGTGGACGCCTGATGACTGATCAGATCCTTCTCGTCGGCGATGTGGGCGGCACCAACGCCCGTTTCGCCCTGACCCGCATGGTCGACGGCCGTCCGGTGCTGGAGCATCACGAGAGCTTCCCCGCCGAGACCTATCCGACCTTCCTCGGCGGAGTGAAGGCCTTCATCGACGGCTGCGCGGTCAAGCCGACGGGCGGCGTCATCGCCGTGGCCGGGCCGGTCACGGACGGCGAGATCGACCTGACCAACTCGCCGTGGCGGGTGTCGGAAGGCGAGCTTCAGACCCTGGGGCTGAACCCGGTCAAGCTAATCAACGACTTCGAGGCCCTGGCCTGGGGCGCGCCCATCGTGCCGGAGGCCGAGCTGGCCTCGCTAGGCGGGCCGGTGGACGGCGATCCGCACGCCACGGTGGCGGTGCTCGGCCCCGGCACCGGCTTCGGCGTCTCCGCCCTGGTGCGCGACGCCCATGGGCGCGAGATGGCCATGCCGTCCGAGGGCGGCCACGCCTGCTTCCCGCCCGGCGACGCGGTGGAGGACGAGATCCTGCGCATCCTGCGCCGCCGCTATGACCGGGTGTCGATCGAGCGCCTGATCTGCGGGCCGGGCCTGCTGAACATGCACCGGGCTCTGGCCGAGATCGACGGGCGCGAAACCCACATCGACGACCCGGCCGAGATCACGGAAACCGCGCTGAAGGACCCGAATACGCCCTGCGGCGCGACCTTGGCGCGCTTCTGCGCCATCCTGGGCGCCGTGGCCGGGGACATCGCCCTGACCACCGGGGCGCGCGGCGGAGTCTATATCGCCGGGGGCATCGCGCCGCGCATCCTGCCCTTCCTCAAGGCCAGCCCCTTCCGCGAGCGGTTCGAGCGCAAGGGCCGGTTCCAGCCCTATATGCAGGCCATCTCGACCAAGGTGATCCTGCACAAGCACGCGGCCCTGCTGGGGGCCGCGCGGGTGGCCTTCGTCGAGGCTGGATGACACAAAAACTCACGGCGGCGTGAACCGAACGTGATGCAGGCGCGTTGTTCAGGCTCAATCCTTTGGAGGAACACCATGCGTAAACTCGTTCTCGCCGCCGCTTCCATCGTCGCCGTCGCCGGTCTGGCCGCCTGCGGTGAAAGCGCCGCCGACAAGGCCGCTGAACAAAAGGCCGACGCCCTGGAGGCCCAGGCCGCCGCGACCCCGAACGAAGCTCAGGAACAGGCTCTGAACGCCGAAGCCGACCGCATCGAGCAACAGGCCGGCAACGCCGATGGCGGCATGACCACCTCGAACACGCCGGACACCTCGCCGAGCACGCCCGCCAACTAAGGCGGCCTGATCCGAACCGACAAGGCCCCCGCCGCGAAAGCAGCGGGGGCTTTTTCTTAGAAATTTCAGACGCGCTTGGGCGGCCAGGGGATGAAGGCGCTGGTGCGCTTTACATAGTCGGCGTAGCCGGGCCGCGACTTGTGAATGGCCTTTTCGGTCAGGCCGATGCCGGACCAGCGCGTCAGGGTGAAGGTCAGGAATAGCGGCCCCGCGATCGACCACAGGCCCGGCCCCGTCTCGGCCGCGATCAGATACAGACCCCACCAGACGCAGGCGTCCCCGAAATAGTTGGGATGGCGGGTGTAGCGCCACAGGCCGGTGTCCAGCACCTGACCCTTGCGCGCCGGATCATTGCGAAAGTCCGTCAGCTGGGCGTCGCCCACCGTCTCGAACACGATGCCGATCAGCGCCAGCCCCGCGCCGATCCAGCCGATCACGCCCACAGCAGGCTGGGCCGCGACCTGGCCCAGTTGCACCGGCAGAGCGGTCAGCCAGGCCAGGACGCCCTGCGGCAGGAAGACCATCAGCAGGGCCGTGCGCGAGAAGCCCCAGCCTTTTTTGCGCTCCTGCGCCTGGAGGATAGCGACGTAGCGCCCGTCCGCGCCATGCGCCCGCCAGCGCCGCAGCAGGTGCCAGGCCAGCCGCAGCGCCCAGATCCCGCACAGTCCCACCAGCAGGATCGAACGCGTGGGGTCGCCTTCCGCACGCGGCCAGGTCGCCAGAGCCAGCATCAACATGCCCAGGGGCCACACCCCGTCGATGAAGCTGACATCCCCCAGCCGCACGGCCACCCGCCACAGCGCCGTCATGACCGCCAGGATCAGGACCAGATTGAGGAACAGGAGCAGGGCGATCTCGGACAGGGTCATGGCTCAGATACGTCCTTCAGCGCCGTGCGGATGACAGGAGCTCAGTCGATGCAGAGCGTGCCTTGGGCCTTGCCGTCCTTAACCGTGGTGCGGCAGCCGAAACGGTTGCTGTCGGCCTGACAGACGCCGGTCGCGGCGGCCCCGGCGGCGATGCCGCTGTTGCCCGCGATCTCGCACTGGCCCTCGCATTGCGAGGCGTCGGTGCAGCGCTTGCCCGCATCGGCGTACTTGACCACGCACTGCCAGGTCTGGGCGCGACCGACCTGCTGCATCTGGCCGCCGCGCGCGGTGCAGGCGCTGGAGGAGATGGTCATCTGCGGCGGTTCGGGGGCCTCGGCGGTCGGGACCACGGGCTCGGGCGCAGGCGCGGGCGTCGGCGAACAGGCCGCTAGCGCCAGACCCGCAGCCAAGAGAAGAGCTTTCAGCTTCATCCGACACTTCCTTTTTCGAAGCCGGTCCAGCAGTCGTCGTAGTCGAGCTGCATCAGCGGCGTCTGTTCGGCCCAGGCCGTGGTGCGGATCGGCATCCGCGTCTCGAACATGAAGGCCAGGGTGTTCTCGATCTTGTGCGGTTTCAGCTCGGCCTTCGTCGCGCCGTTCCAGCTGGCCTGATCGGGGCCGTGGCCGCTCATGCGGTTGTGCAAGGAAGCGCCGCCGGGGGCGAAGCCGCCCGCCTTGGCGTCGTACTCGCCGAAGATCAGCCCCATGAACTCGCTCATGACGTTGCGGTGGAACCAGGGCGGGCGGAAGGTGTCCTCGGCCACCATCCAGCGCGGCGGGAAGATGACGAAGTCGCAGTTGGCCGTGCCCGGCGTATCGCTGGGCGAGGTCAGGACGGTGAAGATCGACGGATCGGGGTGGTCGTAAGAGACCGTGCCGATGGTGTTGAAGCGCGCCGTGTCATAGCGGTAGGGGGCGTAGTTGCCGTGCCAGCCGACCACGTCCAGCGGGCTGTGGTCAAAGGTCGTGGCCCAGAGCTGACCGCCGTATTTCTGCACGCACTGGGTCGGGCGATCCACGTCCTCGAACCAGGCGACGGGGGTCTCGAAGTCGCGCGGATTGGCCAGGCCGTTGGAGCCGATGGGGCCGAGGTCCGGCAGGCGGAAGGGCGAACCGTAGTTCTCGCAGACATAGCCGCGCACTTCTCCGTCGACCTCGACGCGGAAGCGAACGCCGCGCGGGATGACCACGACATGGCCGGGCGCCGCCTCGATCACGCCCATCTCGGTGATGAAGCGGTGGCTCCCCTGCTGCGGCACGATCAGCAGCTCGCCGTCGGCGGAGTAGAAGACGCGGTCCGTCATCGAGCGGTTGGCGACATAGAGGTGGACGCCCACGCCCGCGCCGGAATCAGCGTCGCCATTGCCGCCATAGGTGGTCAGCCCCTCGACCCAGTCGGTCGGCGCCTCGGGCATGGGCAGCGGGTCCCAGCGCATACGGTTGGGAGTGGGCGGGGTCTCGGTGAAGGGGCCGGAGCGCACGCGGCCTTGCGCGAACGGCTGATACGGCCCGTGCTGGGCCGAGGGCCGCAGGCGGTAGAGCCAGCTGCGCAGATTATGGTCGCGCGGGGCGGTGAAGGCCGCCCCCGACAGCTGCTCGGCGTAGAGGCCCAGGGCCGGGCGCTGCGGCGAGTTGCGGCCGACCGGCAGGGCGCCCTCGACGGCCTCGGTGGCGAAATGGTTGGCGAAGCCGGTCTGATAGGCGGGCGCGTTGGATCGCGTCATGTGGTGTCTCCCTTGCGGAAGGTTTAGCGGGCCAAGAGCCCACAGTCATCCTTCTCCCCTTGAGGGAGAAGGTGGCTCGCGCAGCGAGACGGATGAGGGGTGTCGGCGGCGCTCTTCGACGTGTCGGCGCACCGCCTCAAACACGAGGTTCGGATTGCGCAGGATCATGGTGTTATCGAAACGCTGCACAGTATAGCCCGCTTCCGCCAGCCAGGCGTCCCGGTTCGCGTCCGCCTCCTCACGAAGACGATGGACGCCGCCGTCAGCCTCGATAACCAGCTTCAGCGCATGACAGGCGAAGTCGGCGACGTAGGGGCCGATAGGAACCTGCCGTCGAAACTTGACGCCATGAAGTCGCCGGTCACGCAGCAAGGTCCAGAGCGCGGATTCGGTCGTGGTCATCGCGCCGCGTGATCGGCGGGCGAAGGCGCGGTTGCGGTCGGGCGGCTTTTCCATGACGAGCCTCGGCGCTGACACCCCTCATCCGACCTGCTTCGCAGGCCACCTTCTCCCTCAAGGGGAGAAGGGATTCAGAACCCCTGCGCCCGCGCCAGGCGTTCGGCGTGGAAGCCGGCGTCGCCGAGCAGTTCGTTGAGGACGCGGACGCGCTTCATGAACAGGCCGACGTCGAATTCGTCGGTCATGCCGACGCCGCCGTGCATCTGCACCGCCTCCTGCACCGCCAGTTCGGCGACGCGGCCGGCCTTGGCCTTGGCGACGCCGGCGGCTTGCTCGGCGTCGGGACGGCCCGCGTCGATGGCCTGAAGCGCGGCGAGCGTCGCGGCCTTGGCCAGTTCCAGTTCGGTGAAAAGGTGGGCGGCGCGGTGTTGCAGGGCCTGGAACTCGCCGATCAGCTTGCCGAACTGCTTGCGCGTGCGCAGGTATTCAAGCGTCACCTTGAAGGCTTGATCCCCCGCCCCGACCAGAGACGATGCGGCGCAGGCTCGGCCCAGGATCAAGGCGGCGTCCAGCGGCCCCTGCCCCTCGCCCACGGTGCCGATGACGGCGTCGGCGTCCACCATCACATCGGTCAGGGTGACGCGCGCGGCGTTGTGGGCGTCGACCATGATGGTGCGCTCGACCGCGACGCCGGGGGTCTGCGGGTCGATCAGGAAGAGGGTCAGGCCGTCGTCCGTCTGCGCGGCGACGATCAGGGCGTCGGCGATATGGCCGTCCAGCACGAAGCCCTTGGCGCCGTTCAGCTTGAAGCCGTTGCCGGCGCGTTCGGCGCGTGTCGTGATCCTGGCGGGCGCGTGCTTGGGACCTTCATCCACGGCGAGGCTGAGGATGGCCTCGCCCGCCGCGATCTTGGCCAGCCAGGCCTTCTGCGCGTCTGAACCCGCCGCCTTCAGCACGGTCGCGGCCAGCACCGAGGAGCCCATGAAGGGCGAAGGCGTCAGGGTGCGGCCCAGGCTCTCGGCGATGACGCCCGCCTCGACCGCGCCGAGGCCGGAGCCGCCGTCTTCTTCGGGAATGAGGACGCCGGAAAAGCCCATCTCGCCGAAGGCCCGCCACAGGTCGCGCGAGACGCCGTCGGGGTCGCGGCTGTCGCGCAGCTGGCGCAGGTGAGCGATGGGGGCGTGTTCGTTCAGGAAGCCGTCGGCGGCGTCCTGAAGCATGGTCTGCTCTTCGGTCAGGATCAGGGGCATCAATCCTACTTTCTCTTCGTCATGCTCGGACTTGATCCGAGCATCGGGCGTTGGGGCGAGCGGGCGGCGTCCAGTCCGGCGCCACCCTCGATCCTCGGGTCAAGCCCGAGGATGACGGCGGGCGGGGCGTCACGCCCCCGGCAGTTGCAGCAGGTGTTTGGCGATGATGTTCAGCTGGATCTCGCTGGTGCCGCCTTCGATGGAGTTGGCCTTGGTGCGCAGCCAGTCGCGGGCGACGGCGCCGTCCCTGGAGCGTTCGCCCTCCCATTCCAGAGCGTCCGCGCCGCCCGCCGCCATGGCCAGTTCGTGGCGGCGCTTATTCAGTTCGGAGCCATAATACTTCAGCATGGAGGCGATGGCCGGGTGGGCCTGTTTGGCCTTCACCTGATCCCCCACCCGCTCCATCGCCAGACGGAAGGCGGCGGCGTCGATGTCGTAGTCGGCGATGCGGGCGCGCAAGGACGGCTCGTCCAGCCGACCGGCTTCGTCCACGCCGACTGCATCCGTCGCGACCTGTCCCAGGGGACGGCCGACGCCGGTGTCGCCCATGGCGCCGATCATGGTGCGCTCATGCGCCAGCAGGGCCTTGGCCACGTCCCAGCCGCGGTTCAGGGTCCCGATCAGGTTTTCCTTCTCGACCCGCACGTCGTCGAAGAAGGTCTCGCAGAAGGGCGACTTGCCGCTGATTAGCGTGATGGGGCGGGTGCTGACGCCCGGCGTGGCCATGTCGAACAGGACGAAGCTGATGCCCAGGTGCTTGGGCGCCTCGGGGTCGGTGCGGACCAGACAGAAGATCCAGTCGGCCTGATCGGCGTAGGAGGTCCAGACCTTCTGGCCGTTGACGATCCAGTGGTCGCCCTTGTCTTCGGCGCGCGTCTGGATCGAGGCCAGGTCGGAGCCCGAGCCCGGCTCGGAATAGCCCTGACACCAGCGAATCTCGCCGCGGACGATGGGCGGCAGGAAGCGGTGCTTCTGTTCCTCGGTGCCAAACGCTAGCAGGGCCGGGCCCAGCATCCAGATGCCGAAGCTGGCCAGGGGCATCTGGGCCTGGATGCGGCGCATCTCCGACGCCAGCACCTTGGCCTCTTCGCGGGACAGGCCGCCGCCGCCATAGGCGCTGGGCCATTCCGGCGCGGTCCAGCCGCGCGCCGCCATGCGCTCCATCCAGAGCTTGTGGGCCGGCGTCTTGAACACGGCCTTGCGGCCGCCCCAGACATAGTCCTCGTCGCCGTCGCGCGGCCCGCGCACCTCCGGCGGACAGTTGGCTTCCAGCCAGGCGCGCGTCTCGGCGCGGAACGTCTCCAGATCGGTCATCTGCGTGCCCTTGCTGCGTTTCCCTGAGTCCACGCTAACAGCAATCCGTTGCGATTGGCTACGGTCTCCAGCCAAGGTTCTGAACCGCCGCGCCTGTGGCGCGTTTTCGGCCCGCACAAAGGGGCCTTGGCATGATCATTCTCAATCGTCTGGTGTTCGGCGCGGCCAGTCTGCTGCTGCTTCTGCTGGCCCTGGGGCTGGTCTGGCTGGGGCTCGGCGACGCTTGGGAGGCCATTCGCAGCCCCGATCAGTCCGGGGCCGACGCCATCCTGGACGTGCTCGGCTATGTCATTGTCGCCATCGCCGTCTTCGACGTGGCCAAATACCTGTTCGAAGACGAGGTTAGGCGCGGCAGCGAGCGGCGCAGCGCGGCGGAGGCCCGGCGCAGTCTGACCAAGTTCCTGTCGACCATCATCATCGCCGTCTTCCTTGAGGCCCTGGTGGTGGTGTTCAAGACGGCGCGCGAGGACGTGGCCCTGCTGGTCTATCCGACAGCCCTGCTGATCGCCGCTGTCGTCGTTCTGGTCGGCCTGGGCGCCTATCAACGCTTCTCGGCCACCGTCGAGGAGAAGGTCGGCGATGACGACGCGGCGGAGGAGCGGCTCGACGAGCAGCAGGCGAAGACGCCGACCCGCCGCACCCCCGCCCGCAAGAAGGCCTAGCCGCGCCGCCCTCGGAGGCTACTTCTTCGAGGGCAGGAAGGGCGAGAAGGTGATGACGGTGAAGGTGTCGCGGATGTGCGGGCGGGTCTGCACCTGCTTGGTCACAAAGGTGCCGATGTCGGCGTCTTTCGGCAGCTGGAACTTGGCCAGCAGGTCGTGCTGACCCGAGGTCGAGTAAACTTCCGACACGTTTTCAACATTGTCGACCAGATCGGCGGCGACATCGTTGGCGTAGCCCAACTCGCATTTGATGAAGACGAAAATGGCGGTCATCATGGTCGGAACCTCCCGTTCAAGCGGAGGTGCATAGCGGATGGAAACGGCATGGGTAAGGCTCCGGCGACACTGACGGCCCCTCCAGTCGATTACGAGGCGGCGTATAACAATCGGGAACGGGTGCCGGGACACCCGGAAATCCTGAAACGATGGCGAGAGGATTCGGCCCGCGTCATCGACGCGCGGCGGCCGGAAACCGTCGAATACGGCCCCGGCGAGCGTCAGAAGATGGAATGGTTCGACGCCGGTTCGGGCGCGCCGACCGCCATCTTCATGCACGGCGGCTATTGGCAGGCCCTGGACCGGGCCTGGTTCGCCTGGGTGGCGCCGGCCCTGCTGGAGCACGGAATCAGCGTGGTCATCCCCGGCTATGACCTGGCCCCGGCGGTCAAGGTCGGCGCCATCATCGGCCAGATGCGCCGGGCGACAGAGCTGGTGCGCGACCGCACCGGCAAACGGCCTCTGGTGTTCGGTCATTCGGTCGGCGGGCATATGGCGGCGGCCATGCTGTCCGAAGGGCGGGCGCGGGCGGCGCTGGCCATATCGGGCGTGTTCGACATCGAGCCGCTGATCCACACCTCGCTGAACCAGGCCCTGGGGCTGGACGCGGTCACGGCGCGCGCGTTGTCGCCCATCCACTGGCCTGCCCCCAACGGCGGCGCGCCGGGTGGACGGGCGCTGGACTGCTGGGTCGGCGGAGCGGAGAGCAACGAGTTCATTCGCCAGAGCCGCAGCATGGCCGCCGAGTGGGGCGGCAAGGGCGCCGACACCCATGTCGAGGTGCTGGACGGGCTGGATCACTTCACCATCCTGGACCCGCTGGCCGACAAGGACAGCGGCATGGTCAAGCGGCTGGTGACGCTGGCGACCGCCGAATAGGCGCCGCTTACCAGTGTTGATCGGCGTTCACTTGACGTGAACGCCGTCACGGGCCGATCTGCGGGCTGCAAGGCCTGAAGGAGACCCCATGCGACACGATCGTCTCAGCGTGCTGACCGCCCTCGAAAGCCAGGGCGTCGTCCCGGTCTTCTATCACGCCGACCCGGAGGTCTGCGCCGAGGTGATCCGCGCCTGTGCGCGCGGCGGGGCCAAGGCGGTCGAGTTCACCAACCGCGGCGACTTCGCCTGGGAGACCTTCACCGCCCTGTCGAAGCAGTTCGCCCAGACCGATCCCGACATCATCATGGGCGTCGGCTCGATCCTGGATGCGCCGACGGCGGCGCTTTACCTGGCCTCGGGCGCGCGCTTCGTCATCAGCCCCTGCCTGGTTCCCGAGGTGGCCCAGGTCTGCAACCGCCGTCAGGTGGCCTACTCGCCGGGCTGCGGCTCGGTGCGCGACATCTCGGAGGCGCAAGCCCTCGGCTGCGAAATCGTCAAGCTGTTCCCCGGCGCCTCGGTCGGCGGACCGGACTTCGTCAAGGCGGTGCTGGGGCCCATGCCCTGGACCAAGATCATGCCGACCGGCGGCGTCGATCCCGACGAGGCCTCCATCGCCAAGTGGTTCGGCTCGGGCATCGTGGCGGCGGGCATGGGGTCCAAGCTGATCACCGACGCGGCCATTCAGGCGAAGGACTGGGCCGGGATCGAGGCCAAGGTGCGCCAGACGGTCGAGGCGATTGCGGCGTTCCGGGCGAAGAAGTAACGCCTCTCCCTCCCCGTTCGGGGAGGGTGGTCGCGCAGCGACCGGGTGGGGAGGGCGCGGCGAACCTGGGCGCGGCGGCTGACTTGCCTTGCCGCCCCCACCCGGCTTCGCCCTGCGGGCTCAGCCACCCTCCCCATGAAGGGGAGGGAGAAACTGCGCTCAAGCAGCGAGCCGCCGCGCGGCGAGCGATAGCGCCCCAAAGAAAAAGGCCCCGCCGGGCGAACCGGCGGAGCCTTCTCTTATTCAGAACCGAGAGGCTCAGGCGGCTTCGGCGGCGGCCTTGGCCAGCTTGGCCTGGTGGGCGGCCATGCCGGCGGCGATCAGCTCGGCGGCTTCGCCGGCGTCGCCCCAACCGTGGACCGTGACCGACTTGCCCTTCTCCAGATCCTTGTAGCGGGTGAAGAAGTGCTCGATCTGCTCGATCAGGATGGCGGGCAGCTGACGGTAGCTGGAAACCTCGGTGTAGTAGGGGTTCAGCTTGTCGACCGGCACGGCCAGGATCTTCTCGTCGCCGCCGGCCTCGTCGACCATCTTCAGCACGCCGATGGGGCGCGAGCGGATGACGCAGCCCGGCACGACCGGGGTCGGGTTCAGCACGATGACGTCGCAGGGGTCGCCGTCGTCCGACAGGGTGTGCGGCACGAAGCCGTAGTTGCCCGGATAGTACATGGCGGTGTGCAGGAAGCGATCGACGAACAGGGCGCCGGATTCCTTGTCCATCTCGTACTTCACCGGCAGGCCGCCTTGCGGGATCTCGATGATGACGTTGATGTCCCACGGCGCATTCGGGCCGACCGGAATGGCTTCGATGTTCATGTTACGCTCTTGTTGCAGGTGCGAACGGGGAGTTTGGGGCGCGTGATAAGCTTTGCGTCGCCGAACAGCAAGCTTCAGGGCGGGCTTTCTGCGGCGTTCGCCCTTGCTCCCTAGGCCCGACTGAAGGCATCAACAGGGCATGACCCTGTTCGACTGGATCGCCCTCTTCCTCTTCTTCATCGCCTGGCTCGGCTATGGCCCGATCCTGGGGGTGATCGCCCGGCGCAGCGGCTCGCTGAACGACGACATGCTGATCGTCCGCGACAGCTGGATGACGGCCATGACCCATCGCGAAATTCGGCTGATCGACAGCCAGTTGATGGGGCATTCGATCAACTCGGCCTCCTTCTTCGCCTCGACCAACCTGCTGCTGATCGCCGCCGTGGCCGGCATCCTGTTCGGGGGCGAGAACGCCCTGCGCGGATTCGCGGCTGTGGGCGCCGAGGCGGTGCCGGTGAAGATACTGGAGGCCAAGCTGGCCCTGGTCCTGGTCTGCCTGGCGCGCGGCTTCCTCGACTTCATCTGGTCGCTGCGACAGATGAACTACGCCCTGGCCCTGATCGGCGCGGCGCCCGAGATTCATTCAGAGACCGACAAGGTCGCCTATGGTCACGCCGTGGCCCGGGTGCTGAACCCGGCCCTGGGCGGGTTCAGCCAGGGGGTGCGCGGCTATTACTTCGCCCTGGCGGCGGCGGCCTGGCTGTTCGGGCCGATGTGGCTGGCGCTCGGGGTGATCTCGGCCTTCGGCCTGCTGGTCTGGCGCCAGGCCGGATCGCCGGCGGCGCGGGCCGTACGCGCCGCTCGACGGCTGCTGGAACGCAGCTAGGCCCGACTTTGGCCATATTGCAGCCGCGAACGATTTATGCGGATCGCACGCCCGGCGACGGGTAACAACGAAACGGATTTTCGTAACAGCCTGTGATCGCACAAGGATAATCGGCGCTTGAAATTTTGTGCGCTGCAACCTAACTTGGCTTTCGACGCCTCCGGGCGTCATGCCCTTCCTGGGCGTTTCCTCCCTATAGACTTTTATGCCGCGCCTCCGGGCGCGGCTTTTTTTTGGTCCGCAGGCGAGATCAGGCGGCGAAGTCCTCGCCCAGCGCCGCAATCACCCGGTTCAGCCCCGACTGACAGCGGCCCCAGCCGACCGAGGGCGCGTTCGCCGTCTCATCCCAGTAGAGCCGTCGGTTCAGTTCGATCTGGACGGCCTCGAAGCCCTCGTCAGGCCGCCCCCAGATCTGCGTGGCGTATCCGCCTGCATAGGGCCGGTTCAGCGCCACGCGCCAGCCCAGAGCCTCGAACAAGGCGCGAAGACGCCGCGTCAGCCCCGTAGCGCAGGCCGTGCCGTAGCGGTCGCCCAGCACCACGTCCGGCCCGTTAGGCCCCGTGGCGCGCGCCGGCATGGAATGCCAGTCGATCAGAACCGCCCGGCCCCGCCCCTCCCGCGCCGCCTGCATCTGTTCGGCCAGGGCCGCATGATAGGGCGCATGGACCCGCGCGATTCGCCGCCTCGCCTCCTCCAGCGTCAGACGGCGGCCATAGAGCGGCGTCCCGTCCCCCGCCAGACGCGGCACGACGCCGTAACCGGCCAGGGTTTTCAACCCCGGCGGCGGCCCGTCGGGACAGTCGACGATCAACACCGGGTCCAGGTCGTCCGGCGCGCGGTTCAGATCAACATAGGCCCGACCGATCCGCCCGGCGATCAGCACCGCCCCCGCCGCTCCGCTCGCCTCCAGCAGACGGTCCACGGCCGCGTCCTCAGCGCTGCGCAACGACGCCTGGGACAAGCCCTCGGCCGCGCCCATGTCTTCAGGATAGAGCGTCCCCGAATGGGGCGAGGCGAACACCAGCGGCGTCGCCCGCCCGGCCGGCGCGGGCGAGATGCTGAAGGTCGCGTCGGTCGGCGCTGGGCTCATGGCTTGGCCATAGCCTGATTTATCCCCGACTTCGCCCCTCTACGCACTCGCCCCCACGGTGATTTTCACTGCGAGTTTACAGATGAGGGCCTAGGTTCCGCGTTGATATTCCAAGGACCTGATCCCCAAATGGCGCGTATTCTGCTGGCCGAAGACGACGGCTCGCTTCGAGGTTTCCTGACCCGTGCGCTGGAACGCGCCGGTCACGCCGTGGTGGATTGCGAGAACGGCGACGACGCCATCGACGCCCTGGAACAGGGTCCCTACGACCTGCTGCTGACCGACATCGTCATGCCGGGCGCCGACGGGATCGAGGTCGCCCGCGTCGCCGCCGTGCGCCAGCCGGGCATCCGCATCATGTTCATCACGGGCTTCGCCGCCGTCGCCTTGTCAGCGGCTCAAGCCACGCCTCAGGCCAAGGTTCTGTCCAAACCCGTCCACCTGCGCGACCTGGTGAACGAGGTCGAACGGATGATCGCCGCCTAACGGAAAAATACGAAAAAAGAAGGCGCAAGCCTCTTGCGGCGGCCGCGATCTGCGGGTTATAGACGCCGCCTTGCCGCGCACCGACACATCAGTCGGCGCCAAGCAAACCCGGCGGACGCGTAGCTCAGCGGGAGAGCACCTCGTTGACATCGAGGGGGTCACAGGTTCAATCCCTGTCGTGTCCACCATCTTCTTCTTGAAATCATCACGCTAAACGACCCGCCATCGCGGAATCGACCGCGTCGGGCGCACAGTGTTTCAACGCCGGTCCGCGCGCGGCACAGAGCCCCAGTCTTGATCTGGCTCTCCGCCCTAGAAGACCACCGGCACCCGCAGCACGAAGCGCATATCAGGCGCATCCTCGGTGACGCCGAACTCGAAATTGCCGTTCAGCGAAAAGCGATTGGTCACGCGATAGGATAGGCCGAAGGTCAGCGCGCCGACCTGCAAACTCTTGGATTTTTCGGTGACGTCATTCAGCTCGGTCGACGTCGGGCGGATGTAGTTATGCTTGTAGCCCAGCGAATAGGAGAAGCGCGGGTTCAGGGCGAAGGCGAAGCCGATGCCCATGCCGATGGAATCCCCAGGATCGACGCGCCCGATCAGGATATCCCCCTCGGTCTTGTTGATGTCCTTGGGCAGGTGAGCAAAATAGCTCAGATTGGCGAAGATGACCGCAGGGTCGCTGGGATAGAGCATGCTGATGCTCGGCTCGACGCCCCAGAAGCCTGATCCGGTGGCCAGACGCGACGCCACGCCGAATTCGTCGCGCGGGATATCGAACGGGCCTTCGCCCGTATCGCTCTTGGCCCGCAGGCCCACCACGAAGATCGGACGCCCCTTTTCGCCGCCATTGAGCTGATAACGGACGCCCGCCTCGACATCGCCGATGCCCGCGCCCTTCAGATCAATGGTGCGCGACACAGCCTCGTCGCGCTGCTGCACCGTAGTGACCGTGTCGCTGCGCTTCAGGTAGGGAATGCGCGCGTCCACCTCGAGCCGGTCCGTGATGCCGTAGCGCCCCGCGATCGTGGCGCCCAGGGTGTCGCGATCCGCCTCGCTGGCCTCGATCACGCCGATCTGCAGCCCCGGCACGATCTCGACGCCCCGGAACACCAGTCGATTGGCGGAAGAGCGCGTATACTCGGCTGAGATGTCAAAGCTCGCCCGCCCCGCCGGGCTGAGCACCGCCACCTCTTCGGGAACGGCGGCCAGTTGCAGACGACGCTCGTTCAGGGACGGCGGCGGCGGCGCCTGGATCGGCGACCGCGCACCGGGGTCCTGGCCCGCGCGCCACGCCTCCAGACCCTCCGCGCCCAGCACCGTCGCCCCCGGCAGGGCGACAGGGGCGCCGACGCCGCCCTGCTCCAGCGCCGTCGTTTCGGTGAAACGATCGGCCACGCGCCAACGGTCGTCGATCCGGCGCGACTGCGCCTCCAGCAACTCTGTCTGCCGCGCCAGCAAGGCTTCCTGTTCGTTCAGACGACGGCTCTGCTCGGCCACCAGAGCCTCCAGCCGCGCCAGACGCGCGGCGGGGTCCTCATCCTGGGCCCACGCGATCCCCTCAGGGGCGCAGACGAAGACGATGGCAAGAGAAGAAACGCTCAACAGATGAATGGCTTTTCGAAGATACACACCAGCCTCCCTTGCCGACAGCGAGAAGACAAACACGCGCGACCATCATGCGCATTGCTTATTGATAAGAAAAGGAACTCAAATTTCGTCTGAAATTGTCATTCCATCACTTCATGGACAGGATACCGCGCCTGATAATCGCAAATGAATTTCAGCCGGGCGACATCAAGCAAGGCGATCCACCCACGTTTCACCTCGATCAGACCTTCTCTCTTCATGTGCTGAAGCGTGCGATTGAGATGAACAATGCTCAGACCCAGCGCGTCCGACAGCACCTCCTGCGTCAGCGGCATGGGGAAGCGCTCGCCCTCGGCAAGGCCGGCGATCCGGCAGCGCTGCCGCCATTCCAGCAGGAAATGCGCCGTGCGTTCATGCGCGGAATGCCGCCCCAGCCGCACCACATGGTCGAGCAGGCAGGCCTCCTCGTAGCGACGGACGGCGGCCAAGGCATTCTGAAGGCCGGCGTGACGTCCATCCTGAACCGCCAGGATCTCACGCAGCATCAAGGCGTCCACGCATTCGACTCGCGTCACCGCAACCGTCGAAACCTCGTCCAGGGGCCTGGGTTTGAGGCCGATGCCGATCGTGTCCCCCGCCATCAGAAACCCGAAAATCTGACGCCGTCCGTCAGGCAGGGACTGCTGCCGGCAAGCCCAACCGCTAACGATCAGACGCGCCGGCGCCGGCTCTCCCTCGCGGGCGAACTCGGCGCCGGCGGCGATGGACTCACGATAGAGGCAGAGCTTGCGGATCAGGCCGCGCTCATCCTCGGTCAGGGTGGCGATGGCGCCCAGCACCCTCAGAGCCGCGACATCGGCAGGGGGGCGCAACGGTCGACGCAAGGCGGCGCGCGCAGACGGCGTCGCGCGTAGGCCGTGACGCACGGGCTCTGGATAGCCCGCGTAGGGAACGCCCATATGCATTGTCACCCCTCCCCGGGCCCGAACGCATTTCGTTAACGAAAGGTAAAACTACCGCGAGTCGAATCCAGTTCCAGATCAGCTCGCATCAAGACAAATCCTCATCTTCCGGACCATAAACAGAGCTAGCGCGCATTCAGCGCCCATAGCCATGGATACTGCCCCAATCGAGATCTTGACCGATCTGAGCGCCCAGTCGGTCCAACGAATAGTCCCTCTGCATGGCCTCAAAATTGGGCAGAGTCAGCATCACCTGCATATCCTGCCGGATGTCTCGACCATTGGCCGCATTGAGCACCATATTCTGCAACTGGCCGTTCAGGACGTTGTGGACCAGGGCCGTCGAACCGTTCTCGTCCGTCAGGACCAGGCCGGTGGCGCCGGCCGGCAGCCCCGTAAGATCCAGGCCGCCGAACTGCCCCGGGATCAAGGTCGTCCAGCCCGGCAGGTCGCCCGTCACCTGCTCGGTGATCGGCCCGGTCGGCGTCCAGGTCAGCCGCGTTTCCAGCGCCAGAGCCCCGTCGACATAGGTGCGTACGATGGCCCCGAAGTCGAAGACCACGCCGCCCGCCGTCAGATACCCGCCGCGCATATCCGCCAGTTCTGCGTCGGTCATCGGGACCCATGCGGAAGAGACCGGCGTCGAGGGCTCAGGCGCCGCCTGGGCGAGCGCCGGTTGCGCCAGCAGCAGGGCGGCGAAACAGACACTCAGATCGAAGATTCGAATACGAAACATCGTCATCACCGCAGATAGGGATCTAGCGAGAAGGTCGTCGTGATCTGGTAGAGAGGCGGCAGCTCACGCGTCAGCTCAGCCAGGGAATCCGTGGGCAGGGCGCGATCCATCGGCGCCTTGGCAAATGGACGCCAATCGTCAGCCAGGTTGTAGTGATCGGCGGAATCCCGGATCAGGAAGGCGATCCCGTTCCACATCGACGTAAATTCCTCGCGGCTGTAGGTCTTCAACCCCAGCGCCGGATCACCGACCAGAACGCGGCCGTTCGCCATGCCCTTCAGCACCACGAAGTGCCGATAGCCCTGCTGATTGATCACGACGATGGCCGGCGCCCCCGCCTCCTCCAGCGCGTCGAGGCTCATGCGGAAACCATCGGACTCGAAACCGTGGGTCTCAAGGTAGCGCTTCATATCCAGCAGTGAAAAACCGACGCGCTCAATGGCCTCGCGGTTTCCATTTTCGTACATGTAGACAAAGACTTCGCGCTCGGCGACGTCCCGCCCGTAGTGGTAGCGCAACAGGGTCGCCAGGGCGGCCGAGCCGCAGCTGTAGTCATACTCCTGACGAACCACCGTCCTGAAGGGAATGTCACGGTAGCTGATGACCTGAACCGAGTAGTTGCCGCCGCCCTGACTGAAGGCGACCTGGGCCGCCGCCGGCGCGGCAAGACCGACCACCGTCAGGACGGCGGCCGCAGCCAGCCCAGTAAGGCCGGACACCTTCACGGTGACACGACAATGATGCTGAGCGACCCTTGCAGATTGTTGTTATGGCCGCTGTTGACGACGAAGTTGCCGATGCCGGAGAAGCCGGCGAAGGCGCCCTCAGTCAGATTGATATTGCCCGAGCCGACCGTCCCGGCGTGGATGCTGTTGCCCGAATTGGTCGCGGTCAGGTTCTGGTTGACGCCAGCATGGACACCCCCCCCCTGCCAGCCGCTTTCATGCTCCAACTCATCGGCGCTCAGCGCGACCGGGGCCGGCGAGGCGGGCGGCGGGACCGGAACAGGGACCGCCGAAACAATAGCCGACGCGGCCGCATCAGGCGTCGAGACACCCGGCGCGGTCTGAGCGACGGCGGCGCAGGCGAACAAAAGTGCAGGCGCGCCGATAAAGACGCTCGTCAGATATCGCAACATGGCTTCAGCCTCCCTGAACCAGACGAGAACAAAGCCGGCCAGGCGTGACGCCTGGCCGGCCCCGATCCTTGCGTCAGCCGCCGTTGCCGAAGGTGACGTTGGCGTTGGCGCTGATCGCCGTCGCCGCCTGGTTCGTGGACGCGAAGCCCGTATTGTAGGTCGCGGTCTGGATGCCGGCGAAGCCTGCGAAGGCGCCGCCCGAGTTGCTGATGTCGCCGGTCCTCAGCGAACCGCCGTCGTCGTCACGATGGCCGCCGCCGCCGATATCGAACTCGAAGCCGCTCACGCTCGCTTCAAGATGCTGAAGCGACATGGCGACTCGGATATTGGTCGTGGAATTATCCGAATTGTCGTTGTTCGAGTCATTCGTCGAAGAGTCGCTGTTGTACGAATCTTCGATTTTTGAATTGTCGTTGAACGAGTCGTCAACATCGGTCTCAGACTTCCACTCACGGTTATCGTTATTTGAATCTTCGATCTTAGAATTATCGTTGTTCGAATCTTCTACCTTTGAATTGTCATTATACGAGTCATCAATATCGACTTCGGATTTATTTTCCCGATTGTCGTTGAACGAGTCATCGTAATCGACTGACGAGTTATCGTTGTACGAGTCTTCGACATTGGTGCCCGCATCATTGCCGGGACCGCCTCCGCCGCCGCCACCGCCGCCAGGGCTGGTCAGGGCGGCTGCGGGCAGGACGCCCAAGGCCAGAACGGCTGTCAGCGCAAAGGCCGAAGTCATGAGTTTTCTAGTCACGATGAACCCTCCGATAGCTTGGTTAAAGGAAGGCCCCTCGGCCTCCGACACCACAAATCAGAGACACAGGAGGACGTTCCCTGGCCCTCCCAAGGCTCAAAACCGGCCGAAACGACCCAGAAACGGGCGAAAATCTGCTCAGACTGATCATTTGTTTTTTTATTGAACAGGTCGCCCGTTCTTCATCCATGAAATGAGCACATGGACGGGACGATAAAACGTTTATTTTCAAGCACAGTCACAGGATCGTGACCGTATTCACTCCAGGTGAACACCGCTAACAACAACGACGTGACAGTAAAATTCTCCAAACAAGAGAACCTTTGCAACTACGGATGCATCTAGATGAGAGGATGCGCGTTTGGCATCTTGTGATCGCCCCGCTGGGGGGCCTGACCAACCATATATGTTTGGCGCCGCATAAGGCTTGCGGTCTGGAGGGGACTTTCAAGGTGAACGCCATCGATCCCATATCGGGCCCGGCCATCTGGCTGACGCTCTTCGCCATCGCACAGCTGCTGTACGGCCTCACCTTCCTGGTGGACCTGTACCTGTTTACGCGCCCGGTGAATCTGGTGAGCTCGGCCACTGCGCCGCCCGACGATGAAACGCCGCGGATTCTGCTGCTCTATCCCGTGCTTCACGAGATGGAGGAGACGATGCGCACGACCTTCACGGCCCTGTCCCGGCTGGACTATCCCAAGGACCGCTGGAGCGTCACCGCCATCCCGAACGCCGACGACCACGCCACGATCGCCAGCCTGGAACGCCTGCAGACCGAGTTCGACTTCCTGACTATCACGAAGATTCCGCCGACCAGCCATGCGTCGTGGGACATCGTCTGGAAGGACTGGGACCAAAACCCCCATGCCTATTGGTGGCGGGAGGGCAAGTTCGCCCACGACCGCAACCTGCCGCCCAAGAAGACGCGGCAGCTGATCTACGCCCTCTATCACGCTCTGGAAGACGCCCCTCAGGGGGAAGACTTCCTGATCGACTATATTGACGCCGACAGCTGCCCCCCGAGGGATCACTTCCGGGCCGGCGCGGCGGGGATGCTGACCCACGACGTCATTCAGGCGGAAAACGTCGCCGGCAACCTCAACGCCAGTCTTGCGGCCAGCTGGCACGCCTTCGACCACATGGCCTGGGACGGTCGCAAATACCGGCACCTGACCGCAGACGGCAAACACCCCTACTGGATTCTGGGCAAGGGCGTCTTCTTCCGCGCCCGCGACCTGCAGAGGCTCGGTGGTTTCCATCCCTGGATGGCGATCGAGGACCCCGAGGTGGGCATGCGCTTCTGGGCCGCCGGCAAGAAACTGGCTGTCGTCGAGGCGCCCCTGATCGAAGAAGTGCCGCTGACCTTCGGGCGCGGCATCACGCAACGGAAACGGTGGGTCTGCGGCTTCCTTCAAAGCCTCAGCCTGCCGCTGACCGAACTCAAGTTTTCAATGAGCCAGACCATGAAGGCCTGGATGAATTTCCTGCCGTGCGCCTCGCTGTGGGTCAACGCCCTGGGCTTCCCCACCGGGATATGGGCCCTGACCTATGGGGCCAACAACGCCGCCATACCGCCCTGGCTGTTCTGGCTGTCGCTGATCAACATCACCGCCTTCGTGCTCACGATGATCGGGCTCTATATCAGCACATGGCGCCGCACCGCCCTGGTCCTGACCCGCACCTCTGACCGCCTTTACTACATGCTGAAGATCAACCCGCTCTTCCTGATGATCTGGTGGGTCGTCTGGCTGATCCCGATCTGGCTGGGCTTCTGGATGTACATGCGCAGCGGCGGCCTGGTGTGGGAGCGGACGGAGAAGATCAACGCCAACGAGGCGCTGATCCGATCCGAACGAACCCCCGCCGTCAGCGGCTCGTAAGCGTCGATGGACCCTTGGCGCCGGCAACGGCCTGTTGAATCGTCCAGTAGACCGGCTTCGGCTCCAGGGCGCCGTCGTAGGGAAGGCCGCGATTCATGCCCGTCGGATTGGCCGATGGATGCAGGGGCTGCTTCTGCAACCAGGAATGGCGATCACTCAGTCCCCAGGTGGTCAATCCCGTCACAGAGGGTTGGTCCAGAGCAATGTCCAGATAGGCCTGAACATGGTCAGCCACCTTCCGATCACGTTCGGCCACGCCGCCCCGGCGACCGTCTTCCTTCACGTCCAGTTCGGTGATGGCGATGCTCAGGCCCAGGTCGGCGATCCGCGTAAAGAAGGGCGCCAGAATCTCGCGCTTCAACGGTCCCTTGCTGAGGTCCAGATGCGCCTGAACCCCCACCCCGTCCAGCGGCGCCCCGCTGGTCTTCAACTGTTCCAGAAGCCTGAGAAAGGCCGCGCGGCGCTGATGCTCGACCGGGTTGTCATAGTCAAAGCCGTAGTCGTTGAGGACCAGGCGCGCGTTGGGCGCATGGGCTCGCGCCTCGTGCAGGGCGCGCTCGATATAGGTCGGGCCATAGGCCTTCTGGAACACCGTGGCGCGCAGGCCGTCGGGGGCCTCGCTGTCAATCGGCTCGTTGACCACGTCCCATTCGCTGACAGCCTCGCCGTACCGGCCCAGAACCGTCTGGAAATAGTCGGCGACGATCTTCCAGTCGCCCGGCGCGCGTTCCAGTCGCGCCTTCGCCCAGGCCGGCGTGCTCTGATCCCAGAGCAGCGTATGGCCGCGCACCTCAAGACCGTGGCGACGCGCAAAGGCGACCAGACCATCCGCCGGACCCGTGCGCCAGTCGCCTGGACCCGGCTGCAAGGCGTCCCACTTCATGTCGATTTCGGGCGTCAGAGAGGCGCAGTCGCGCAGGACGGCCTCCGCCAATCGGGCATCCGCCTCGATCTGATCGATCCGAACCGCAGCCCCCAGATAGGGTCCAGGCCGTCGGCTTTTCGTCGCATCCATCCCGCCGCGCGCGTCGCTCAAACGCGCGGCGCCCATAAGAAGGGGCGCGACGAATACGCCGCCCAGAAAGCTTCGACGTGTCGTAAAGAGACGCATCGACCAGATCCATCATTAATATTGAAGCCAAACTGCCGAACCAAGCTTAATGAGTGGTGCACGGGCTTCAGCATTAACGACAAAAAACCAAGTCACTCTGTTCATTTGATGTCATTTGATAAGGCGGAACCGCGGCTCACGACAAAGCGTTCTGCTTACGGCCAAGCTTAATGGGAGGAATACAGCCTATGTCCGTCGCACTGCGTCACAGCCGGCCGAAACTCATGCTTGCCATGCCCCTGATCAGTTGCTGCCTGGCCGGGCCGGCCCTGGCCCAGGACGAACCTGTCGTCTTTGGCGGCGGCTTCATCGCCGATGATCATTTCGCCTATGCCGGCGCCCTGATCCCCCTGCCCGGCGCGCAGCCCGATCAGGGCTGGGCCGTTCGGCCCGTCGCCTCGGCCGGCGCCTATGACTACAGACGCAACAGCGCGGACATCGAGGCGGACTTTATCAATCTCGAGCTGTCGCTGGTGAACCGTCGCTCGGGCGACTGGGGCTATCTGAACCTGGCCGCCGGCGCGCGTTACTCCAACACCGACCTGTCCCAGCCCGACCCGCAAAACCGCAGGGAGGGCGGCCAGTGGGACGGCATGGTCTCAATCGACGGCGCCCGATACGCCGGCGCCTGGCGCGTGGGCGGCTACGCCTCCTACGCCTTCAGCATTGAGGACTACTACATCCGCGGCGAGGTCAGCCGCGCCGTCAGACCCAATGGACTGCGCCTGGGCCTGGAAACCATCATCGAGGGCGACCCCAGCTATGATCGGCAATCCCTGGGCGCCCTCGTGGCCTTCCAGCCCATGACAGGGACCGAGGTGCGCGTGTCCGTGGGCGGTCGCAAAGGCGATGACGACACCGAGCCCTATCTGGCGATCGGCCTCAGCCGAAGCTTCTAAGGCCTGCTCGCCTCTGACTGTTTCAGCCAGAGGCGAGCGCCTTACATTCAAACCGAGATCGATGCCGGAGCCTCGCGGCGGCCCGGTCAGGCCGTCAGGGCGACGACGTCCGCCAGCGTCTTGACCGATCGCGAACGGGCCTGGACGTCGAACCAGTCGATGGTGGCGTTCAGCCCCTGGGTCAGCGACGTCGTCGGACGCCAGTCCAGCACGGCCGCCGCCTTGGAGATATCGGGCCGACGCCGCTTGGGATCATCGGTGGGCAAGGGGCGATAGATCACCTCGGACGACGATCCCGTCAGCTCCAGAACCACATCGACCAGCTCGCGCACCGTCAGTTCGATGGGATTGCCCAGATTGATCGGCCCCGGTTGCGGCCCGTCATGCTCCATCAGCGCCATCAAGCCGCCGACCAGATCGTCGACATAGCAGAAGGAACGGGTCTGGCTGCCGTCGCCGAAGACCGTGATATCGGCCTGCGACAGGGCCTGACTGACCAGGTTGGACACCACCCGGCCGTCCTCAGCCGACAGGCGCGGGCCATAGGTGTTGAAGATGCGCGCCACGCGCACCTCACCGCGCCCCGCGCGGTCGAAATCGAAACTCAACGTCTCGGCGCAACGCTTGCCTTCGTCGTAACAGGCGCGCGGCCCCGTTGGGTTGACGTTGCCCCAATAGGTCTCGGGCTGCGGATGGACATGGGGGTCGCCATAGACCTCGCTGGTCGAGCTGAGCAGGAAGCGCGCGCCCTTTTCCTGCGCCAGATCCAGAAGATGCTTGGTGCCCAGCACGCTGGTCAACAGCGTATGCTCGGGGTTGGCCTGATACAGGGGCGGCGACGCCGCGCAGGCCAGATTATAGATTCGATCAAACCGCCGCCGCGTCACCGCCGCCGGCAAGGGACTGACGACATCGGCCTGAACGAATTCGAAGTGAGGATGGCCCAGCGCGCCCTCCAGATTGCCCAGACCGCCCGTCAGCAGATTGTCGAGGCAGACCACCCGCGCCCCCTCGGCCAGAAGCCGATCGCACAGATGCGACCCCAGGAAGCCCGCACCGCCGGCGACCAGGACGTGCTGATTGCGAATTCTGGACGTCATGGGCACTTCATACGCTCCGCGAAAATGGACAGCGCGACCGCCCATCATGTCATCGACGACGGGGGTCACAGGACCAGCCCCCGCATCTCGAGTTCCTGCCGCGCCTCGACGACGCGGTCCTCGGCCTCCTGGCGCGCCACCCACTCGGCAAGCTCCGCCAACCTCTCCGAAAAGTCCTGGCGGGCTGCATAGCCCAAAACGGTGCGCGCCTTGGTCAAATCAGGAATATTGTGACGAATATCTCCGGCGCGGGCCTGTTGGGTGATCAGAGGCTCCAGATCGGCCCGCCCCATAGACGCGGCCTGAAGGCGCGCCACCTGCTCTACGGAGCGATCCTCGCCAGAGCCGATGTTGAACGCCTCGCCGTTCGCAGCCGGAGAGTCCAGGGCCAGCAGGAAGGCCCGCGCCACATCCGAGACATGGACGAAGTCCCGCCTTTGCCGTCCATCCTCGAACACCATCGGCGGATGGCCGTTGGCGATACGGGAGGCGAAGATCGCCAGCACGCCGGTATAGGGGTTCGACAGCGCCTGGCCCGGCCCGTAGATGTTCCACAGACGAAGCGCCACCGCCTCCATGCCGTACTGAGCCGTCAGCGTCAGCGTCAGCAGTTCCTGCACATATTTGTTGATCGCATAGACGCTCTTCAGCGTCGGCGTCTTGGTTTCCGGCGTCGGGACGGGGATCAAGGCCCGGCCCTGGGCGTCCATCGGGTCCCATGATCCATCGACGTTGCGACGCCCGCGCACGACATCCTGCATCAGATCGCCATCGACCGTCCGATAGAGACCTTCGCCATAGATGCTCATGGACGAGGCGACGACCACTCTTTGCACCGGATGGTCGATCAGTTGCTGGAACAGGACGGCGGTGCCGTAATCATTGACCGAGGTGTAGCGGTCCACCGCATACATGCTCTGGCCCACGCCGACTTCCGCCGCCAGGTGAACCACCTTGTCGACCCCCGCCACAGCCCGGCGAACCATGGTCTCGTCGCGAATATCGCCAACCAGAAGCTCGACCTCAGAGTCCAGGTCCGGGGGGCGAACGCCCGTGGGATGGACTTGCTCGATCAAGGCGTCCAGCGCCCGAACCCTGTGGCCCTGGGCCAACAAGGCGCTGGCGACATGTCGGCCCACGAAACCGGCGCCGCCGGTAATAAGAACAGTGTCACCCATCTCTATTCCCAGCGTCAGCTATAGGTGAAAATTGTGGATACGCTGGCGCCCGGCGTCACAGGGATCTTCTCGTTCTCAGAACAAGAACGCCCCATGTCGACTCTACATTCAAAGATATGCCTTTGACCGCTCATGACCGCCCACTCCCATCCCGGACACAGCCCAAACTCCATGGCGGCAACGTCGATTTGCGGAGAACAGTTCCGGCATAGTTAATCGACAATTAACAATTTACGTTTGAGAAAATCAAAAGATAAGACAATCGCGATTTCTGTGACGAAATCAGCAACCGGATCGGTCATCTTCACCCGCAACTTGCGAACGATACTTATAATGCAAAGGGACGGTCGCAGGGGTCACGCGCCCCGCCCCGCGCTCTGCGGCGCCGTCGCCCTCACGCTGATCGCCGTTTCCGTAGCGTTCGCGCCCGGCGGATGCTAAGCGCGCCAGACCATGACGACGCCCCCTATCGAACGCATCCGTAATTTCTCTGTGGTCGCCCACATCGACCACGGCAAGTCCACGCTGTCAGACCGGCTGATCCAGCACACCGGCGGGCTGACCGCGCGGGAAATGTCGGAACAGGTCCTTGATAATATGGACATCGAGAAGGAGCGCGGGATCACCATCAAGGCGCAGACCGTGCGCCTGAACTACAAGGCCAAGGACGGGCTGGAGTATGTCCTGAACCTGATGGACACGCCGGGGCACGTCGACTTCGCCTATGAGGTGTCGCGCAGCCTGGCCGCGTGCGAGGGCTCGATCCTGGTGGTCGATGCATCGCAGGGGGTCGAGGCGCAGACCCTGGCCAATGTCTATCAGGCGATCGACAACAACCACGAGATCGTCCCGGTCCTGAACAAGATCGACCTGCCCGCCGCCGAGCCCGAGCGCGTCCGCACGCAGATCGAGGACGTCATCGGCATCGACGCCTCGGACGCCGTCCTGTGCTCGGCCAAGTCGGGCATCGGCATCGAGGACGTGCTTGAAGCCATCGTCGCGCGTCTGCCGGCGCCCAAGGGCGACGTCGACGCCCCGCTGAAGGCCATGCTGGTCGACGCCTGGTACGACCCCTATCTGGGCGTGGTCCTGCTGGTGCGCGTCTTCGACGGCGTGCTGAAGACCGGGATGCGGGTCAAGATGATGCAGCACGGCACGACCCACCTGGTCGACCGCGTCGGCGTCTTCCTGCCCAAGAACACGCCTGTGGACCAGCTTGGCCCCGGCGAGGTCGGCTTCATCACCGCCCAGATCAAGGAAGTGGCCCACGCCGCCGTCGGCGACACCATCACCGACGAGAAGAAGCCGACCACCGAACCGCTGAAGGGCTTCAAGGAAGTCCAGTCGGTGGTCTTCTGCGGCCTGTTCCCGGTCGACGCCGCCGACTTCGAGGACCTGCGCGCCGCCATCGGCAAGCTGCGCCTGAACGACGCCTCCTTCACCTTCGAGATGGAATCCAGCGCGGCGCTCGGCTTCGGCTTCCGCTGCGGCTTCCTGGGCCTGCTGCACCTGGAGATCATCCAGGAGCGCCTGAGCCGCGAGTTCAACCTGGACCTGATCGCGACGGCCCCCTCGGTCGTCTACAAGATCGGCCTGCGCGACGGGCGCGAGATCGACCTGCACAATCCGGCCGACCTGCCCGACGTGATGCAGATCGAGACCATCAGCGAGCCGTGGATCAAGGCCACCATCCTGACCCCCGACGAATACCTGGGCGGCGTGATCAAGCTGTGTCAGGACCGCCGCGGCACCCAGGTCGAGCTGTCCTACGTCGGCAGCCGCGCCCTGGTGGTCTATGAGCTGCCGCTGAACGAGGTGGTCTTCGACTTCTACGACCGCCTGAAGTCGATCTCGAAGGGCTATGCCTCGTTCGACTACGAGATCACCGACTACAAGGTCGGCGACCTGGTCAAGATGAGCATCCTGGTCAACGCCGAGCCGGTCGACGCCCTGTCCATGCTGGTCCACCGCGCCCGCGCCGAGACCCGTGGACGCGGCATGGTCGAGAAGATGAAGGAGCTGATCCCGCCCCACATGTTCGTCATCCCGATCCAGGCGGCCATCGGCGGCAAGATCATCGCCCGCGAAACCGTCCGCGCCCTGCGCAAGGACGTGACCAGCAAGTGCTACGGCGGCGACGCCACCCGCAAGAAGAAGCTGCTCGAGAAGCAGAAGGCCGGCAAGAAGCGCATGCGCCAGTTCGGCAAGGTCGAGATCCCGCAGGAAGCCTTCATCGCGGCGCTGAAGATGGACGAGGATTGAGGGCGATTACGAGTAGCCGGACGTGCGGGAATAGTAGGTCGCGCTACTCACCCTACTCAGGCCGTACCGCCGCGAGAATTTTCTCGACGCACGCCAAGCAATAGCAAAGCTTGGTACAGACACGTCATGATCAATAGGCGGGAAGTTGTACCAACTCCCGTCCAGAATGATGCGCTCTCTTGGGCGGACGACCGTGATGCCCTGTGCAGCAGCCATTCTCACGCGCTCGCGCTGAGCGCGACGAACAGCGCTCAAGAGCCAGCCATCAAGCTGTGAGAGCTGGTTGACGTCGGAGACCAGCGGAAGGAAGCCCATCAACCCCCGAACCCGCCTCAATCGACTAGTACCATCAAGGAAGCTCTGAAGCTCTCCTCGGGTCAGGCCGCCGTAAATGTATTTTCTCAGTTCATTGATCGCGGTCACCATGTCCCAATCAACAAAACCCGGGCCGAACCGCGCCGCCGAAACAGCCCCGGGCGCGCCAAGTCGGTGTTGAAAGAGGTGGATGTGGAGAATCTTGCTTACTCTCCGCTTGATACGGCTCACCGCCTTATCGGGAAGCGATATCCTTAGTTTGCTTAGACTCTCTTCAGAAATCCTATGGCCGACGTAATCTATATGTCTGATCGTTTCCAAGCCTGAACCATCGTCGTCATCGATCGTAAAATGTCGGATCTCTCGCCCAGCGCCGCCGCCAAATATCTGAATTCCGGGGGATTTCTTATAGTTTATGCTGAGCCCCGCTGCTTTGCAGTGATCTCTAAAGGCTTGAGCGATGCGTGTGGCGTCGCGATATGATCTTGTTATTGCTACAACATCGTCAGCAAAACGAGTGAATGTTCCATTCAAGCCCTCTAAGGTTAGGTCAAGATCATGAGCTGCGGCGTTTGCCAAAAAAAGCGAGACTGAACTACCCTGCGGAACGCCCACAGTGCGTCGTTCAAACGCGCCAGACGTATAGATGGCGTTCGGAGCATACTGGTGCGTCAGAAAAGCTTTGACGGCTGCCCTCTCAGCCGCTGATAATAAGAAAAGCTTTCTCTCAAAAAGAAGATCAGACAGGAAACTGTGACTTATGTTATCAAAGTAACTAGAGAAGTCGTACTGAACAACATAGGTTTTTGGACTCGACAGGGACCTTCTCAGATGCAAGACGGCGTCGAAAACGCTCTTGTCATCTCTATATGCGAAGCTATAGCTCGAAAGAACATTCGCGTTTCTTTGGGTAATGTTCTTGTGCAACACATTGGCTAATGCTGCGTCTGGGATGGCAAAAGCCATAATCACCCGGGCCGACCCGTCTGGCTTCGGGATTTCCGATTTTACCGCAGGCACGGGCTCGTAGGTACCTTCTTGGAGCTTTCGCCAAATCATGCGGCTGAGATACCGCGAGTGTTTGATGCAGTATCGCGGGTTGAAGTGAGGGTGATACGCCCACGAAGGCGGCTCGTTCGCATTGGGTGGTCCGGCCAGTCGACCGGTGCGAACGGTATACTTTTCAGCGTGTGACCTGGAGCGCTCCACATCAAGCCGATGTTTGCGGAGAAGAGCCCTCGCCTTTCGCTCGATGGCGCGCTGGATAAGTTCTTGCAAAATCGCCCCGTTAGAGTGGCGCACCAACGTCGGTGAGTCAGGGGGTCGTTGCGAATGTCGAGCGGACCTTGCGAGTCCGCACTACAGAGTAACGTTTCCGACGTTGGCTAGCGCGACACGCACATATGGCAACGCTAAGTGGTGACGATGCGGCCTGTCAACCTCGCACGACCCGGCGGACTAGAACCCCGCTCGCCAAGTCTCAGCCGTTAGCGTCACAGCCGTCTCCAGCGGGGGCTTGAGCTGGAACAGGGCGGGGGCGGCGGGTAGGTCATGGAGGCGGTAGAGGCGCCAGGCGTCGGGGCGTTCGGCGGAGACCTCGCGCTCGGTGCGGGTCAGGAAGAAGTCGGTGGCGGGGCCGCCGCGCGTGGCCTTGACCTCGATCAGGCGTTCGCGGCCCGCTGGGTCGAAGCTGCGGATGTCGTAGCCGGCGCCGTCGCCGCGTTCTCGCGACGTCCATTCGATCTTGCGCGCCAAGTCGGGGCGGTCGTGGGCGCGCAGGTAGGCGTATTCGTGGCGGAGGACGTGTTCTTCGCCCCACTGGCCGAGGGCGCGGTTGCGGTGGTCGCGGACGGCAGGGTCGTATTTGCGGACGATGCGGGCGAGGCCCTGTGGCCGGGGCTTGCGGGCCGGGCCGAGGGGCGGCGGGGTTATGATGGGGAGGATGCCTTCCGAGACGAGAGGCCTGAATGGCAAATGTGGCGTCGCCCCCTCCACCGCTTCGCGGTCCCCCTCCCCATGGAATGGGGAGGAAAACGGGGCGGCGGCTTGATCTGACATGCCCGGTCGCAGTTCGCGCGCGAGAGGGAGGCCGAGGGTCCAAGCGTCGGGGTGGGCGTCGAGGTAGCGTTCGACGGCGGGGAATATGGCGCCCTGGATATTGTCCTTGCGCTTGTAGCCGCGAATCGTCGGCAGGCCGAGGTCGGCCAAAACCGAAGACAGGTTCATGTGCTTGAACTCGACGGAGCGGTGCGACCGCCCGGTGCGCGCCATCAGGTCGCGGGCGTGGTGCGCCTTGACGTAGGGACGGCCCGTCAGTTCTGCGGCCAACATGGCGAAATAGGTCGCGACGATGGCGTCGAGTTCGTCGGCCTGCCAGTCGGTTCCTACTTTTGATGGCTCGATCATGGCCCCTCCGCCTACTGGAGGTTAGCTTTGCCTTGGGCGGTTGACCAGGCGGAGACCGAGGGTCGCCTGGCCCGCCCCACCCGGTCGCTGAAGCGACCACCCTCCCCATGAAGGGGAGAGAGAAGGCGTTAGGCCTCGCATTGAGAGTTGTGGGTTTTCGGGGGTTGAGGGCGGATCGGGGGGATTGGCGCGCCCTACCTGCCGAAAGAGCCATGCTGGGCGGATGAGCGGGAACCTGAAGGGCGGGCCGGCCCATTATCGCGTGGAGGCGTTGGAGGCGGCGACCTGAACATGAACAATCGTCCACATAGCAATGTGTCGCGTTGCCGTTCGGTGATGCGCGGCTAAGGTCCGGCCCAGCATTTTCTGTTGGGGACTGAAACTCATGCGCCTTGCCGCCTCTTCCGTCGCGCTCGCCGCCCTTATGGCCGTCGCTTCGCCCGTTCTGGCTCATACCGCTGCGCCCGCCGCCGCGCCGGCTGTGACCGCGCCGTCCGCCACGCCTCTGCGCGGCGCGCCGGTGTCGGAACTGGTCGCCCGCGTCGATATTCCGTGGAAGCGCTTCCAGCTGGACAACGGCCTGACGGTGCTGGTTCACGAGGACCGCAAGGCGCCGGTGGTGGCGGTGTCGGTCTGGTATAACGTCGGCTCCAAGGACGAGCCCAAGGGATCGACCGGGTTTGCGCACCTGTTCGAGCACCTGATGTTCGGCGGGTCCGAGAACTCGCCCATCAGCCACATCCAGTCGATGAGCTCGGCGGGCGCCTCGGTCCTGAACGGCACGACCTGGTTCGACCGCACCAACTACTTCCAGACGGTGCCGACCCCGGCGCTGGACTACACCCTGTATCTGGAATCCGACCGCATGGGCTATCTGCTGGGGCAGGTCAGCCAGGAGGTGCTGGATCTGCAACGCGGCGTCGTCCAGAACGAGAAGCGCCAGGGCGACAACCAGCCCTATGGCCTGACCGAGTACGCCACGCTGGAAGCCCTGTTCCCCGAGGGCCACCCCTATCGCCACTCGACCATCGGCTCGATGGCGGATCTGGACTCGGCCAGCATGGAGACGGTGCGCGACTGGTTCCGCGAGAACTATGGCCCCAATAACGCCGTCCTGGTCCTGTCGGGCGACATCGACGAGGCCAAGGCCCGCGAGCTGACCCAGAAATACTTCGGCGCCATCGCGCGCGGTCCGGCCAACACCCCGGCGGCGGCCCCGGTGCCGACCCTGGCGGCGCCGGTCGAAGAGGTGCTGCGCGACCGCGTGGCCCAGACCCAGATCAGCCGCACCTGGGCCGTGCCGGGGCTGGGCGATCCCGACTCCGTGCCGCTGAGCGTCGGCGCCTCGGTGCTGGGCGGTCTGGCCAGCTCGCGTCTGGACAACGTCCTGGTGCGCGACGAGCAGACGGCCTCCAGCGTTTCGGCCGAAAATCAGGTGTTCCAGCGCCTCAGCATGTTCAGCTACTCGGCCATGGTGAAGCCGGGCGCCGACGCCGAAGCCGTGGCCAAGCGCATGGACGCCGTTCTGGCCGATCTGATCGCCAACGGCCCGACCCAGGACGAGATCGACCGGGTCGTGACCCAGTTCGCCTCGCGCCGCATTCAGGGGCTGGAGACGGCCAACGGCAAGGCCTCGGTCCTGGCCGAGGGCCAGCTGTATGCGAACGATCCCGACTTCTACAAGAAGGAGCTGGCGGCCTATGCCGCCGTCACGCCGGCCCAGGTTCAGGCCGCGATGAAGAAGTGGCTGAGCCGCCCCGTCTATAGCCAGATCGTCGTGCCGGGCGAACGTGAAGCCTACGCCGACGCCGCCGCCGCCCCCTCGGGCGCGACCCCGACCCCGGCGGCGCCGATCCAGCGCGTGGCCCGCGAGGCCGCGCCCGCCATCGGCGAGGTGTCCAACGTCGACTTCCCGTCGGTCGAACGCGCCGCCCTGTCGAACGGCATCGAGGTGGTCTACGCCCGCTCGACCACCGTGCCGGTGACGCGCGTGGCGCTGGAGTTCGACGCCGGCGTGGCCGCCGACCGCGCCGACCGCCTGGGCGCGCTCAGCCTGATGCTGAACGTCATGCAGGAAGGCACCACGACGCGCGACTCCAAGGCCCTGGCCGAGGCGCAGGAGCGTCTGGGCGCCAGCGTCACGGTCGGTTCCTCGATGGACCGGACCACCGCCAGCCTGTCGACGGTCAGCACCAATCTGGCGCCCTCGCTGACCCTGCTGTCGGACGTGGTGCGCAACCCCGCCTTCGCGCCGAGCGAGGTCGAGCGCCTGCGCGCCGTGCGTCTGGCGGCCCTGGCCAATGAGAAGACCCAGCCCGCCGCCATCGCCGGTCGCGCCCTGCCGCCGCTGATCTATGGCGAAGGCCACCCCTATGGCCGGTCGTTCAGCGGCACGGGCGACGAAGCGGTCATCCGCAGCCTGACGCGCGCCGATCTGGTCGCCGACCACGCCGCCTGGATCCGCCCGGACAACGCCAAGCTGTTCGTGGTCTCGGACCTGCCGTTCGCCGAGCTGAAGCCGCAACTGGAAGCCGCCTTCGGCGACTGGCGCGCGCCGACGACCGCCAAGGGGACCAAGGCCTTCACCGCCGCCCTGCCCCAGACCTCGGCGCGGATCGTCCTGATCGACCGTCCGCAGTCGCCGCAGTCGCTGATCTATGGCGGTCAGGTGCTGCCGGTTTCGGGCAGCGACGACATCCTGACGCTGAGCACGGCCAACAGCGTCCTGGGCACCGACTTCCTGTCGCGGATCAACAATGACCTGCGCGAGACCAAGGGCTGGTCCTACGGCGTGCGGGGCAGCATCAACCCGCTTCAGAACCGCGCCCCCTACATCATCAACGCCCCGGTCCAGGCCAACCGCACGGGCGAGTCGATCGCGGCCCTGATCGGCCAGTATGACCGCTTCCTCAATGCCGAGGGCGTGACGCCGGCGGAGCGCGAGCGCACCGTCCTGGGCGAAACGCGCGGCCTGTCGGGCAGCTATGAGACCTCGGGCCAGGTGCTGGGCGCCCTGCGCTCCAACGCCCTGTACGGGCGTCCTGACGGCTATCAGGAGACCCTGGCCAGCCGCATCAACGCCCTGACGGCGGAACAGATGGACGCCGCCGCCCGCGCCGTCATCAAGCCCGCCAACTTCGTCTGGGTGGTGGTCGGCGACGCTTCGGTGGTCAAGCCCCAGCTGGACGCGCTGGGTCTGCCGGTCGAGGTGCGCGCGGCCCCGGCGGCGACCGCGGCCCAGTAGGCCGTCTCAACCGAGACCCGCAGAAAGGCCGGCGGGGCGACCCGCCGGCCTTTTTCGTTAAGCGCCTATCGTTTGCGGAAGCGGGCGGCGTCGGCGGCCAGGCTGGAACCCCAGTCGGTCGTCGGGTGGTCGGGCTCGACGTGGAAGGGCAGCTCGCCCGCGACGCCGCGCACGGCCAGAGCCAGAGGCAGGGCGTAGTGAGGCAGGAGGCGCAGCGGCTTCCTGCGCTTGTCGGTCACGTCCCAGCCCAGGGCCTCGAAGGCCTCGGCCAGATCGGCGCCCTCCAGACGGTGGATGTCGTCCCAGTCGTCGGGCAGGTCGACAGCCTCGGCGGCATCCCCCGTCAAGCCGAACAGGGCCTGGGTCAGGGCGTCGATCTCGGGAAACTCGTCGCGGGCGTCAGGCTCGGCGTAGCGCGGCTTCATCAGCGCCTTCAGTTCCAGATCATCGACGCCGGGCAGGTCGATCAGGCGGCGCAAGGGGGCTTGGGTCATGGCCCGCCATAGCACGATCGCCGCCGGTTGACCGCGCCCGCGTGCGGTAAGAGGCTACGCCAAGCTGTCAGACCTGATCCGCGCCACCGGCCGTTTCGACGTCGAGGCCGGGGCGGGCGGGGCCATGCGGGTGCGCGTCAAACCCCGCTAAGTCCAAGTAAGAGCCGCCGCCCCCTTCCCCCACGCGCGGGGTGGTCTATGTGTGGCCCATGGCCGCCGCAGAGACCCCCGTCGAGACCTTCAAACGCGCTTTGGCGAACGCCGCGCGCGCCCTGGCCGAGCAGGCCGAGCTGGAGGTCAACTTCGGTTCGGACGGGCCGAGGCTGTCGAACGGCGTCCTGACCCTGCCCCATCCGCCGCGCGATCCGGCAGGGCCTGAGAGCGCGACCCTGCGCGGTCAGGCCGACCGACTGGCCCTGCGGCTGGCCAATCACGACGAGGCCCTGAACGCCCGGCTGCGCCCGATTGATCAGACGGCGGCGGAGGTGTTCGACGCCGTCGAACAGGCCCGCGTCGAGGCGGTCGGGGCGCGCGCACTGAAGGGCGTGCGCAACAATATGAACGCGGCCCTGACGACCCGGCTGGAGAAGTCGGGCGCCCTGCGGGCCGAGGCCGAGCGGGTGCCGGTGGCCGAGGCGGCAGCGCTGCTGGTGCGCGAGCGCCTGACGGGCGAAGCCTCGACCGACGGCCTGAAATCCATGCTGGATCTGGTGCGGTCCAATCTGGAGCTGAAGGCAGGGGCCCAACTGGACGCCCTGGCCGCCGTGGCCGACGACCAGACGGCGTTTGCCGCCCGGCTGAAGGACGTGCTGCGGGCGCTGGACCTCGATCCCGGCGACGGCCAGGCCGAGGACGCCAACGACGAGGAGGGCGAGGACGAGCCCGACGGCTCGCAGCAGGACGCGCCCGACGAACAGGAACAGGAAGAAGAGGACGGCGGCGAAGGCGGTCAGTCGCTGGACGGCACGGCCGACGACCAGTCCGCCGAGGACGAGCGTCAGACCCGCCCCGACGGCGCCCCCGCCGACCCCGACGGCGAGGCCTCGGACGACGGCCCCGAAATGAACGAGGGCGCCCTGCCCAACCGTCAGGACAGCGTGGACGACGGGCGCGCCGTCGACGCCTACCGCGTCTTCACCACCGCCTATGACGAGACCATCGGCGCCGAAGAGTTGTGCGACCCGATGGAGCTGGACCGGCTGCGGTCGCTGCTGGACGCCCAGCTGGCGACCCTGTCGAGCGTGGTGTCGCGGCTGGCCAACAAGCTGCAACGCCGCCTGATGGCGCAGCAGAGCCGCAGTTGGTCGTTCGATCTGGAAGAAGGCGTGCTGGACACCGCGCGCCTGACCCGCGTCATCACCGACCCGACCAGCCCCCTGTCCTTCAAGATGGAGAGCGAGAGCCCGTTCCGGGACACGGTCGTCACCCTGCTGATCGACAACTCGGGCTCGATGCGCGGGCGGCCCATCATGGTGGCGGCGGTCTGCGCCGACATCCTGGCGCGGACGCTGGAGCGGTGCGGGGTCAAGGTCGAGATCCTGGGCTTCACCACCCGCGCCTGGAAGGGCGGGCAGTCGCGCGAGGCCTGGATCAGCGCCGGCAAACCCGCCAATCCCGGCCGTCTGAACGACCTGCGCCACATCATCTACAAGTCCGCCGACGCGCCCTGGCGCCGGGCCAAGAAGAACCTGGGCCTGATGATGCGCGAGGGCCTGCTGAAGGAAAACATCGACGGCGAGGCCCTGACCTGGGCGCATGAGCGGATGAAGGGGCGGACGGAATCGCGCAAGATTCTGATGGTCATTTCGGACGGTTCGCCGGTGGACGATTCGACGCAGTCGGCCAACGCCGCCCTCTATCTGGACAAGCACCTGCGTCAGGTGATCGAGCAGATCGAGACGAAGTCGCCGGTCGAGCTGATCGCCATCGGCATCGGCCATGACGTGACCCGCTGGTATCGCCGCGCCGTGACCATCGTCGACGTCGAGCAACTGGCCGGGGTCATGACCGAGAAGCTGGCCGAGCTGTTCGAGGCCAAGCCGAAGACGGTCGCCAGAACCCCGGGGAAGCGGGCGGCGTGAATCGACGGGTCTATGTCGCGGCCCTGGCGGCGTTGACGCTGGCGGCTTGCGCCGGCGCGGTCGTCACTTCGCAGCCGTGGACGCCGACGCCCGAGGCGGACGGCTGGAGCCCGGTCAGCGCCTCGACCCGCCCGGTCGGACTGGGCCTGCCGGGCGCGGTTCTGGCCAAGGGCGTGCGTTACGCCGGGGGCGTCACCGTCCTGGCGGGGGCGGACTCGCCGCTGCACAGCCTGTCGGATCTGAAGCTGACCGGCGACGGCGGCTTCATCGCCGTGTCCGACGTCGGCGATCTGGCGCGCGGGACGCTGGCGCTGGATCGCGAGGGGCGGCTGGTCGGGCTGGAGGGACTGGGCGTGCGCCGCCTGACCCTGACCGACGGGGCGCCGATCAGCCAGAAGATCGACGGCGACGCCGAGGGGCTGGCCGTCACCGCCGACGGCGACCTGCTGGTCAGCTTCGAGCGCGACCATCGCATCTGGAACTACGGCCCGTTGACGGCGCTGCGGTCGCCCCAGGCCGTGCGGCGGCCGGACTTCCCCTTCCCCGAGAACGACGGGATGGAGGGGCTGGCGGCGTCGGGCGACGGCTGGCGGGTGGCGGGCGAATCCGGCGGGGTCTGGGACTGTTCGGCGGCGCGCTGCGTGGTCGTGACAGCGCCGCCCGAGACGCCGCTGGCCGACAGCGATTATCGCATCACCGGCATGGACCGCGATCCGGCGGGCGGCTGGTTCGTGGTGCAGCGCTCCTATCGCGCCCCGATCGACGTGCGGGCGCGGCTGCGGCGCATGGCGGCGGACGGGCGGCTGGGGCCGGTGCTGGTCGAACTGAAGCTGCCGGGGACGACGGATAATTTCGAAGGGATCGCGGCGGAGCGGCGGGGCGAGCGGACGCGGCTCTACATCCTGTCCGACGATAACTCCCTCGCCGTGCAGCGGACGATGATGCTGGCGTTTGATGTGAGGTGAAGAATTCTCCCTCCCCGTTCGGGGAGGGTGGCTGAGCCTGAAAGGCGAAGACGGGTGGGGGCGGCAAGGCAAGACAGCCGCAGCGCTCCGTATCGCCGCGCCCTCCCCACCCGGTCGCTTCGCGACCACCCTCCCCCAAGTGGGAGGGAGAGGCCTTGTCCTAGATCCGTTCGCTGATCTTGATGGCGGCCTTGCAGCCGACCTTGATGACGCTAGAGAGCAACCGATACCCTGGCGCTTCGCGGCTGCCGTGGGCGATGGCGTGGTCGTGGTGGGCCAGTTCCTCTTCGCGGAACCTGGTCAGTTCGGTGGCCAGTTCGGGGTCGCGGTCGCGGACCTCCTCGATCTGGTCGGCGTAGTGTTGCTCGATGACGCTCTCGACCGCCTCGGTGCAGGCGTGGGCGGCCTTCTCCGAGATCAAGGCGGTGCCGGCGCCGAGCGCGGTGGCGGCCAGCTTCCACAGCGGGATCATGGCCGTGGGGCGGACGCGGTTCTCGGTCAGCAAGGCCTCGAAGCGGGCCAGGTGGACGGCCTCGTGGCCCTCCATCTCGGTCAGGTCGGCGGCGATGGCGGCCTTGCCCTTGCGGCCTTCCAGCACGGCGCGCTGGGCGCGGTAGATGTGGACGGCGGCGAACTCGC
>Ga0265296_1000777_pt1 | contig 43065 bp, 52 predicted proteins | sample MunlanPumphouse1_FD_189073 | JGI IMG/M metagenome (GOLD analysis project Ga0265296, IMG submission 189073) | Groundwater microbial communities from a municipal landfill in Southern Ontario, Canada - Pumphouse #1 | ecosystem: Environmental > Aquatic > Deep subsurface > Groundwater | place... | reverse complement strand
TTTTGGGGTATGGCGCAAAGCTTTTTATTCGGGTTAACCTTTTTCTTATCGAATGCTTGAATATTCGGCTTTTTTAGAAAACCTGGCTGCCAATAAAAAGCTGCTTTTTGCAGCAGTTGCTTTGGCAGCCTTGGCCGTTTTTTCTGCGGTTTTCTGGGGGGCCATTGGCTTTGTGCTGCTTGGCTTTGCATATGCCTTGGCTGCGATTGCAGGGGTCATTGCCGTTGTTTTGGTTTGGACAAAGCTGCATTACAGGAAGCCCTCGCTGAAGATGCTTTTTGCGGAAAAAAAGACGCTTCTTGCTGCAATCGGCATTGCTGAAAAGCGGTATTTGAGGCACAAGCTCAGCGAATCCGATTTCAACAGCATTTTCAAGGAAAAACAGTACAGGCTGATTGAAGTTGAGGCACTGATTGACGAGCTTTATAGCGGCGAAAAAAACGAAAAGATTGACGAAAAGATTCAAGCAGTGCAGGCAAAAAAAAGGCACGTTTTGAAACAGCTGCTTGACGAAAAAAGGCGGCTTGTCATGGAAATAGACCTTGCCGAAAAAAGCTACCTTAAGAGGAAGATTGATGCCGCAACATATAGTGCTTTGATGGAAAAAAACCAGCATGCGCTTGTTGACCTTGAGGCAAACATCAAGGAATTGTATAACGAGGCAAATGTTTCAAAGGTAATGCTAAACCTCAAGGAAAGGCTTTCAGAGCTTGAAGGCATGGAAAAGGCCGGCAAAAAAGAGAAGTCAAAAAGCGAAAGCGAAAAAATGCAAAAGAACGCCAAGAGCGAGCGCGAAAAGATTTTGGACATAGCGAGCGATATCGCAAACCAGGTTTCAAAAAAATAATCGCAGGGCGTTTATGCCTGCCCGCCGGCAAGCTGTTCGGCAAATGCCTTTGCTTCCCTGAGCTTTGCGCCGTCAAGGGGAAAAATGCTTCTTATTGTCAGGCTGCTTGTGACAGTGCCGCCTTTTGTTGAAAGGATGCTTGCCATTCTTTGTATTGTGGTTCCCGGCAGCACTGTGCAGGTTGCGAACAATGCAAACTTTTTTCCGCTTGTGTTCTGCAGGCCCCTGAGATAAGAAAGCACTATGGGCGTGGGGCAAAAGCCCCAGACAGGAGTGCCCACCAGCACAAGGTCAAAGTTCTGCACGTCAAGAACCGGGTTTTTGAGCTCTATGTCCTTTCCGTCTTTTTTGTACTGGGCAGCCTTGAGCTCTTCCTTTGGCAATATTTTTGCAAGCTCGGCATTGTGCCCTTTTTCTTCAAGCGCTTCCTTAAGGGCAAGTGCGACCTTTTCGGTTGTGCCGGTCTTGCTGTAAAAAGCCACAAGTATCCTCATTTCCGTCCCCAAAAGAAATTACTCAAAACCATTTAAAAAATTGAGCAGGTTAAACGGCAAGCCTTAACCGAAAGAAATAAGCATTATGTCTCCCGCAAATATCAATTAACAGGGGTCAATCAGATGGGGATGACACGAGGATTTCTTCCAAGTCCAATGGATGTATATGTCAAGAAGGGGGATATTGTAACCGCGGTAATTAGGGCTTCAACAGACGTTGAAACAATATTATTTTCAAAACTTTTCTTTGAGAAAAAAATGGACATCAATAAGAGTGATAAAACTACTCTAGGAAAATACATAAAGTTAGCTGAAAAGCAAGGCATATTTTCTGAAGATATACTTTCTCTCCTAAAAGAATTTAGAGATGTAAGAAATAGGATTTCTCACGAACGGGGATACATAGAACTAATGTATCGTGACGCTAATGAATTAAGAAAGGTGAAAAAGCTGCTCAAGCAGATAAGGCATTTTATAAGGCAAACCAGAATTAAAACAGACATGGAAAGAGAATATCTTTACTCTGAACAAGTTCGCAAAAATGAACACCTTTGATTTGGTATATGCATATATCCCGTGCTGCCCAATGCGGGGGGGCGGATTCGAACCGCCGAAAGCCACTAAGGCGCCAGCCAACTGCAACCCACGCCCGCATTGCTTTGGGCAAAGTGGGTTTCCTCAAGCTGGTGGAATTGACCGCTATCCGACTCCCGCGTGGAATAATTGGCTCAAAAAAAGGATTTAAATGTTTGCAATTGACTTAAAATGTCAGATTGCTCTTTTTTTCTTTAAAGCGCCTTGGTTAATTTGCTCTGCAATGTAATTGAACGTACTGGTGGCACCGGCAAGTGTTTGCAGTAATGACTGGTGAGCCCTTGTTTTCCTGAGGTTTGGCTTTGGCACGGAAATTTCAGTAAAAATCGGCCTTACAGATGAGGCCGCTATTTTGTCTATAATCGGTTTCACATAGGTTGTTTTGGAAAGGTCTGCATAGGTGAAGACAACGAAGTCGCTTTCCCCCATAATTGCCTCCAGTTCATCTGGCGATAGCACTGCCGCTCCATTTGCCGCCAATCTGAACCTGCCGGATAACATTTGATGCTCAAGAATTTTTTCGTAAAATCGCTTTACAAAAGGGCTTGTTTCTTTTCCTTCATAGCAAAGAAGCAGTATATTTACCGGCTTTCTGGGAAGCTTTGAGGGATTAATTTTGGCGATTTGCTTTGACCTTGAAAAAACCTCAATGAAATAATCGGATGGCAGTAATCGCTTGAGTTTCCTCAAACGTTCTTTGTCCCTTGGAATTTTGCCCTGAACTGTCTTGTCCCTTTCTCTTTGAGAAGAAGACCCTGGCCTTTTTTCCATTTGCTTTTCACCCTTGCCGAATTTTATTGCTTTTGTAAAAAAATATAATTGTTTTTCCGCAAGGTCAGCTTTTCTCAATTTTCACTACCTTTATCCAGAATGTCAGGGTTTTTCCCGCAAGCGGGGGATTGAAGTCTATTATTATGGAATTTGCCTTTATTGTCTTGACTATGCCGTTGACGCCCTGGCTGCCTGTTACCGACATTCCCACTTTAAGCTGGTTTGCGTCTGCAATGTTTTCTTTTGGTATTTCAACGATTTTTGCCTGGCTTGCTTCGCCGTATGCCTCGCCTGGCTGAAGGGTAATGGTTTTTTCCTCGTTCAGGGCCATTCCAATTACAGCTGCATCAAATCCCTTAATCATCTGACCTGCACCTGCCTTGAACTCAAGTGGGCCCCTGCCTTCGCTTGCGTCAAATTGGGTGCCGTCGGCAAGCGTGCCCCTGTATTCAACCGCAATATTGTCGCCTGCCTCGACTTTTTCAGTGTTCATCTGGTTTCCCCCGTTTTCCGTTTCGTTTCCTGAACTTGGCTGGATGCAGCCGCTTAAGAGCACCAGCGATAATGCAATTGCCAATGCGGAAAAAAACAATTTTTTCATTGATGGATTTTGAGGCGGTCAGGTTTTATTTGTTTTGGTTGTCAATTTTTTTGGAATGATTAGGAATGTTTTCAGGCACTTTTTGTGCGTTTTGGGTTATCCGAAGCTGCTGCTTTTGCTGGCAACTTACCTGCTTGCGGTCATAATGCTTGATGCCAACCTTTTTTTGCATTATGCCGGGCATTTGCAGCCCCTTGGCTATTTTGGCGTTTTTTTGGCTGGCTTTTTTTATGCTTATGAGGTAACTGCGGCGCCGGCAACTGTTGTGCTGCTTTTGATGGCAAAGGGCCAGAACATTTTTTATGCCGCCATTGCCGGTGGCTTGGGCGCTTTGGTGAGCGACTTGATTATTTTTTGCTTTATAAGGACCACTATGCTTGGCGAAATCAGGAAGATTTCAAAAACAGGGATTGGCAGGTTCATTGAAAAGGAAGAGCGCCTTCTTTTTGGAAGGTTCAAAAAATATGCCCTGTATTTGTTTGCCGCGTTTATGGTTGCTTCTCCTTTGCCTACTGAGATAGGGGTTTCAATTTTGGCAACTGTCAAAAGCCTTACGCCAAAAAAATTCATTGCCTTGGCATATTTCCTGCACACCATGGGAATTTTTGCCATTTTGTGGATTGGCTCCTTGACTGCATGAATTATTAATTTCTCCATGTAAATTATTAACGATTATGCATCCACGCGCTGTATTGCAAAGGGCTTTGGCCGGAAAAAAAACAAGGGCACTGCCAAGCGGGCTTTCGCGAAAACAAAGGCAAAGATACAAAACGGCAAAAGGAAGAGCGTGGCCAAGAAGAGAATTGTCTGCAAGAGCCATTGCAAAGAAAAAAAATTTGTTAAAGGAAGTTTTTGTCTGGGGGTTTGGGGCAAGAATGACCCAAATTGCATCAGCCACTGAAAGGTATTTTCTTTGCGAAAAAGGAAGTATGGCTTGGCCGGATAGTGAATCTTCAAGATTCTCAAAAAGTAATATAACCAATGAAATTCTTGATTGCTTTGAAAGAATTGAAGCGCATTATAAAAGAATCATGCCCCTGGTTCAGGCATATGGAAAAGACCCTGATTTTGGACATGTTTTTTTTACAAACTCAATGCTCCCGCGCGTCGGGAAAGCCATCCGGAACTTCTTGTCAAATCCTTCTGAAAAAAATTATTTAAAAATAAAAGCGATTGTTTATGAAATGGGAAATAAAGGCAGTCACTGGATGAGCCTAATTCATAAAAAATACGGTGTTGGCGGCTATAGCAGAAAAAAAATTTAAATCCTTATTGGGCTTTTTGTGGATTGGCTCAATGGCTTGGAAGGAAACCAATTTTTTTAATGGTTTTGTAATTTAAAGGTATTGAATTATTATTGAATTATATTTGTTTTAATTGGAGGTGTTTTTTTGGAGACCTTGAAGAATCTTGGAAAGGCTTTCATTGGCGAAAGCATGGCAAGGAACAGGTATTCTTTTTTTGCAAAGGCTGCCCTGAATGAGGGTTTTGAGCAGATTGGCGAGATTTTTTTGGTTACTGCGGAGAATGAGAGGATTCATGCGAAAAGGCTTTTTGAGCACATTCAGGAATTGAAGGGCAAGAAAGGCGAAAAAAGCCAGGCAATGATGGTTGAGGCTGAGGTGCCAACTGCTTTTGGGGACACTGCAGAGAACCTTAAGGCGGCGATTGCCGGCGAGAATTATGAGCATACAAAGATGTATCCTGAGTTTGCGGCTGTTGCCGAAAAAGAGGGCTTTCCCAAGATTGCGGCGAGAATGAGGGCGATTGCAAGGGCCGAGCAGCATCACGAGGAAAGGTACAAAAAGCTTTTGAAGGAGGTTGAGGCAGGAACTGTTTTCAGGAAGGGAAAAGAGGTCTGGTGGGTCTGCAGGGAATGCGGCTATGTGCATTTCGGGAAAGAGCCTCCGGAAAAGTGCCCGAGTTGCGACCACCCAAGGGCATTTTACCAGGTGAAATGCGAGGAATACTGATGGCTGTTGAAAAAATCGGACAGGTCTACAAGTGCAGCGTCTGCGGGAACATGGTTGAAGTGTTGCGTGTTGGCGGCGGCGAGCTTGTTTGCTGTGGCAAGCCAATGGAATTGCTTGTGGAAAACACTGTGGATGCAAGCAGGGAAAAGCATGTTCCTGTTATAGAGAAAACAAAAACAGGCGTTAAGGTGATGGTTGGCTCTGTGCCGCATCCCATGGAAGCGGCGCATTTCATTGAGTGGATTGAACTGGTTGCGGACGGCGTTTCCTACAGGAAGTTCCTGAAGCCAGGCGACAGGCCGGAGGCGGAATTCTGCATAAAGGCCAAAAGCATTTCGGCAAGGGAACATTGCAACCTGCACGGGCTGTGGAAAAGCTGAATAAAGGCAAAGCCAAAATTTAGGCCGCAGCACAAAGAAGGGGAAAGGCTATTAATGCCTTTTCCCCAGTTTCTTTTTTTATGAAGGCGCTTGTAAGCCTTTTTCCTTCACGCCCTGTTGGGTGCAAGCAGGAAAAAGCCTTGGGAAAGCGCAGTGCCGTTGCACTGCTTGCAAGGGTTGAGGCTCTTAAAAAGGACGGGTCTGTAAAAAGTCTTGTTGACCGCCGGCTTGCCGAATTCAAGGCGCTTGGGAAAAAGGGCTGCAGCGAGCTTTACAGTGAGCTGTGCTTTTGCACTCTGACGGCAAACTTTGATGCCGCAAAAAGCATTGTGATACAGGAAAAGGTTTGCAATGGTTTCATTGAATTGCCTGAAAAAGAGTTGGAGCAAAGGCTCAGGTCTTTGGGTTATCGCTACCCAAACAGGGCGGCTTATATTTGCGATTCAAGAAGGCATTTGGGGCAATTGAAGCAAAGGATTTCTTCTTTTGAAAATGAAACTGATTTGCGGCAATGGCTTGCGGAAAACGTGAAGGGCCTTGGCCTGAAGGAGGCGAGCCATTTCATGCGCAACATTGGCTTTGAAAACGTTGCAATAATAGACTTTCACATAGTGGATTTGCTGGTTAAGGAAAAGCTCATTGAAAAGCCGAAGGCAATGACGCCAAAAAGGTATCTTGAAATAGAAAGCATTCTCAAAAGGCTTGCAAAAAGGCTTGGAATGAGCCTTGCAGAGCTTGACTTATACCTGTGGTTTTTGGAAACAGGCAAAATCCTGAAATGAGGCATTAATCGCTTTTTCCGTTTTTTTGAGCCTGCCAGTTTTTTGCCTTGAGCTTTTTTGTGGTTTCTTTTCCCTTGCCTGATTTTGTCAGCATTATGAGTATGTGGTCTTCTTCAATTGCCTGGTCCTTGTCAAACGAGTACTCGCCGTCCCTGTAGGTTGCAAGGCAGGCAAATTCCTCTTCCTGTATTTCAGATACCGGCCTTCCGACAGTTTTTGTGGCACTTGCCTGTATTTCAAACAGGTCAAACATGCCTACGCCTGTGTTCACAAGCTCGCTTACCGCGGGCATGCTTATCATCAGCTCTATTGCCCTTGCCGCAACTTCCTCTGTGTCAATTAGTGCAACATCAAGCTTTTTCATGAGCCTTTTTGTTTCAATGGATTCAACCTTGACAAAAATGCGCTTTGCGCCCTTGTTTTTTGCGTAGAGCGCGGCAAGCACGTTTGTCTGCTCGCTTGGCGTTGCCGCAACAAAGACGTCACATGCCTCAAGCTCAAGCTCGTCAAGGGTCTTTGGGTCCGATGCATCGGCATTGACCACTATTGCGCCCATTGACTCGCTTGCCTCTATTGCCTGCTCTTTTTCTTTCAGGACAAGGACTATTTTTGAGCCCTCCCTTGCCTGGATAAATTTCGCAAGGTCTGAGGCAAAATCGCTTCCGCCGAGTATTATGCCGTACATTGTTTTTCACGCCCGCATCATTTCAATGCTTTTATCAGCACAAAGAAAGGCAGTATTTCTATCCTTCCTACCAACATATGCACTGAAAGCAAGATTTTTAAAAGAGGATTCATTAAAAACCAGCCTTCGCCGCCGATTGTGCTCAGGCCGACGTTTCCCTGTGCAGAGGCGACGGTAAACACTGAATCCACCAGGCCAAAGCCGAAGAACATGAACACTATTGAACCGCCTGCAAGAACCAAGAGGTAAAGGCAAATGTATGCTATCACATTGAGGGCTTTTTCATCGTCAATGCAGGTTCCATGGGATTTAAGCGGGGTTATTGCGCCCTGTGGAAGGAAAATTTTCCTGATTTCCCTTTCAAAGATTTTGAGCACGAGGATTATTCTCCAAAGCTTGAGCGCCCCTGTTGTCGAGCCGTAGCAGGCGCCGAAAATCATGAGCAGGATGAGAATGAAAATTGTGGCGTCGCCAAAGCTTGTGACTTGGAAAAAAGTCGTGGCGCCGGTTCCTGTCAGTGCGGAAACAATGTAGAATAGCTGGTTAAGCGGCTCAAAGTTATTCAGGAGAATCATGTTTACGGAAACAAGCAGCATTGCAAGAATGATTATGCCGAAGAAAAATCTTATTTCCGAGTTTGAGGCAAAATCCCGAAAGCGCCTTTTCAGCAATGCCCTGTGGCTCACATAGTTTATGCCGCCGGCGCACATCAGCAGGATTCCCACTATCATTGCACCGCGCCCAAAGAAGCCCAATCCGACCGAGTTCGTGCTGTAACCGCCTGTTGCAAGCGTTGTAAAGGTGTGCACCACTGCATCAAAAAGATTCATGCCTACCAGCATGAACCCGATAATGCCAAGGGCAGTATACAGGAAGTATATGCCGGCAATTGCCCTTGCTATCGTAACCGCATTAAGGTAAAAGTCCTCTGACCTGCCTTCGGCAGCCAAAAGGCTTCTTGCAACGCGGGGCTTTTCAAGAATGAGCAACGCAAGGATGATTATTCCGAATCCGCCTACCCATTGGATAAAGCCCCTCCAGAAGTTGAGTGCAAACGGCAGGCTTTCCGGCATTTGGACCATTGTAAGGCCTGTGCCTGTCCAGCCTGAAACGCTTTCAAAAAAAGAGTCGACAAAGTTCATGCCATATGCCATGAATGGCAGGCTTGAAACAAGGCCTATTATAATCCAGGCAAGCGCAATGGCGACAATGCCGTGCTTGAGCTTTGGCTCTGCATTCCCAATGAAAAAGTTTGCCGCCGAGCAAAACACTATGAGGCCTATGGCCATTTCGGCAAAAAGCACAACATAGCCTGTTTCCCCATAGCACATTGCCACCAGCATTGGCAGTATTATTGCAAAGCCAATGGCGCTGAATACCTTTGAAAGGATTTTGGCCACAATTTTGAAGTCTTTTGGTGTGAACTCTGGCAAACTAACCGCTCCGCTAAAAAGTTCCTGGCAATGCCCAGGCAATTAAAAAAAAGGCTTTCCTTTAACTCCCACTTCCGATAATTACTGTTGTAAAATACGGTTTTTAAGCCTAATTAAAGGCATTTAAAGGGTTTTTTGAGGCATTAGGACTAGCAAAAAGCTTTGCGAAAAACGCTTCGCGGGAAAAAAGGTTTTCTTTCCCAAGGCTTTCTTTCATCAGAAAGAAAGGCTTTCCCAAGGCTTTTTCCTGCTTGCACCCAACAGGGCGTGAAGGAAAAAGGCTTTTGCGAAGCAAATTTTCCCAAGGCTTTTTGCGTGAGCAAAAAGGCTTTTGCCTGACAAAAAACAAAGATTTTAAGTATGGTTTACACTTCTTTGTGTCATGGAGGTGTAATGTTTATATGAGTGAAAACAAGTGGATTTTGCCGGTTTCGCTTATTGTGGCAGCATTGATTGTCGTGGCTGGCATTGGGTTCGTTGCAATGAATCTTGGGCCGGCAGAGCAGGGCCCTGTTACAGTGCAGTTGCCTGGCTATATGCAAAAGTCAAGCAATGCCCAAAGTGAGGGCGCCCCGGCAAGCTTTGACGACGGCGTGCTTAGCTTTGCGGAAGACGAATCCGGAAACAAGATAAGGCTGATTTCGGTGTCCGGAACGATTACGAAAACAGCAAGCCCTGAGCTTGCCTACGTGACGCTTAGCATTCAAACTCTTGACAAAAGCGCAAGCAAAAGCCAGAGCGACAATGCTGTGCTCGCAGCCAAGGTAATGGAAGCCCTGAAGAACGCAGGACTTGACGAAAAGGACATTGAAACAGCATCCTACAGCGTTTACGAAGAGTTCCAGTGGAACGAAAACACGCGCAAGTCAGAGTCATTAGGCTACAGGACAACCAACAGCATTCAGGCAACTGTTCGCGACTTGAGCAAGGTAGGCGGAGTCATTGATGTAGCCGTTCAGGCTGGCGCAAACAGCATCAGCGGGGTAAGCTTTGCCCTGACAAAAGAAACAGAAGCAGAGCTTAGAACGCTGGCATTGCAGGAAGCGTCGGCAAATGCACGCGCAAAGGCACAGAGCATTGCGACCGGCCTTGGCATTAGCGTCGGAACGGTTTACAGCGCAAGTGAAAACTCAAGCTATGCCACGCCATACTATGCCAAATCATATGCAATGGACGCGGCGGGCGAAGCCGCAAGCGCACCAACCCCGATTTCACCGGGCGACATAGAATTCAACGCAACAGTAAGCGTGCAATTCGAAATCCAATGACATAGAAAAGCAGAAGCTTTTCTTGCCCATAGAAAAGCCATTGCTTTTCGTGCCTCGCGAACCTTTAGGTTCGCTCAGTCGCAAAACCATTGGTTTTGCTTGGATTTCAAACAGGCGTTTCAAAAAGAAGCGCCTGACTTTTTTTATTTTTTTTAAAAAAAAGCCAGCTTTTGGCAATATTTTTAAAAAGATTGCAATTATCCGTTGTTATGCCTGCAAGTTTTGATCGGCGTTTTAAGCGGCCGGAGAGTAGGCCCAATAAGCCAAACAGGAATGAAATAAACAGTGCTATTGCCACCGCAGCCATGGGAAAAGGCATCCCTCCAAATGAAATTGAACAACTACAAAAGACGCTTCACCAAATGAGGGACAGGAGATGGGTTCGTAACATTGATTTATTCTCGTTTGACTTCGGCTTTTTTGCGGTACAGTACAATAATGGCCTAGTACAGATAACAAGAAGAGCCTGATAATTTGGAATTGAAACAAAAGGGCTATTTGCCTGAATCTGGCCATTTGCCGGAAGGAATGCTTTTTTTGCTTTTGCGCTTTATGCGTTTAAGCCAGAAATAGGCAACAAGTATTATTGCAGAGCCTGCTATCAAAAGAAGATTGATGTTTTCTTCTATTGCTGTGTAGTTTTCTCCCACGAAATAGCCGAGGAGAATGAGAATAAGGCTCCAGAGGCCTGCCCCAAGGCAGGTGAATAGGCAGAATTTTGCAAGGTTCATTCTTGCAAAGCCAGCCGGCAGGGAAATCAGCTGGCGCACAACAGGAATCAGCCTGCCGACAAAGGTTGTTATGTTCCCAGATTTTTCAAAGAACTTGTCGGCTTTTTCCAGGCTTTCCTTGCTAATCAGGAAAAACTTCCCGTATTTTTGCACCAGTTTTTCAGCCAATGCCCTTCCCAGATAGAGCGCAAGGAAATAATTTACCAGTGCGCCTGCAAGGGAGCCCAAAACCGAAGCCAGGAGTATCAGCGGGATTGACATCTGGCCTTCGGAAGCAAGCATTCCAGCCGGAATCAGGACAGCTTCGCTTGGAAAAGGGATGAACGAGCTTTCAATTGCCATCAGTGCAAATATGCCTGCATAGCCCCAGGAGGCAATGAACTGCAGCCAGAAAGCAATGCCCTGATTAAGAATTTCCCAAATCATTTTCAAGCACCGTTAATTTCAGATAAATTTTATTGCGGGGGACGAAATAATAACCAATCAGTTCAAGCCCTTTTTTGCAGAACATTGGCCTATTGCATGTGGCTGCCGTCGCAAAACGGCTTGTTTCCAGATTTGCCGCAGTGACACAATGTAACGCGGTTTCTTGTTTCGTATTTCCTGCCGTCCTGCGATTCTATTTGCACGCCGCCTTTTACCCAGAACGGACCAAGGAATTTCTCGCCCTGCCATTTTGTCTGGCTGATTGACTGTTCAAACCCTGGCTCAATCGACTTGCCTGTATTCTTTTCATAAGCCACCAGCCGCCCTGAAGGGCAATCGCATGCCTGTCGGATTGCAATTTTTTTTGCTTTGGGGTCATTTGAAGCCTTTGTAAGGTCCCAGGTACTGCCTTCCTTGCTGTGGCAAAAGCCTGCTCCTGCACACAGTTCAGGCACATCAGTCAAAACAAAGCCAGGCCCGCGGATTTCCCCTGCCTGTTTCTGATATTCTTCCCTGCTTGCTGTTTCAGTGCCGTCAAAGCCTGTTTTCGCGTGCATGCCATCGCAATAAGGCTTATTTTCGGACTGGCCGCAACGGCAAAGGGCATAAGTCCCCTTAACTTGGTAACTTTTGCCTTTTGCCCATTTGACAGGATGCCCTTCGCTGTCAGGCACGGCAATATCCCTTGCCAAAGGCAAGCCACCAAAAACCAGGTAAGGCCCGTCCTTTGAAACAACAATTTTCCCAGAATCTTTTTTGCTTTCTGCCATACAAATCACCTAATCTTTTTCTTTTGGCTGGCCGTAGTAAGCGTTTTTCCCGTGCTTTCTTTTAAAATGCTTTTCAAGCAAAAAAGAGTCAATCTGCCTGACGTTGCCGTTAATTTTTTTTGTTTCAACATTTATTCTTGCGACTTGCTCAAGCGTAACAGCGTTTTTGACGGCATTGCCGACAGAATCGCCAAAAACAAACGGGCCGTGGCATGCAACCAGGCAGGCTGGCACATCCAAAGGCTGAATTTTGTTTTTAATGAAGCATTCCACAATAACTTTTCCCGTGTTTTTTTCATAATCAGCCAGCGTTTCTCCTTCCGTAAGTTTTCTTGTGACAGGGACATTGCCGTAAAAACAATCCGCATGCGTTGTGCCCAGGCACTCTATCTCTTTTTCAGCCTGTGCAAAAGCGGTCGCAAAAACCGAATGCGTGTGCACTATGGATTTTATTTCCGGAAATTTCCTGTAAATTTCCAGGTGGGTTGGAGTGTCTGAACTCGGCCGCTTTTCTCCTTCAATGACCTTTCCCGACAAATCAAGCAGGACAATGTCTTCCGGCACCATTTCCTCAAAAGAAACCCCGCTTGGCTTGATTGCAACTATTTTTTTTCCAGAATCAATTGCGCTCAAATTGCCCCAAGTCAAAATCACCAGGCCATTTCTTGGCAATTCCTTGTTCCCGGAACAAACTTCCTGCTTCAGCTTTTCCAACATACAAACAACCTCTTCTTTTTGTTTATCGCGGGGGACGAGATTTGAACTCGCGCTCCCTTTCGAGAACACGCTGTTTGGGACTGGGCTTGAAGCGAATTGCATTGCAATTCGCTCCTTTTTTGCCAGAGCAAAAAAGGTTTCTTTCCCAGGGCTTTCTTTTGTAAAGAAAGGCCTGCGAAGCTTTTTCCCAGGGCTTTTCTTTCTAAGAAAAGGCCTTTCCAGGCGTGCGCATTAGACCGCTCTGCCACCCCCGCATTGCAAAAAAGTTGGTTGGTAAAGGTTTTAAATGGAAGCGCGCTTTTGTTTATGATTTATGGGCACTGTTGACAATCGTTTTATGGGCCTTGCCCTCAAGGAAGCGCGCAAGAACCTTGGTTCTGTGCAAGGCGGGCCTTTTGGGGCTTGCATTGTGAGAAAGGGAAAAGTTGTGTGCGTTGCACGCAGCACTGTTTGGAAGAGCAGGGATGCTACTTGCCATGCCGAGGTAAATGCCATCAGGGCGGCGAGCAGGAAGCTGCTCCGCTGGCTTTTGGATGACTGTGTGGTTTATTCCACTACTGAACCCTGCCCGATGTGCTTTTCCGCAATCCACTGGGCAGGCATAAAAAAAATCGTTTTTGGCGCTTCGGTGCGGGATGCAAAAATGGCTGGCTTTAATGAATTGCTTATTTCAAACAGGGAAATGAATTATTCTGCAAAGAAGAAAATCAGCATTGTTTCCGGCGTCATGGCAAAGGAATGCAAGGCTCTTTTGAAAGAATGGGCTGAAAAGAAAAACCCTGTTTATTGATTCGCCGGCGGCAGCCGGCTTTGCAATTGCGAAGCAATTGCTTCTTTTCCCAAGGCTTTTCTTTCTAAGAAAAGGCTTTCGCCGGCGACAGGAGTCGAACCTGTGCGCCCTTTCGGACTCTCGCTTGCATGGGTCAGCTTTGTTGCATTTTGCGAATTGCCGTGCAATTCGCCTCTTTTTTTGCTTTGGCAAAAAAAGCTTTCTTTCCCAGGGCTTTCTTTTTTAAAGAAAGGCCTCTCAAGGCGAGTGCGTTTGGCCTCTCCGCCACGCCGGCTTGGCTAGAATATTTATGCGCGTGGAATGTATTTAAAGGTAATTAAGGGCTTTTTTGGGCTTGCTTTGAGAAAAAGCGGGAATAAGTTTGTTAAGGAAGGCAAACCAGGGATCCGTTACAGCCTTTTAAAAAAAGGCTGGCGAAAAATTGCTTCGCAAGACGGTATGGCTTGCCTCCTTAACTCCCAACACGTTATCCTTTTTGCTGGGTTGTTTTTAAAAAGCTTGCTGGCTTGCCTGCTACATAAGAAATGCGCTTGGATTAAAATTCTTTTGCGTTCCCATTTTGTTATGGCTGGCAAAAACTGCATTCTTGTTGTGGATTTTGGCGCGCAGTACGCGCACCTTATTGCCCGCAGAATTAGGCAGCTTGGCGTTTACTCTGAAATAGTGCTGCCTGAAGGGCCTTTGGAGCGCTTTAAGGATTGCAGTGGCGTTGTTTTGAGCGGCGGCCCTGCAAGCGTTTATGAGAAAGGCGCGCCAACAGTTGACAAAAGGCTTTTTTCTTTGGGCAAGCCTGTGCTTGGCTTGTGTTATGGCTTGCAGTTGATAGCACATTTGCTTGGCGGCAGTGTGAAAAGGGGCTGTGTGAGGGAATTTGGAATTGCTGAGCTTGCTATTTTGAAAAAAGAGCCCTTGTTCCATGGCTTGGGCAAAAAGGAAACTGTTTGGATGAGCCATGGCGACAGGGTTGAAGAATTGCCCCCCGGCTTTGAGGTGATTGGCAGCACGGCTGATTGTGAAAATGCGGCTGTTGCGGATTTTTCGCGGAATTTTTTTGGCCTGCAGTTCCATCCCGAGGTAACGCATACGCCCAATGGCATGAAGATGCTGGGGAATTTTGTTTTTGGCGTGTGCAGGTGCGAAAAGGACTGGAGCCTGCGTGGTTTTGTTGAGGAAAAGGTTGCTGGGATAAGGAAACAGGCCGGCGAAAAAAATGTTTTTTTGCTGGCAAGCGGCGGGGTGGACAGCACTGTTGCCCTGGCGCTTTTGAGCAGGGCTTTGGGAAAGGAAAGGGTTTTTTCGCTTCATGTTGATACCGGCTTTATGAGAAAAAACGAATCTGCTTCGATAAAGAAGGTTTTGGCCTCGCTTGGCTTTTCGGAGTTGAAGGTTGTTGACGCTTCGGATGATTTCTTTGCCGCTTTGAAAGGAATTGCTGACCCTGAGAGAAAGCGTGAAATAATCGGGGCAAAGTTTGTTGAGGTTCAGCAGAGAGAGCTTGCAGGGCTTGGCTTGGACAAGGACAAGTGGCTTTTGGGGCAGGGAACTATTTACCCTGATACGATTGAGACTGCTGAGACAAAGCATGCCGCAAAAATAAAGACCCACCATAACCGCGTTCCGATTATCAAGGCAATGATTGAGGCAGGCAGGGTAATTGAGCCCTTGGCGCAGCTGTACAAGGACGAGGTTCGCGCTGTCGGCGAACAGCTCGGCCTGCCGAAAGGGCTTGTTTGGAGGCACCCTTTTCCAGGGCCAGGGCTTGCAATCAGGTGCCTTTGCTCTGAAAGGAGGGGGAATGCAGTGCCAAAAGGGCTTGATGCAAAAATTTTTGGTGCAGTGAAGGGACTTGGTTTTTCTGCAATGGCATTGCCTGTTAAAAGCGTTGGAGTGCAGGGTGATGCAAGGACTTATGCGCATCCGGCCCTGCTGCAGGGAAAACTTGACTGGAAGGCAATTGAGAAGGCAAGCACTTTGCTCACCAACGGCTTCAGGGAAGTAAACAGGTGCGTTTTTGCCGTTGCGCCGCAAAAGGTTGTTTCGGTTGAGCCATTGAAGGGCTTTTTGTCAAGGGAAAGGATCGGGGTTTTGCAGGAGGCTGATGCCATTGTAATGGATGCCATTGAAAAGCTAGGTTTGCTTGGGGAGATTTGGCAGTTTCCCACAATCCTGCTGCCCTTGAAGGTAAACGGCAAAGGCGAAACAATTGTCCTGAGGCCGGTGGAAAGCACTGAAGCAATGACCGCGAGGTTTTATCCCATGAAGGAAAATATTTTGAATGAAATTGCGGAAAAGCTTTTGGCCTTGCAGGGCGTTGGCGCAGTTTTTTACGATGTCACGCACAAGCCGCCCGGAACAATTGAATGGGAATGAATGCGGAAAATGAATTGGTTAAAAAAAGTTTTGTGCAGATACAAATTATGCAGCAGGATTTGACCCAGGGCGGTATCGGCAGGACGCTTGTTGTTTTTTCAATGCCTATTGTTGCCGGCATGCTTTTACAGACGGCATTCACCCTGGTGGACACTTTCTTTATTGGAATGCTTGGCTATTTTGAGCTTGCGGCAATCTCAATTGCTTTTCCGCTGTTCTTTGTTTTCATTGCGATTTCAAGCGGCCTGGATATCGGGGCAAACGCGCTGATTTCGCAGGCTGTGGGCGCAAAAGACTACAAAACAGCAAACAATTTTTCCGAGCACGCCGTTTTTCTCGCGGCGGTATTCGGGATAGTAACAGGCGGGCTGGGCATTGTTTTTGCGCCGGCTGTTTTTACGTTCTTGGGTGCTGATGCGACAGTGCTGCCGCTGGCGATGCAATACGCCGTTCCTATTTTTGCGGGAGTAATATTCAGTTTCCTGTGGGGCATTTCGGACGCAATATTGCGCTCGCAGGGGAATAGTAAAACCTCCCTGCAAAATCTCGCGATAGCCGTAGTGCTTAATGCTGTGCTTGACCCGTTTTTGATTTTTGGAATATGGCCGTTTCCCAGGCTGGGCCTGTTTGGCGCGGCGATAACAACTGTATTTGCGGACTTTGTCGCGGCATTGCTTAATTTCCTTTATATTTACGGCCCAAAATCAGGCATAACTCTTGCGCTGAGGGACTTCAGACCAAACCTGAATTGTGTCAAAAGAATGATAAAAATAGGGCTGCCCACGTCAATCTCGCAGACGCTGTCTTCAATCGGATTCATGGCACTGATGGTCTTTGTAAGCGTGTTCGGACCACCTGCAATTGCGGCATATGGTGTTGGAATGCGCATAAATTCGTTGGCTGTCCTGCCTATTTATGGCATGGAAGTTGCCGTGGCGAGCTTTGTTGGACAGAACATTGGCGCAAAAAATGCTGATAGGGCGAAAAAAGTCACTTTGCTCGGCGCAAAAATGTCTTTTGTGTTCGCTTTGCTAGGGGCAATTGCCATAATGCTGTTTTCAGAACAGATAATGCAGGTATTCACCAGTGACCCGCAGGTGATAAGCATCGGAAAGCAGTATCTAACGGTTGTGCCATTGGCTTTTTTGTTTTACGGTTTTTATTTCGTTTTGCAGGGTGCGTTTGAAGGCGCCGGAAAAACGGTATTTGACCTTGCGACGAACATTGTATACTGGATAACAGCGGTGGCGCTGGCTTTTGTGCTTTCGGACATTGCTGGCCTTGGCTTGCTTGGGATATGGATTGCAATCGTGGCTGCGGCAGTGATAGAGTCAATCGCCGTAACCGTGATATTCTGTTCCGGGATATGGCTTAAGCCAGGCAAGGGAAATCTTCCACAGGATGCGGAGAATATAGATGATTTTGGATGCAGGAAGGGGACAATATAAAGTTTGATTGCGATTGGGTAAAGGCTAAGCCTCTGGCTGACGGGCTGATAAGTGAGATTAATGGCTGGCGGGAAAGGCTTTTCAGGCTTGGCTTGGTTGACGCTTATGGCAATGGGACTGGATTTGGAAATATCAGCGTCAGGATTCCAAGGAGCTGTAAGTTCATTATTTCAGGCACTGCCACTGGAAAAATCGCTTTTCTTACCGGCGCGCATTACACGCTGGTAACCGATTTTGATTTTGAAAAAAACTGGCTTGCATGCAGGGGACCTGTCAAGGCTTCTTCGGAATCCCTGAGCCATGCCGCAATCTATGAGTCCTGCCCTGAGGCAAATGCGGTTATTCACTTTCACAGCCAAAAGATGTGGAAAAGCCTTTTGGGAAAGGTTCCGACAACTGATAAGAATGCGACCTATGGCTCGCTGGAGATGGTGCACGAAATAATGCGCCTGTTCAGGGAAACAAGTGTCAGGAAGGAAAAGATTTTTGCAATGGCCGGGCACGAGGATGGCTTGGTTTCTTTCGGCAAAAATCTTGATGAGGCTGGGCAGGTTCTCTTGAAATACTTTGGAATGCTGCAAGCAATAGGTTAATATTTTTTAGGACACCTTATTATTGCGGGTTCTGGGGCCATGCATCCAAGCGTTAAGAGTGCTTATGATATTGCGTTGAATGACCTTAGGCGCTGCTATACCGGCAGGGGAATTGTTGCGGGAAAGAGGAGCAAGCGCTTTAACCAGTACTGGGCAAGGCATAGCTTTTTTGCTTCGCTTGGCGCGCTTTATTTGGGGGACGCAGAGCAGGTGAAAAGCAATCTTGGGCTGTTTGCGTCAATGCAAAAAAAGAATGGCATGATACCGAACCAGATTAGCCTTGATTTCAAGCCAAGGTACAAGCTTTTGGCTGGCTCGGTAATCGATTCAACCGCGCTTTTTGTGGTTGCCCTTGCTTCGTACGTGCACTTTACTGGTGACAGGGAATTCGCCTTGGAGCTGCTGCCGAATGCAAAAAAGGCTGTTGAGTTTTTGGTTGGCAAGGACAGGGACAATGACGGCTTGGTTGAGGAAACGGTTTTTGCAAACTGGGCCGAAACAGTGCTCAAATTCGGCAAGGTGCTTTACACCAATTGCTGTTTTTACAGGGCGCTGGAGGATTTTTCGTGGCTTGCGGGCATTGCAAAGGAAGGCGAGTTGCAGGGCAGGTATGCGGAGCTTGCAAAAAGGACAAAGGAAAAGATTAACCAGGTTTTCTGGGAGGGAAATTATTACATTGACTGGATTGATTTCAGGAGGCACGACTTTTTTTCAAGCGACGGCAATCTCCTCGCAATAGATTTTGGGGTTGCGGAGAGGGTGCAGGGGCAGATGGTTTTGAACATGATAAAACAGCACCAGCTGAACAAGGTTCCGCTGAAGACAAATTATCCCACATACCCTGTGTGGAGGATTCCCCCCGCTTTTTTGCCATTGCTTGAATACCATTACCACAATGGCTTCAGCTGGCCCTGGCTCGGCTGTTTGAATGCCATTGCACTGCAAAAAGTCGGCTGGAGGAAAGAGGCAAAGCAGGCCCTAAGGGGCGTTGCCGAGCTCATAAACCAGAACGGCATTACCCAGGAGGTCTTTGACGAAAAAGGAAAACCTGTGAATGGCCTGTTCCTGAAAAGCGAAAGGCCGTTTGCCTGGACGGCCGGCTACTTTGTAAGGGCTGTAAATGAGACAAACAGGGAAGGCGGCAAAGCCGGCAGGTTTTTTTGAGCCAGGCGATTCGGATTGCCTCAACGGAAACAATGCTGTTCTCTTCTTGTGAAGCTTTTTAAATAAGTTCAGTTCTCTTAGTTAGCGAATGGCCTGTATTGTTGTTGACGGCATTTACAAGAGTTATGAGAACTTTGAGGCTGTGAAAGGCGTAAGCTTCAGGGTGGAAGACCAGGAGATTTTTGGCCTGCTTGGCCCCAACGGCGCGGGAAAAAGCAGCATCATCAAGATGCTTTTGGATTTTATAAAGCCTGACAATGGGACAATAACGGTTTTGAACGCACCTTTCAATGAAAAAACAAAGGGCGAAATAGGCTATTTGCCCGAAGAACGCGGGCTATATGACAACATATCGGTAATAGACAACCTTTGCTATCTTGCAATGCTCAAGGGCGCCAATCCAAAAGAGGCAAAAGGCACGGGTCTTGCCTTGCTGAAGCGCGTCGGGCTTGAGGAACAGGCAAACGCAAAGGTAAACGCGCTGAGCAAGGGCCAAAAGCAGCTTGTGCAGTTGTGCGTTACGCTTGCCCACAACCCAAAACTTTTGATTCTTGACGAGCCTTTTTCAGGGCTTGACCCGACAAACCGCGAACTGGTAAAGCATATTATGCTTGAGGAAAGGGCAAAAGGAAAAACAATCGTGCTTAGCACGCACATGATGAACGAGGTCGAAGAATTGTGCGACAGGGCCCTGATGATAAGCAATGGCAGACGCGTTTTGTACGGCCGCATTCAGGAGATAAAGGCAAGCTATGCAAGCAACTGCGTTTTCGTGGAATTCGAGGGCGTGCTGCCGCACCTCGACGGCATTGAAAAGGCGGACATAAAAAACAACTGCGCGGAATTTTACCTCAGGGTTGACGTAACGCCACAGTACATTCTCAGGCAGCTTGTGAGCGCAAACACGCAGATAAGGCGCTTTGACATCAAGGAGCTTTCATTGAATGACATTTTCATAAAGGTTGCGGAGGCAGAGCAATGGATAAGACAATAAGGGTTGCCTTGCAGGAATTCAAAATGAATTTCTCAAAAAATGAATACAGGTTTTTCGCATTTTTCCTGCCCGGCGTCCTTTTGGCCATTGCAATCCTGATGGCATTCACAGGAAAGCAGTTCAGCCTTTTTGAATTCGAACTCATGCGAAAAAGCTACTACTTTTTTGCATTCCCCTCAATGATTGCAATGGTTTTTTCGCTCGCGATTTTCCTTTCCGCAAACTTCATGCTGCAGGGCATTGCAAAAGAAAAAGAAAACAAGATACTGGAAATATTGATTTCATCGGTTTCATTCAAGCAGCTTCTCACCGGAAAAATCATGGGCCTTGCAATGCTCGGCCTTATACAGTTCTTCACTTGGGTCCTTGTGGGCCTGGCGGTTGTCGCCCTAGTTGCGCCGGAAATATTCCAAAAGGCGTTCACTTCATACATTGCAACAGAGGCAATTTTCCTGTACTTCATATTCTTCGTGCTCGGTTATCTCTTGTATGCGTCGCTCCTTGCGGCAATAGGCGTGCTCACTGAAACAAGGGGCGAAGCCCAGCAGATTGGCTCGCTTCTCACAGGCTTTGCATTGATTCCCGCGCTCAGCACAATGTTCATTACAAGCGACTCAACAAGCATTTACTCTCAGGCAATAACGATATTCCCGCTGACCGCACCCATCACGGCAATGATAAGGATTTTCCTCAGGACAATTACCCCCGGAGAAATAGCACTGAGCCTTGCGCTCCTGATTATCACGACAATGTTCATAATATTTGCCACAGCAAAATTGTTCAGGGCCGAAACCCTGATGTACGGCAAAAAGTTCACAATACTCGGGCTCATAAGGTTCGTGTTCAAGGGATGATGGCAGAAGGAGGCGGGCAAATGCCAAATGTTGAGGGAAAAAATATCTTATTTGTGGTTGCTCCAAGCAATTTCAGGGAAGAGGAGCTGTTTGAGCCCAAGGCGGTACTTGAACGTGCCGGAGTAAAAACCGCGATTGCGAGCAGGCAGGCTGGCACAATTACCGGCGCGGGAGGCGGAAAAGCAAGCGCAACAATTGCCCTCCCGTCAGCCTATGTGGCAAACTATGATGCAATCGTTTTCATCGGAGGCCCTGGCGCTTCGGCATACTTCAATGATTCAACAGCACAGCAAATCGCAATTGATACTGTGGAACAGGGCAAAATCCTTGCCGCAATCTGCATTGCCCCAAGCATCCTCGCAAACGCCGGGCTGCTTGAAGGCAAGAAGGCAACGTGCTTCAGCGGCGAAGCAGGCAATCTGCAGGCAAAAGGCGCAAATTATACCGGGCAGGCTGTAACGGTTGACGGCAGGATAATCACGGCAAACGGCCCATCTGCAGCAAAAAAATTCGGGGAAGAAATTCTTAAGGCCCTGCAGGGATAAGGCTTTTACTCCAGCGGTTATGGACCCTGCGGGAAACCTTTTACCAAAAGGTTTGCGAAAAAGTACGACTCCCACAGACCCATTTCGCTTGGGCTCAATGGGTTATGGACCCTGCGGGAATCGAACCCGCGGTCTCCTCGTGTTTCGGACTTTTTTCCCACTACTTTTTTTTCCGCAGGGAAAAAAGGCTTTTGCGAACGAGGCGTCTTACCATTCGACTAAGGGCCCGTTTTTATTAATTTTGAATCGGGGTTTGTTTAAAAGCTTAATTTTCTTTATTGAATCACTTCCACGCCTTTTAAGCCCTTGAAGTGCTTGTCCATTGTTTTTAACTCCGCATTGGCCAATTCGGCTGTTGCCAATATTATTGCGTCAGCCATTGCAAGGCCTGTTTCAATGCTTATTTCTGCCGCATGCACTGCAATTCTTTCATTTAAGCCAATTACTTCGGTTAAATCAACGATTTGCGCTATGGCCTCATTTGCCGCCTGCTCATTCAGGTCCTTTTTTATTTTTTTGTAAACTTCAAAGAGGATTATGGACGGAGTCTTATACGCATCCTTGTTTGCATTTTGAATAATTTTCGCAATCTTGTTCGTTTTTGGGCCATTGGAAAAGTACTCAATCCACAGGCTGCTGTCAACCAAAACGTTCACTTTCATCCCTCAAACCTTTGGCAGAAACGCCTTTTGCTATTCCAATTGCGGATTTAATGTCGCCTATTTTTACAACCTCAAGGCTGTTTCCCTTTTCAATCAGGACAAGCTTTTGGCCGGCTTTCAGCCCGAGGCCCTCCCTGGTTTTTTTGGGAATCACTATCTGGAATTTTTCGGACAAAGTCACGGTTTGCATAACAATTCACCGGACAAATAAAAAGGCAAACAATACTTAAATCTTACTATTTATCGATGGATGATACAAAAGTAAGAATGTTCATTATCACCTCATCTCCTTAAGAATTTCCTCCTTAGGCTAATCCTTTCTTGCAGGTCTCTCTCAAGATTGCCCCAGCTTGTTTGCCTTAGAACAATCAGCACTTCCCCTCTCGGCATTTCTTGTAGCGCCTCGTCTATTGCCGCCAATTTTTTGATGAGAGCATCGCCTAATTGTTTTTCTGTTGCTTGTTTGGCTTTGTTGCTAGGCTTTTTTTTCCTGGGAACCCATTTTCCAGTAGCAAAACTGTGTATATAGTCAAGAAGGGGCATAATTGACAGGTTTTGTAATTCTTTTCCTCTGCCAGCTGCAGTCCTGCTTATCAGTTCGTCAAGCAGTTTTTCTTTGATGAAACGGGGATCTGCCTTTGACAGTTTTCTTAAGGGGCTATGCCTGATAATCCTCGTATGAACATGAGCTTGTTCATGTTCTCTTAGTTGCCGGTCCAAACGTCTAGAAGCAGATTTCAAGCTGAACAACTCATCTGCAAGCCGTACTTTTGGTTTGTTGATGAAATTGACTGCTACAGGCCCGATATTTGGGATATTTACAATGTCCGCACTGCCGGATTCTGGATACTCTCCTTTTGTTTCTATGAAAAAGTTTATGCCTGGAAAAGCTCTGCTACTTCTGAACCATACTCTTTGTGCATTTTTTATCTTTTGCATTTTCAAGAATTTTTGTAACTCGCCAGGCTTTCTCAATAAATCAGAAAATGCTTTTCTAGTTTTTATTAACTGCTGAGTTAACACAATACTTTGAATCCCCCCAGGCCTGACAAGCTTTTCCGGCATTCCTTTTGCATTCGCTCTTTTCATTCAATCACTGTAAACAAAATGAAATCGGGAATAATTAAAGCTTTCGAATTCAAAGCAGAGGTCACTTGGGCTATGGTTTGGGGTCACAGGGATTTGAACCCTGATCCGCCGGTCGCACCAACTCGCCCTTTTTGCTTGCTTCTCCGGCAAATTGCCGGAGCAATTTGCCTATTTTCCGCGAAGCGGAAAATGTTTCTTTTGCAAGCTTTTCTTTTTAAGAAAAGGTTTTCTGGAGCCGGCTGCACTGCCTGGTTATGCTATGACCCCTTTTGGTTAATATCAAAAGACATTAATTATGAAATTTTTTTTGAATGTCTTTTGATAGCTATCAAAGGGCATTTTTGCCCTTTGATATAAAATATTGGGTTGCAGTTAGAATTTAAAGCTTGTTTTTGGTGATGTTTTCTGCTGTGGACGGCCACCATTCTTTGCTTTGGTTTGCTGCAGCTATATGAATTTAAGGCTTTTTTTGGGGCCAGATTATTTTTAATGGCTGTTTGTTGATTTTTGATATTCTTCTGAATGCCTTTGCCATTTCAAGGGCTGGCAATGATGCGAAAAAAAGGAATATTATTGCCGCTGTGGCCTGCCTGCTGTAATGTACCGGCACGTTGAAATTCGGCAGGGTATTGTAAAGGAGCACTGTTACCCATGCAAAGCATAATATGGTGAAGGCGTTCAGGCCTATTTTTTTTGCCTGTTTTAGGGTTTCCGGAGTGTGCTGTTTTATCACCGTTTGCTTCACAGGCGTTGGAATCCTTGGAATTTTTGACATTATTTTTTGGTGCAGCTGCCTTAGGTTGTAGAATGGCTGGAATAATATTACTGTTATCAGAATCATAAGAAATGCAAGCGGTTTGAGTAATTTTGCTTCAGGGCCTTCGAATACCGCCACTGCCACTGTTGCAATGATTACCACGAATTCACCCAATGGAAACAGCAGTATTGCTGACAGCGAAGAGTCTTCTGCGCTCATGCCGAACCTTCCGCCAAATACCCTTGTTGAAATGGAATGGGCGAACAATGCGATGACTCCAAGGCCTGCCGCAAGCAAAATCATGAAGACAAGCGCGTGTGGCGCGGGCAACATTACCGCGTTGATTTCCGGCTCAAAGAAAAGCGTTGTGCCAAAGCCCACGAAGAAGAACAGGAGGAAAAAGTCGCGCAGAAAGCCGAGGTTTTTCTTTATGCTGTTGCCCGAGTCTGTTTCGCTCAGGGCAAAACCCGCAAAGTATGCGCCTATTGCGGTTGACAGGCCGAGCATGCTGCCGAGCATTGAGACAATGAGGCCAACGCCAACCGCATAAAGCGTCACTTCAACGTTTCCGAAGTTGTTTTTCTTGAGCCATTGCTCAACTATTTTTGAAAGGCGGTACACTGCATAGAAGGCGCTTACCGCGAAAACAAGGGCTGAGATTGCAAGGCCAATGGGCGAGCCGCTTGCATTTGACAGGCTTGTGATGAAAACAAGGAGTATTATTCCAAGGAAGTCCTGGAGTATGAGGATTGACAGCGAGATTTTTGCTGCCCTGTTTTTTAGCAGGTCTTTGCTAATCAGGAATTTTGCCACAATTGCAGTGCTTGTGCTGAACAGCATTATGCCAACCACCAGGGAGAAAAGCGGGCTGTAGCCCAGGAATAGCATTGCAAGCACGCCAAGGCCTGTTGTCAAAATCATATCAATTATTGCAAGGCTGAAAATTGTCGAGCCTGCGCTGATGAAGTCTTTCAGGGAAAGCTCTATTCCAAGGTAAAAAAGCAGTACAAATAAGCCGAGTTCTGCAAAGCTTGAAACCAGGGGGTCGGCAGGATTCAAAAAGTTCAGCCAAAAAGGGCCGAGCAAAAAGCCCGCAAGAATAAAGCCAATTACCTCGTTTTGGCCAAGTTTCCTGACAAGAATGCTAATGGCAATTGCAATGATTATCAGCACTCCAATCGTTGTCAGCGGCAAGACTTCCATAACCATAAAAAAACCGTTAAGAAATAAGGGCTTTCTGGTTTTTCAATTTAACCCAAAGGCAATTTGCCTGGAAAAAGATTGGTTTTTGGGGGCTATATAAAAGCGGATGAAATTTGTTTTAAAGCCTGGCTTCCTGCACCATTAACGCGTCTGCAATTACCAAAGCTATCATTGCCTCAGCCACAGGCACAATTCTTGGGCAAATGCAAGGGTCATGCCTGCCTTCAACCCTTATTTTCTTATTCTTCCCAGAAATGCCGACAGTGCCCTGTTCCAAAGAAATCGATGCAGTCGGCTTTACGGCAATCCTTGCAACAATGTCCTGGCCAGTGCTAATCCCGCCCAAAATTCCGCCTGCATTGTTTGACTTAAATTTCACCTTTCCTTTCTCATTGTACATTTCGTCGTTGTTTTCCTTTCCGGTCATTTCCGCAGCTTTAAAGCCAGAGCCAAACTCAACGCCTTTGACAGCGCCAATGCCCATCAAAGCCCTTGCAATTTCCGCATCAAGCTTCCCAAAAACAGGCTCTCCCAGGCCTGCCGGCACGTTTCTCACGATTATTTCCACAATGCCGCCAACACTGTTTCCATTTGCCTTTGCTTTCAGAATGACTTGTTCCATTTCCTTTGCTGCCTTTTTGTCAGGGCACCTTACAGGATTTTTTTCAATCTGCTTTTCTTCAAAGGCCTTTGCCTTCACCTTGCCGACTTGAACGGTATAACCAATTACCCTGATGCCTTTCTTTGCCAGCAGCTTTTTTGCAACCGCACCAGCCGCAACCCTTGAAATCGTTTCCCTTCCGCTTGCCCTGCCCCCGCCCCTGAAATCCCTGATACCAAACTTTTTCCAGAAAGCGTAATCAGCATGCCCTGGCCTGAACAAATCCTTCATTTTCTCATAGCTTGCGCTTTCCATGCCCTTGTTCCAAACAAGCAGGCAAATCGGCATTCCGGTTGTCTTTCCCTGAAAAATCCCGCTCAAAATCTCCAGCTTGTCTTCTTCCCTGCGTGCACTTGCAATGCCGCTTTTGCCTGGCTTTCTCCTGTCCAATTCTTTCTGAATCTCCTCTTCAGAAACAGGCAGGCCCGGCTTTACGCCGTCAATCACTACTCCGATGGCCTTGCCATGAGATTCGCCGAAAGAAATAATCTGAAAATGTTTTCCGAAAATGTTGCCAGGCATGAAAAAACAACTCCATGATACTGCGTTTAAACCTTTCCGGCCTTTTGGCTTTGCTCTTAAATTCGCCAAAAATTGCGAATAAAAGAGCAGGGAGCCGAATTTAAGAGCAGACTAGAATTTAAGATTTTAGGGTGTTAAATAAGGTATGGCAAACGGAAACGGATTTAGAGAAGGCACAGTTAAAATTTTTTGCAGCTATTCAACTATAAATAAGGAAATCGCAGGGCGATTGAAACAAGAATTAGAAGGGTTCGGTTTTAGTGTTTTTTTGGCACATGAAGATATAGCCCCCTGTGAAAAATGGGAACAAGTTATTGCCGAAAAGCTTAGTGAAAGTGATGCTTTGATGGCTTTGCTTACCAAAGAATACAAAGAATCTGATTGGGCTGACCAAGAAGTAGGCATGGCTGTTACACAAGATAAAAAGATTATTCCTATTCAAATTGACTTAATTCCATATGGATTCATTAAAAAATATCAAGCATTTAAAATGACCCCTGAACGAATACCATACAACATTCCTGAAATCGCTTCGCAGATTTTTGAAGCAATAAAAAGAGATGAAAAATTCAGAGGTCAGCTACTTAACTCACTCATCAAAGCTTTTGACAAAAGTTGGTCTTTTGAGGATGCTAGCGAAAAAGCTGAGAGGCTTTTGACTTTTAACGATTTTACAGATGACCAAGTTGGAGAGGTTGCTTTTATTGCCGTTGAAAAGCGCTGTGTGCGTGATTCTTTTAGAGGAAAGCCATTTGTTATAGCATTTCTTAAAAAATATAGGAAACAAATTCCGCCGCAGTATTTAGAAAACTTGAAACGTATTTATGGGATTTAAAATTTTGCTTCTATTCCGAGTTCATACATTTCGTGAACGACCACTACAATGTTGTGGCACAAGACAGTTCAGTCAACCTTGTAGAATTATCGGAAGTAGAATTTAGTCAAATAAAGCAAGCAATAGAAATAGGTAAAAAAGAGTTGAGGTTTGAATAACATGGATAGAATTAAAGTAAGAGACAAAGCTATGGATGTCGCTGAAAAATACGAACGGAAAAGAGGGCAATTTATAAGGAGGGTAGATAAAGGAAAAAATGGCAAATTTTTTGGCTATGATATTTTATCAAAAGACAGAAAAATAGAAGTCAAAGGAAGAACAGGGGCAGACCGTTTTGTGCAGATGAATGAGGAAAATATAGAAGCATTCAAAGACCGAAAATTCTGGCTTTACATTGTTCACTTTGGTAAAAATGACAAATGCGACCAAATTATTGCATTAGATAAAAACACTATTGAAACTGGAACACACCCCACCAAGAAAGAAACAAAAAGAAAAAAATCACCACGAAGACAATGGGAAATAAGATTTTGGACAGAAGACCCAAACCAAATATTTCCATAACCGTTATTTTTTGGAATTTAATTTAAGAGCAAAGCTCTATTGAACAAAGCAAAAAGGAGTTGAAGTTTTCATGAAAATAAAAATGTGGGTGGTAGAAGATTTTCAAGCAGACCCATTTACTTTAACATGGTATAACAGAGCCTTAAGAACAACACCACCAAGCCAAATAGACGATGGAGACAGATTTATGTCTTTATGGGTTTGCTTCAATTCCATAATAAGAAAAAAGTATGGAGAAAAGTTGTATGATGGAGTACTAATTGATAGTGCAAAAACCGATAATGAATTTGAAGAAATATTTTCGGGCTTATTCAAAACAGAGCCGTTTCAATCTGATTTTTTCCAATTAAAAAAAATGCCTGTTCGGAATATGCGAAATGTCAAAAATTTAAGAGCGGTACGAGAAGAAGAAGTCAGAGTTATCAGCGAAGATAAATTTAGTGAGTTAATCAAGGTAATATATGATATACGCAATAATTTATTTCATGGAAGAAAAAACCCAGAAGATATTTATGATGTAGAAAATAACGACTATACCTTAATCAAATTAGCATACAAACTATTACTCCCGATTGTAACCAAATATTTAGAAAATAAAGGATTAATAAAACCTGAAGAATGAATATTTACACAAGCCAAGGAATACCCGCACAAAAACAATTATTTACCTGAATGGGGCATCTTAAATGTCTGCAAAAGAAAAGCACTACTATCCCATTGTCCAAAAATATTTGGAAAAACGAGGATATACCTGCCAATCCAGAGGCAAAAAGAAAAAATTCCCTCTAATTGATGTAGGCGGAATAGAAAGAATTCGTATTGATGTTGCAGGAGTAAAAACATCCAAACAACATCACGATTATGATGTAGAAATCGTTGCCGTAGAAGTCAAACCTTATCAGGTGGCATCAGTTTCACGAAACTGGCTTTTACAAGCGCAAAAAAATTCTTTAATTGCAAATAAATGCTATTTTGCAATGCCAAAATCTTTTGAAGAAAATGCTGTTCGAATGGCTGCTGATTTTGGCATCGGATTATTGGAAATTAGAAAGAAAAAAGTCAGAATGATTTCAGAATCAAGAACATTTTGCCCAAATAAAACAGCTCAAAGAACATTTTTATACAAGCAAGGGATAATTCAATGCAATATTTGTGGTTGTTATTTTTTTAAGTGGGATGAAAACGGAAAAAGAGAAGGGGGTAGTTATCGCCAAGAAGCTATTTCAAATAATTGGAAATGGATATATTTTTGTGAAAACTGTAGAAAAATGTTTAGGAATTGGTATACCACTAAAAATTTCGAATGGTTAGAAAGGGAAATCAAAAAATTAAAGAACAAAAATTGAGAAAACGACTTTAGGGGCAAAGCTTATGGACGACGGAGAAAAACTTTTGAATTTCTTATTTAGGTTAAAGGATATTGAACTTAAAACGAGAGAAATTGCCGCACAGGAAATAGTCGCAAATCAAACACAAGGCGCAAATCAACAAATTTTACAGGCAATAATAGCAAGCGAAAAACAGACATTAGAAACAATCAGGCTAACCCGTATTATTACATGGCTTACTATATTTTTAGTAGTCATTGGTATAATTCAAATACTCATTACGCTGACTAAAAATTAATTTAAGAGCAAGTTTCAGAATTAAAGAGCAAGATTGAATTTAAGAGCAAAGCCCGGCCTTTTCAAGGATTTCATCCACAATCTGCCTGCCGCTCTTGCCATTGCAATCAATTTTCAGGTCTGCTATTCCTTCAAAATATTTTGACCTTTCATTGAAAAGTTTTTCAAAACTTCCCTTTGGGTCTTTTTCATCAAAAAAAGCTGGAATGCCGCCGGCCATGATGCGCCTGAACAATGTTTCCCTGGCAAGCTTCAGCAAAATCATTTTGCCATTTCTCTTCAAAGCCGCAACATTCCCGGAAGAAAAGGCTGTTCCGCCGCCGCAGCCAATGACTTTTCCATCCAAAACAGACACCCTTTGCACAGCCTCTTCCTCAAGCAGCCTGAAAAAATCCATTCCGTGCTTTTTGGCAATCTCCCTGGCGGAAAGCCTTTTGGCGTTTTTCTCAAGGTAAATCTCTTCAAGCACACAATCAGTTTCAACAAATTCCCTGCCAAGCCTTGCCGCAAGCAACCTGCCGGCAAGGCTCTTTCCACAGCCCTTAAACCCAAACAAAACAAAATTCATAACAGCCACCAGCAATTGACATATTGAGTATAAAAAAGGCATTTAAAACCAAGGGGGCTTGGTGAATTTTTTGGATTTTTCGCCTGAGTCTACCCTAGAAGGATGGGCAAGCTGAAGACATACCCGAAACCTTAAAATAGGGTTTCTGACCTAAAATATTGCAATGAAAAAGGCTATTTTGGTAATTTGCCTATTGGCTTTGGTTGCGATTTTAAGCGGTTGTATTACAACTACAGTGGATGTTCAAGGGCCTGCATCTATTTATGGAGATTATGATACTACAAAAGTCGAAGGCAATAAAATAATCTTCAGTAATTCATTAATTCTTACTCTAAATGGGATTGAGCAAAATGAAACCATATTAGATACCACGGTTCCAGACTCTTATACTGTCTTGATTGATATAACTTTTGAAAACGAAACCGATGAAACTCTTAGTTTGCCTTATCTAAAAGTAAAAGATAAAGACGGCTATTCTTATGAAAGTGTTTACTATTCACTCCAAGAAAGAATGTTTCCATTAGAATTCAGTATCCCAGCAAACGACAAAATAAGTGGAATAAAATTGTATGCTATTCCTGATGGAGTAGAATTTAATGATTTAGTTTTAGTAGGTTACGAAGGCGGATTTGTTACTGAAAAATTATTTGAAATTCCTTTAAATAAAATATAATATTACACCATTATTGCTTGCCGCGTCTACCAGGCCCAGCGCAAGTTTGACAAGACCATGCAAGAGTTCCCGATTGCGAGCTGAAGGCCTACCCGAAACCTTAAAACAGTGTTTGGACTTATTGTAAAGCAAATGAGGGGAAGAAAAAAGAAAAAATATTGGAACAACAGCCATTTCTCTCATCACCAGCATAAGCACTTTTCTCATCATCCCCACAACAAACATTTTCCTCATCACCAGCCTTTCAACCCACAGTTTGCTCAACAGTCAAACCAGCACTACAAAAAACCAAGCATTTTCACAAAGATTTACCGAAGCGTATTTCAGGTCAGAAGTTTCAAAGATGCTATTCACAAAATTGTTTCAAGCGGAAAAGCAATTTTGTTTTTCATTATTGCGTTCATTCCAATCTTTATGATTATTGGCGGAATTACTACGATACTATTCCTGTCAATCTTTGGCGCAGGTTTGGGTGCAACAATTGGAGTGATTCTTGGATTTATTTTCAGTGTTGTAGTTGATTTCGTAATAACCATGTATGCCTATTACACTTTGAGAGAAAGGGGTTTTGCCGACAGCCATGTGAAAGTGAGTGGAAAGGATTGGTAAAAATGAAAAAGGCTATTTTGTTGATTGGCTTAATGGTTCTAATTGTTGTGCTTAGTGGTTGCACTCAATCAACAGGCCAAGCTAGTTTGTCAAGCACGCAAACAAAAACGGATTGCCCTTACGAGTGCTGTAAGGACGCAAGCCAATATTTTGGCAAAGTTTGCGCTCTTGACGCTGAATGTGTTGACAATGAATGCGTAAACGTGGAAGAAAGTGGGGTTCAAGAGCAAAGCGAAGAAAGTACTGAAGGAGGGCAAGAGCACGTCGCTGCTATTGTTGAATCAGACACAAGCCAACCTGCGCAGCAACAGGAACAATTAGCTTGCCCTTCAAGTTGCAATGATGGCAACCCATGCACTGATGATTACTGCAATGAAAGCACTAATTACCTGTGTTCCAATAATATCTTGAACGGAGAAGCGATTGGTTGCAGTGGCTCTGCAGGAACTTGCAAAATAAATAGCTGTGTCAATGGGACTTGCCAGCAGCAAACTCAAACAAACTGTTGTGGTAATAGTCAATGTGAAGTATTAGAATCTCATTTAAGCTGCCCAGTAGATTGTGAGTGCACACCCGATTGGCAGTGCACCAGCTGGTCAACGTGTAATGGCGGAGTGAAAACAAGGACCTGTTATGACTACTCTTATTGCGAAACAACGCAAGATAAACCTGCAGAATCACAATCTTGCACGATGTCCATTACTGAAAAAATAAGAGAATGCGCAAGAAAATGCTCAGGCGCAGATGCTGACATACCCGCAGTTTATTATGAATTCTATGAAGTATGCTATGAACTTTACTATTATGTAGGCATGGGAGAAATGGAGAACTTCATGAAAGATTGCTAATAGGGGGTCAATAAATGCCAATAGCGGATACTTTTGGAAGCGTGGATAAGCCAAAAAATAAAAAAGTAGTCAAAGAAATACGGTGCACTTGTAAAGAATGCGGCAAAGTTTGGCATTATTTGTCATCAGAAGAATCTTCGGACAAATGCTCTTCTTGTGGAAACTTAATGGTTGGATGTGGCTCTTGTGGGTCAATATTTTCCCCATATTATCTCAACAAATCTAAAGATTACGGTGACAAAATGCAAAAATACAAAAAATGCCCTTCTTGCGGTTCAATAAATATAACAAAAGAGGAAATCAGCCATGAGGTTTAACATTGGCTACAAAATTTCAGAATTTCTAATCAAATTTCATCAAAAAAAAATTTCGCCTTATCTGAATAAAAATGGCATAAAATGCAGATTCTATCCAACCTGCTCCGAATATGGGCTAATAGCCATAAAAAAATACGGTTTTATTAGGGGCTGGATAAAAACAATAAAAAGAATCAGAAGATGCCGGCCTGATAATTATGAAACCTGCATAGATTGCCCCTAACTAAAGGAGTTAGTTCACTTTCTGAAAACAAACTAAAAAAAGCTTTCTTTGTTTTGCTGGGATTAGTTTAAAATACCTGAATTGCCTTTATTTATGCGTGGTTTTGGATGGCTGAGGATAAGGACCTTTTTAATGAGGCTTTTGGCGAGGATGAGGATGAGGCAGCGGCAAGGAAGGCAAAAGAGGCTGCTGCCGGTGCCAAGGAAACCGTGAAAAAGCCGGCAAGGGCTTTGGGCAATGGACAGGGAAAAAAGCCAAAATCTGCCGGTGGGAGAAATGTCTTGGATGCCGAAGCCAAGGGCTCTGAAGGGGAAGAAGAGGCGGATTCAAAGGAAGAGAAGGATGAAGAGCAGGAAGAAAAGGAAGAAGACGAAGAAGATGAGCCTGATGAAGAAGAAGAAGAGGATGATGACAAGGAAGAAGACGAGGAAAAAGATGATGAAGAAAAAGAGGAAGAGCCCTCTGATGATGATAGTGGCGGCAAAAAAGAAAAGGGGGAAGAGGAAGACGAGGAGAAAGAAGGGGCTGATGAAGAGGAAAAAAAGGGTGCTTTGAAGGGAAAAAGGGCAGGAAAAGCAAGGGGCGCTGGGCAAAAAAAGGCGGGGTTGAAGGCTGTTTCTGCGCCACCAGAGGAAAAGCCTTTGAGGGAAAAAATCAAGAAGATTATGGTTGCAAAGGCGGTGAGGGCTGCCGAGAAGGACATTGTTCCGCCTGACATTGAGGTTGGCATCAGGGAAGTTGGAGTAAAGGAAGGGGATATTCCTGAGGTTGCAATTGGGTTGGGCCAGGCTGTTGGGGCTGAGCCAAGGGGGCTTGTTGTCAGGCCGGACTTGAAATTTTTGCAGGATGACAAGGGCAATGCGTTTATTGGAAGGAAAAAAGGCGTGTTCCAGAAGTATGGAAGCGAGGCCGCGCTTTTTGTCGGCAGGGTGAATGAAAAGGGTTCTCCTGACAAAAATGTCTGCCTTGACAGCCTTAACCCGCATGTTGTATTTGTGTGCGGCGCTCGCGGATCCGGAAAGTCTTACGTTTTGGGGGTGATGGCCGAGGAGCTTGCCCTGAAGAACAAGAATGTCGGGGTAATTGTTGTTGACCCTGTCGGGGTTTTTTGGGGAATGAGGTATCCCAACAGGGAAACAAGGGAGCTTGAGGCGCTTGCAAAGTGGGAGTTGCTTCCGCAGGGCCTTGAAAATTTGCGCGTGTTTATTCCTGAGGGGGTTGCGGCCCAGGTTCCAAAGTCAACTTATGATGCCACGTTTAGCATGCCGCCTTCTCTTCTCACAACTGAGGACTGGTGCCTTACTTTTGGGATTGAAAGGTTCAGCCCAAGCGGCCTGCTTATGGAAAAGGGCCTTGAGAAGGTCAAGAGCGGCTACAAGACCAAGGAAGGCAAGGCTGTTAAGGGGAAAAAGGACTTGTTTTCTTTGGAGGATTTGATACTGTGCCTGCATGCCGATGAGGAGCTGAACAGTGGGGAGAGGGGCTATAAGGCTGACAGCATCAGGGCTTTGGCAAGCAGGTTTGATGCCGCAAAAAACTGGGGGGTTTTCAACAGCATGGGAACGCCTCTTGTTGAATTGAGCAGGGAGGGCCAGCTGACCGTGATTGACACTTCGTTCCTTGAAGACAATGTTTCCGCCCTTGTCATCGGAATTCTTGCGAGGAGGATTTTGGCTGCAAGAAAGGTGAGCACCAGAAGGGAAAGCGCGGGCAGGTTTGGCAAGGAAGAAAACGTGGACCAGTTGCTTGAGTTTGGCGTGCCGCCTACATGGCTTTTCATTGATGAGGCGCACACATTGATTCCAAGCGGCAATGTCATGACGCCTGCAAGCAGCGCTTTGATTGAGTATGTGAAGCAGGGAAGGCAGCCGGGCTGTTCTCTTGTGTTTGCTACCCAGCAGCCAAGCGCGATTAACACCAAGGTTTTGAGCCAGCTTGACGTTGTCATAGCTCACAAGCTTGTTTTCGACGATGACATCAAGGCTGTTTACAAGAGGGTTCCGACCATTGTCCCAAAGGCCTACAAGAAAAGCAATTTCATCAAGACTCTGCCTGTGGGAATTGCCCTGACCGGCGACAGGTGCGAGGAAACATCAAGGGCATTTGTGATGAGGATAAGGCCAAGGATGTCGCAGCACGAGGGCAGGGAGGCCGAAACTGTTGAAAGGAATTTGAAGCTTGACGACGAAAAAGTGCTGTTGCTTGCTGTTGAAATGGCGAAAGGCAAGCTTGACCAGGTCGGCAGCATTTCCACGTCCACCATTGCACAGGTGGTTGAAACCCTCAATGCAAAATACAGGTCCAAGATAAAGCTTGGCACGGTTCTTGAGAGGCTTGAAGAGAACGGCGCTGTCATAAACGAGGCAACCTCAACAATAAGCATTCCAGGGGTGGAACAGGAGGAAGCGCTTGCCGAAGAGCTTGTAGGCGAGGCCGAAAAAGAGGTTGAAAAAGAGGCAAAGGCGGTGTTTCCAAAGGAAATGGTTGAGCTTCTTGCTTTCCCGGCTTCCGTTAACGAGGAAAAGGCAAGGCTTATGTTCAACAAGGTGAGGCGCAAGAGGCTGTTGGGGCTCTTTGGGGAAGAAGAGGCAATTGAAAACGTCCAGCTGCGCTATCTCCCCATTTACAGGGTTGAATACAATGCCTTTGACACAAAGCAGACCTTCAGGAAAGCCGAGGCCTTTGTGAACAGCATTACTGGAGAGTTCATTCACTTTGACAATAAGAAAAAGGCCTTTGTTGAAAGCCAGGGCCTGCCGCTACTTGACAAGCTGAGCCAGAACGAGCTGAAGCTTTTGATGATGCTTGGCAGAAAAAAGGATTTTGCGGCAATCGCAAAAGAATTTGAGGAAAGCAAGGAAAGCGCTTCTCTGGTAAAAAGGCTTCTTCAGGGCCTTGAAGAAAAAGGCTTTGTCGCAAGGGAAAAGGTTTCAGGAACAGAGCTTTATGCAAGGGCAAAGCCGATTGAACTGCCGCCTTCGCCAATGCATCCGCTTCTCAGCTCGCTTTCAGGCATTCCGGTTTTGAACATTGAGGCAATGAGCCTGATGAGGGAGGCAATTGACAGGGAAAAGCTGGCAAAAAGCCTTGCAAAGCTCTGGGGGAACATTGCCGTGAAAAAAATTGACCTTGTATACCTGCCTGTTTACGAAACATTCCTGAGAAAAAAAGACGGAAGCGTGAGAAAGATTTTCATCGAGGCTGTGACAGGAAACCAGTTAAAGCTGGGAAACAAGCCCTATTAGGCAAGGCTTTCACTTAAGCCCAAGCCTGCAAACAGGCAATGTTTTAGGAAACAAGCCCAATCAGGACCCTTCCGAGCTTTTTTGAATCATGCCTCAAAAGCTGCTGCTTGCTTGATTTTTTTGAAAAAATAGGGGGTTTTTCTATTATGTCAGCGCCGACTGGCACAGGCTTTCCGTTTTTTTTCGGCAAATCGTTTTCAACAAAAAAACTTTGCGCAGCCCTGTATCTTTCAAGAACGCCCTTGGCAGGCCTCCTTGTGTTGAATAACACAAAATCAAGGACGCCCTTTCCAAGATACTTTTCAATTTCTTTGACGTGCCTTGACAAGGTGAAGCCATGGGTCTGGTTCACCTGGGTCATCACATTGGCAACGTAAACCTTTTTTGCGCCGCTTTTCCTTATCGCCTCTGCCATTCCCTTGGCCAAAAGGTTTGTTATAACGCTGGTGTAAAGGCTCCCCGGGCCAAGCACTACAAGGTCTGCCTCAAGGATTGCCTTTCTCGCCTCGGGAAGGATTTTTGCCTCGGGCTTCAAAAAAACCCTTTTTATGGGTGCCCTCTCAGCCAGCCTTGCGGGCTCTATGTTCCTTTGAATAAGGGCATCTTCGTTGCAAAAAAGGGTGCCGTCGGCAAGCTCTGAGCAAACATGGACGCTTTGCGCTGTTGCAGGCAAAACAGCGCCCTTGATTGCAAGGATTTTGCCCGCGGCCTTCACCCCGTTCATGAAGCTGCCTGTTGTTTTTGCCAATGCAACTATGAGCAGGTTTCCAAAGCTCATGTCCTTGAGCATCTTGCCCTCAAACCTGTAATTGAACAGGTCAAACATGAGCTTTTCTGATTCGCTTAAAGCCAGAAGGCAGTTCCGCAAATCCCCGGGCGCCGGAATCCTGAATTCTTCCCTGAGCCTGCCGCTGCTTCGCCCTGAATCCGTCACCGTGACTATTGCGGTTATGTTCTTCGTGTAATCCTTCAGGGCCTGAAGCACGCTTGGAAGCCCTGTGCCTCCGCCTATTGCAACAACCCTTAAGCCTGATTCCTTTGCCTTGCAGGCACCGGCTTTTTTAAGCAGCGGCAAGACCTCGGAAATTTCCCCTATTGAATAATCCGGCTCTTCAAGCTCGTTCCTGGGCTTTATTTTTGAAAACCTGCCCCTGAGAATCCTGACACTTGCCATGCCAAGCTTGTTGGCCATCTTGATTTCGCTTGAAACCTTGTCGCCCACCACAATAATGTTTCCGGGCGAAAGCCGCAGCTGCTTCATCGCGCGCCTGAACTCGCCGAACTTGCTCTGGTCCCTTTCAATGTCGTGAATCAGGATAAGGTCAAATTTTTTTTCAAGGCCGAGAATCCTGATTTTTTTTGCCTGCCTTTCGTGGATGCCGCTTGTTATCAGCACAAGCTTTACGCCCTTTTTTTTCAGCGCATCAAGAGTTTCAAGGACGCCGGGGTAAAGCGAGATGTTTTCAACCTCGTCGCTGTTGTAGGCCTTGAAGCCGGCCTTCACAATCCTGCGCTTTTCGTCCTTTGAAATGCCAAAGCTGTCGCACATCCTGTCAAAAATGTCTTCCATCGGCCCAAGCTTTTTGAAAAGCCTTACCTGCATCTTGTAAGCCCTCCATGCAGAACAAGGCAGCCCTGCTTCAACCATTGCCTTTGCCGCCCTCTTTCTCGCGTTCTCAACAATTGAGCCCGAGCAGTCAAACAGCGTGTCATCCAGGTCAAAAAAAACGGCTTTTACCTTTACCATCAGAAGATATGAATGGAAAAAGCAAATTTAAACCTTTGGAATAATCGTTTGAGCTTTGAACCATTGCTTTTCAGAGCCTGTGCCTGCGCAGGAGAAGCGAGTTTGTCACCACGGACACGGAACTCAGGGCCATTGCCGCGCCTGCGACAATCGGCGACAGCAAAATGCCAAAGGGCAGGTACAGAGCGCCCGCCGCAATCGGAATGCCTATTGCGTTGTAGACAAGCGCCCAGAACATGTTTTGCTTTATTTTGCCGATTGTCAGCCTGCTGAGCCTGATTGCTTTTGGCACATCCTGCAAATTGTTCTGCATTAAAACAATGTTTCCTGTTTCCATTGCGACATCCGTGCCACTGCCCATGGCAATGCCAATGTCAGCCTGCGCAAGTGCAGGCGCATCATTGATGCCGTCTCCAACCATTGCCACCTTGCCATTTTCCTGCAGTTTCTTGACATAATTTGCCTTGTCCTCTGGAAGCACTTCAGCAAACACGTTTGTTATGCCTGCCTGTGATGCAATTGCCTTTGCAGTGCGCTCATTGTCGCCTGTTATCATATAAACCTGCACGCCAAGCTTCTGCAATGCCGCCACTGCGTCTTTTGATGTTTCTTTTATTGCATCAGCCGCGGCAATTGTTCCAAGCGCCTGCTTTGAATCCGCAAGGAACATGACTGTTTTTCCTTCTGCTTCAAGCGCCTCAACCCCCGCCTTTAGCCCGGAAACGCTGATTCCCTGCTTTGCCATGAGCTTTGCATTGCCAAGGAAATATTTTTTCCCGTTCAGCTCTGCCTGTATGCCATGCCCTGGAATTGCCTTGAAATGCTTTGGCTCAACAAGCTTTGCCTTTTCCTGCCTTGCCTTTTCCACTATTGCGTCTGCAAGCGGGTGCTCTGAAGCCCTTTCAAGGCTTGCAGCTATCTCAAGCACTTTTTGCGCACTCATTTTTCCAGCCTGAACCACATTTGTCACTTCAGGAACGCCTTTTGTTATTGTGCCTGTCTTGTCAAAGATTACAAACTTGAGCTTGTGTGCTGTTTCAAGCGCATCGCCGCCTTTAATGAGAATGCCGTGCTTTGCGCCCATTCCTGTTCCGACCATTATGGCTGTTGGCGTAGCCAGGCCCAAAGCGCAGGGACAGGCTATCACAAGCACCGCAACGCTTGTCAGCAGGCTGAAGGCAAAGCCCATGCCGAAAACAAAGTACCATGCCGCAAAAGTCGCTATTGCTATCAGTATTACAGCAGGCACAAAGTAGCCTGAAATCAAATCGGCATACCTTTGAATCGGCGCCTTTCTCCCCTGGGCCTCGTCAATGAGCCTGATGATGTGCGCCAGGGTCGTGTTTTCCCCTATTTTTGTTGCCTTAAATTTGAATGTCCCGTTTTTGTTGATTGTTCCGCCTGTAACAGTGTCACCGGCTTTTTTCTCAACAGGCATGCTTTCGCCTGTTATCATGCTTTCGTCAATTGAGGAATAGCCTTCAATTATTGCCCCGTCAACCGCAATGCGCTCGCCTGGCTTTACCAGAATTATGTCGCCCAGCAAAACATTGTCAACAGGAATCTCCATCTCAGAGCCGTTCCTGATTACAATCGCGGTTTTTGGCGAAAGGTTCATCAGCTTCTTTATGGCATCGCCAGTCCTGCTCTTTGCTATTGCCTCAAGCCACTTTCCCAGAATTACCAAAGTAATGAGGATTGTTGAAACCTCAAAATACTGTCCGACAGCAGGGTCAAACAGCATATTGTAAACGCTCAGCGCGTAGGCTGAGGTTGTGCCGATTGCAATAAGGGTGTCCATGCTGCCTGCTTTGTTCTTGAGAGACGCCCACATTCCCAGGTAGAATTGCTTTCCTATTATGAATTGCACCGGAGTTGCAAGCAAAAAGAGGATGAACTCCGCATAAGGGATTTCCATGCCAAGCGGCATTAGCACCATTCCGATAATGAAGGCAGGGACGGCAAAAAGCACGCTCACCAAAAAAGCAGCCCTGATTTTGGCAGTTTCCTTTTTCTGAAAATCAGCCTGCTTTTCCGCATTTGCCCCTGGCAAGGCAAGCGAAGCGCCATAGCCCGCGCCCTTAACAGCGGCAATAAGCCCTTCTTCCTTAATCTTCGTTTCATCAAATTCAACTGTTGCCTTTGAAGTGGAAAAATTTACATTCGCATCCTTCACGCCCTCTTTTTTTAACAGGGCTTTGCTGATGATTATGGAACAGCTTGCGCAATGCATCCCGCTTACATACAACGTAGCTTTCTTCATGATATCACCTTCACTGCAACTGGCCCTCGCCAAACGGCACAAAGTGAGCAAAGTCAAACGCAGAGCCTGTTTTTTCCATTATTCCAGCCACAATAAAACGCTGGCCAAATTTTTCGAAAGAATCGCCAATTTCGTTGAATACCTTTTCTTTCCGCATCAACGCCGCTTCTCCAGAGCCGATAATAATCGGGTAAAACTTCTTGCCAACAATGACATGCTCTTCATAGCCATCAAGGCTGCCTTCAGCCAGCTTGGGCGCAGGAATTTTTCCGCCGGGCAAGAATGATACAAAAAGCTTCGGCTCTTCGCCGGACATTTTAATGAAAACCAGGCCATTGTACGCGTTCACAGCGCTGAATCCCAGGGGGCTCAAAAAGTGGAAATAATCCAATGGAGTCCCGGTTTCAGCAAGCACACCCTCGACTGTTGGATTCAGCCCAAAAAAGCCTATGAGCCTATCGCCTGGCTGCAAAAAAATATTTTCTGATTTCATAGTGTCCGCCTCTGTTGCGCCAATAACCATGGAATCCTCTTCAGGAACTGGGTTTCCTTCCATTGCAGCGTACTTTGCAAGCGCATTATTTGATGCAAGGGCAAACACTTTGGCTTCATTGCCATCATTGAAAGCAAGCTTTAGCTGCATGCCGTTGAAAGCGGCCGTTTCTTTTTTGCCAATAGGGTCCATTCCGGCACTGTTTCCCTCAAAAACAAAATAAACCATCCCCACAACAGCTATGATGGCTATCACTATCAGAATTGAATATTTTTCACCCGAAATCCATGCTTTTTCACCGGACAAAATAACACCACCCTTGCCGAAAATTATATTCATTTTTTCTTTATCTTTGCGCACTCGGCGCAATCACAATCACTGCCAAAATGCCTGTAGGCATCGCGCAGGATGCACCAGCAAAAGCCCTTTGACAGCCTAAATGCCTTTTCTCTCCCGTTTTTATCGAATTGCACAACGCCCGCCTGCTCAAGCTGCTTTAGCTGGTGGGAAATCGCGGAAAGCGTCATTTTTCCCTTGCCAACGGCAGCATATATTCCATTTACCGTTTTCGGCCCATCCATAATGCTAAGCAAAATGCGCAGCCTTGTGGGGTCTGCCATTGCGGAAAAAAACCGCAATATTTTCTTGTCAGTTTCCGGATTTTCCTTGAGAGCCATACAGTTAATACTTGAATGATTGCTCAAGTTTTTAAATATATCGCGGATTGCGCCATTATTTTCCCTTGTTCTTGCATTCGGCTGCCTTATATCCGCCTGACTCTATCTTTCCGATGATGCTTTTGGCGTCTGTTGCGCTTTGGTCAAAGTTAACGCGCACAATATTGTTTTTGTCGTCTGTTGCAATATCTGCTATGCCCGGAAGTTCCTCTATGTTCATTTTTATAAGGGCAATGCAGCTTTTGCAATGTATTCCCGAAACCTTGAATTCGCTTAACATAATTTTTCCTCCAAAATTTTTGTCTTGTCCCTTTTCACACCCAATCCGCTAAAAACACCCATTAGTTTTGCATTCAAGCCCTGTTTTTGGAATTTGCTTTGCGCGCTCAAGCGCATCCTTGCATTCCGGGCAGGCCTTGCCAAATTCGGCCACAGCAATTATCCTGCTGCAATCACAGGCCGGGTTGCTCCAGATTGCAATTGCACAGCTTGTGCAACGCATTCCCCCGGCGGCAAAATTTGCTTTTTTCATCATGCAAGGTCCTCCGGAAGCAGGCATTCCTCTGTTTTTCCTGTGCCTGAAACGCATTTTCCTTCCTCAAGGCCTTTTTTGCATTGCGGGCAAACCTTGTCAAATTCGCCCTTTGCAATCATCTCATCGCACCTGCAGTAACCGTCATCCCAAATCCATTCGCCAAGATAGCACATTGTGCACGGAGGCTCAATGCAGCAGCCGTATTTTCCTTCAAGCTTTGCGTCATTTATTGCTTCTGAAAGCTCATTTAAAATATTCCCCCTTCTTTCTTCAAAGGTCAATTGCCGCCCTGCCTGTTGGCCCTGCAGGAAAAAAAGCCCTGCTTGCTGGTTTTGGCCCGGAAAAGAAACTGAAGCAAGTCCAAAAATGGCGGCAACCGCCAATGCAATTGACAACGCAAATGCCGCCCTCATGCAAACTTCCATCCGCCATTCTCCAAATCGGCTTTTTCAATTACAACAGAATCTCCGACAATTTTATTTGGCAGGTAGCCTGGCCAGCAGCCGCCGGGATTTTTGTTTTCGGTTCCAAGGCTGTCAATTGCAAAACGCTTTCCGCAGTTGTTGCAGACCATAAAGTTTCCTTCCTGCCTGTAGCCTTTTTTCTTCACATAGCAAACATCGCAAGCATCAAAGGCGGTTTTTATGCTGCCGTCGCTTGCCTTTACCGCAAAAAACCTTATTTTTATGCCCCCTGATTCATATTCAAGCCATTTTGCATTTGTGCCAACACTATTCAAGGGGACAGAGATTGTGTTTTGCGCGGTTGAATTGTTTCCCGAACCGTTTGGGGCTTCTGCTGCGTTTGAAACACAGCCGCTTAAAATAACAATTCCCGCAAACAAAATAATTGGAATCCAAAGTTTCATTTTGCCGCCTTCGCAAGTTCGCTTTCAATAATCTGCTCAAAAACGCTGAACGGCTGGGCACCCACAACGGTGATTCCATTAATAAAAAAGCTTGGTGTCCCGGAAACGCCATAACTCTGGCCGTCGGCAAGGTCTTTCTGCACCTCGGAAGCAAATTTCCCCGAATCCAGGCAGGCGTTGAACTTTACAGCATCAAGCCCTATTTCCTGGGCATATTTTTTCAGGCTTGCCGTATCCAAAGAGCCCTGGTTTTCAAAAATTTTGTCGTGCATTTCCCAGTATTTGCCCTGCTCATCAGCGCATTCGCTTGCCTCGGATGCTTTTTGCGCAAACTGATGGAATCCCAGAGGAAAATCCCTGAAAACAATTTTTGCCTTGCCGCTGCCAATGTATTTTTGCTTTAGCAGGGGCAGGGTTTCAGAGAAAAATTTTCCGCAAAAAGGGCATTGGAAATCCGAAAATTCAATTATTTCCACAGGCGCGTCTTTGGAGCCAAGGACCGGGTCATCATCAGCGCGGGCAGTAATCGCCAAAGGCTGGCCCTGGTTGTTGTTTCCTGTTCCTGAGGGCGCGGCATCATTTGCGGAATCTCCGCCAGAGGGCACAAGGTTGTTTCCAACATTGCCCAAATTGCCATTTGCAAGCAACAGATTTTGGTTTAATGTGTTAATTTGTGCGCCCAAACTGAAAACAGCGGCAGTATTCCAAATTAACAGTAAAACTATTATTCCGACCAAAATATTTTTCGCAGTAATTTTAACAGTGATAACACTGCCCTTTTTTGTTTCTGCTTGCCGGCTGCCCTTGCCATCATGCAATTTAACATTCCCTTCGGAAGAATCCTCATCTTC
>Ga0265296_1000776_pt1 | contig 43071 bp, 33 predicted proteins | sample MunlanPumphouse1_FD_189073 | JGI IMG/M metagenome (GOLD analysis project Ga0265296, IMG submission 189073) | Groundwater microbial communities from a municipal landfill in Southern Ontario, Canada - Pumphouse #1 | ecosystem: Environmental > Aquatic > Deep subsurface > Groundwater | place... | reverse complement strand
TTTAAATTTCTTGGCCAAAGCCGCTGGTTCGGCCGACTCACCACAGGCGACTGATTTAAATTTAAGTTTGGTTAACGCCAGCGGCGCCAAAGCCGGTTTTGCTCCGGTGCGTTTAACTTCGGACTGGCAAATTTTCCGGACTAATTTAGCCGATTTAAATCATACGGCGGCGGCTGAAGAATTTTTGCTTTTGGAAGCGGGCCAAAATTATTACATTGACAATATTACTTTAACGGAGATCGTTGACCGCTATTATTTAATCAAAGATTCTTGGCGGACGCCGGCTTCTTGCGATCAGGATCAGGCCGGCAATCCTTATCCGCTCTATATGCTTGGCTGCGAACAGTACGCTGATCGGGCGGATAAAACGCATTATTTGAAGCAATTCAGCAAATTATGCTCCGAATCGGCCGTGGGCTGCGAATTAATGATTAACACGCAAAATTCAACCAATCCGTTCCAAGAAATATTCAACGGCTCTGACGCGGCCGGCAAGGCAACTGTGCCGGCGGACAGTTTCGCTTACGTGGTTTATGATCAGGAAAAATTATGCCAGGCCGAGCAAAAAGGCTGCGAGCGCTTAGGCAAGCCTTATAGCTACGAAACCGCCGCGCTTTACGGCGATATTTATCTTAAAAATAATCCTGATAAATACGATAAGATTTTATGCGCTTCAAACGCGGTCGGCTGCCAGGCTTATGCTTATGACGGCGGCGAGAGTTATTTTAAAGATCCGGGCGACCAAGTTTGCGAGTGGCGCCGAGCCGTTGGCCAAGGCGAATACACGGATTGGTTTAAGAAAAAGATTAAACGTTGTGGTTCGACAAGCTCACCACAGGCGGTCTGCTTAACGGACGCGGATTGCTCGGCCGGCGCTGCCTGCCAATTGGAAACCTCCGATCTTTCCTGTCCGGCAAGCCAAAGCAAAACTTTCGGTTTTGGCGGCGTCGGCGATAGGGTAAGCCAGCCCTCGGGCGGCTGGGCCGGAGTTTGCGCGGCGTCTGAATCAGGCTGCGGCGAATATCTTGACCCTTTGTCTAAATTCAACACTAATCTGGTTTTTAACGGCGATTTTCGGGATTTAGATAATAATATAAACACTAACGACGGCTGGTCAGGCTTGACTCAAAATGTAGTTTTGGACGCTAATACGGTTTATCGTTTGGCGCGAAACGCCAGCGCCGGCGCATTAACTATAAGCTGTCCCGGCGGCGGAATTTATAATTTGGATAATAATAATAACTTGTCAGCTTCCGTGAATTCTATCAGCCTGCCGGCCGCAGGTTATGGCAACAGCAGAATTTTTTACTCGGGCGCGAATAATGGAAACAGCTGTACGATTACCGCCGGCAATAATCACGGTCCGGTGGAATTAAAGAAAGCGGCCATAGATTACCAGTTAAAGCAGAATTTAGACCGCCAGAGCTGCAACGGCATAGTCAATTATAATAAAAATTGCGTTTTGTTTAATGAAAGAAAACAATCAGGCGCCGGCCCGGCCAAGCTTGATTGGGACGCGGACATTACGGCTGACGGCTCCGGGCCGATAAGCGGCGGCGGCGCGGACAGGGATTCAAACGTCATAATAAAAGTTACACCGGACCGCGTCTGCGATAAATGGCTGGCTTGCCGGAGTTATATCAAAGACGAAAAAGGCGACAATACCTGTTTTGACGTCGGCTTATGCGACGGCGTGGATGAGAACGGCAATTGCAACAGCTTTATCAGATCGCCTAAGGAAAACCAAGCGGTTGATGCTTTAGGCGCGGATAAAATCAGCAATTTATCAGGTTATGCCAAAGTCGGCCTAGCCAATGGCAGTTTAAAGGCGGATTATTATCCTTTGGGAGCCATGAAACAGACCGGGGAAATGGCCTATCTGGCCAACGGTAATTTTGAAATCGCCGGCTCTAACGGCTATCCGCTTGGCTGGGTGGCGGAAAACGTTTCCTGGAACGATAATATTTTTAAAGCCGTCAATAATCCGATTGAAGCCCAAAGCGAAGGCATCGGCCGCGCGCCCGAAGGCCAGAACTTTTTGAAATTAGGCTCAACTTTCAGCGCCACCAGCGAATTAATTGAAGTAGTCGGCGGAACGGCCGATAACCCCACCGGCTATGTCATAACCGCTTATATCAATACTATCAACCTGAAATCAGGCTCGGCTAAAGTTAAGGCTGAAGCTTTTAACAGCTCCGGCCAAAGCCAGGGCGCGCTGGCTTTGGCCCCGGAAATTTCTTTGGCCAGCGGCAACGGCTGGACTTTTAAGCTGGGCAGATTCAACATTTACAATAACGATATTAGCCAAATTAAAATCACTCTTTATTCCGATTCGGCCACCCAAGGCAATTTCTATTTTGACGATATTCAGGTTAGGCCGTCTTTAAGCTCTAAAGCCAATTGGCAGACGCCGCAAGCCTGCCGGCTTTATCCGGAGAGCGATTCTTTGTCCTGCGATTATTACGAAGATTCGGGCAACCGCCAAAAAGGCTGGTACGGTTATTGCCTTGAATATGACCGCGCGCCCGGCGATCCCAACACCTGCCTTTTATGGTATCCGATTGATAAGGTCAAGGGCGACGGCGTAGAAGAAGGCGCGGGATATAAAGATAGGTTTCCGGTGTATTATTCAGTTGAATCTAAGGAAGGAGCCGTAGAGGCAGTAGGTGGAACATTTGAAGCTTCGGGTTGCTTAAATACAAATACTTGTGGCGCCAAAGAGCCGAGTTGCGGTGCTCTTAAAAGTAGTGGTGGTTGTTGTTTAATCCCAGGTGGTAGCAGTATTTATACTTTAAACAAGGAAGTTAAATTTTGTGGAGGCACGGTTAGTTTTTCTGGAGATGGGGGATATGGTGCCGTGGATACTGAAATTTTTGCTAGTCAAACAAAAACTGGTCCCTGGATATCAATAGTTAGAGTTTCAAGAGTTCATTCTGTTGCAGTTGCTTTAAATACTATCGGATTATCATCGATTAAATATCTAAAATTTACAAATTATGCGCCGCAACGTTGTCATGGCGGTGGAGCTTGGAGTGCTCCGGTCATTAACTTTTATACATGCTATGCCTCGAAATTGATTCAAGCCGTAACTTCAGTAGGACAAAATAAATTTTGGAGCGCTCGGATGTATAAAGGAACCGATTATATTATTCCTAATGATCCGAGCGTGACCGGGTTTGGCGTGCCAACGAACGGCTATAGTTATCTGACCGATTATAGTCCTTTCGGCGGCATTAAAAATCCTTACCCGAGCAGTAATCCCTATGAATGGGACAGCCGGCCGGACAGTGATGGCAATCAGCCGCTTTATTTTGACGAGCCGGAAGCGCAAACCGTCCGCGCCGGCAGCTTGCATAGCAACGAAACCGTTAAGCGTATTTTCGCCAAAAGCTATGGCGCTTGGCAATGGCAAGCAGGCGCGAGCGGCGGCCATTATGAGATAGTAACTGGCTCTACCTGGGGGCCGCCGGGCGCGAAATGCCAGGGCAATGTCCGGCCGGCTTATCCGAACGATTACTGCGCCATTCCGCCGACCATAAATAATATTAAAGTCAACGCGTCCGCGGGCGGAAATGTCATTTTATTCTCAAGCCAATTCACCAATCTAACTTTTAACAGCCAGGCCGATTCACAGCAACTGCCGCTTACTATGTACGCTATTGATTGGGGCGACGGCGAGCAGACGATTGTCAGCGGCGTGGAGATGCGCGACCGGCCAAATCCTGATAATACGCATTCGCTATATCATTTATACAGCTATTGGGACTTAAAGGCTAAAGCCAACAGCGGCGTATCCGGCATTAACTGCTCAACTCCGGGCCAATGCGCGGTCATTCCGAAAATTAAGATTAAAGACAATTGGGGCTGGTGCAACGGCGGAAATGGCATTAATGATTGCGGCTATTGGCAGAGTTTTGGCGGGGCAGTGGTAGTGAGGGAAAGATAGAAAATGAAAGCTTTACTAATTGTCATTGCGAGCGTAGCGAAGCAATCTCACGAACGGCAAAGAATAACCATAACGTAATAGTAGCGAGATTTGATTGTATATAGTCATACGTGAGATTGCTTCGTCGCAGAAGCTCCTCGCAATGACAGGAATGAATTATGGAAACATAGACAGCAGATTAATTGCCCCCTTTATTAAAGGGGGATAGGGGGATTTAAGATTATGGAAAATATAGACAGCAGATTATTAAGAAATCAAGGCGAGGAGCAAGAGGCGGCCAGAAAGCTTAAAGAAAAAAAGAGAGGCGCGGCCGGCGAAGAGGGCTCCTCCTCTGCCGAGGCTACGGAGGACAAGGGTGATGAAGCGGACGCGACCGGCCCTTCGGCAAGCTCAGGGCAGGACGAGCCGCGATCGCTAAGGCAAAGAGTTCAGGCGGCGCGGCAAGCCTTGAATATAAAAGAAAGGGCTAAAGAAAAAATAAAAGAGAAGATAACGGCTCCGGCCAAAACGGGAACCAGCAAGTTATTACAACAGGCCTGGCTTAATTTAATCGATAGTTTCGGCTTAACTTTAATTTGGATAAATATTCACGTTTTTTTAAGGTATGTTGTCGGAGAAAAATTATTTTGTAAATTAGGCGAAGAATGGATTCCGAAGCAGATAAGCGCCGTCGGCGGGGAAGCGGGAAAAACGGCCGGCAAGACGATTGGATTGGTTGAAGTGATGGGGTTGTTGTTTTTGGATTTGATAGTTTTATTTATAATATTAGGAGCGCTGGCGCAGATTGTTATGGTTGTAGATTTTATGCAAGCCGGTTTCTTGAAAAAAATAGCGGCAATAATAGGCGGTTTGACTAATATAAGTTGGTCGGGCATTAAAGCTTTATTTAGTATATTCGCAAAATAATGATAAGTATCATAAGAAAAATATTTATCCCCCGTAGCGTTAGCGCAGGGGGACAAAAAAATAGGCGAATATTTTTGGCAATAATTTTTATTGTAATTATTGTAATGTTTTTATTTAACAATAAATATGTAATGGCATCAGATACAAATCCGCTTTCAACTGTTGGTAATTGGGGTGCCGGGACTATCGGATGGGCGGTGTCGGCCGTTCTTTCAGTAATTGCCTATGTTCTGACCGCGGTTATAGGTTTATTAATTACCTTAGTGGTAGCGTTATTAATTCAGGTGGCTCAATTTAGTAATATTATAAACGTGCCAACGGTTATAGAAGGCTGGGTGATTGTTAGGGATTTATGCAATATGCTTTTCATATTAATTTTATTGGTAATTGCTTTTGCCACTATTTTAAGGATTGAAAGCTATAATTATAAAAAAATATTACCGAAATTATTAATTATGGCGGTATTAATTAATTTTTCCAGAACTATTTTTGGTTTATTTATAGATTTTTCGCAAGTTATAATGCTCACTTTTGTCAATGCTTTCTCTGCTGGCGGCGGTCATTTTATTAGTATTTTTCAAACTAATATGTTGCTTTCAATCCAAACGACAACGGCATCCGATTTTAATGTTTCAGCCTGGGCTACGTCAATGTCTATAATTGCCGGTGTGATAGCCGCCATAATTACTTTAATTGTAGTATCGGTGATGCTGGCAATTTTAGTTATGAGAATCATTATGCTTTGGATTTATACAATTTTTTCACCTTTGGTTTTTATGGGTTTTGCCGTTCCGGCCATACAAAAATATACGGGTAAAATTTGGGAAGATTTTGTTAAACAGCTAGTCGTCGGTCCGGTGTTAGCGTTTTTTATTTGGCTAGCGCTGACCACGGCTAGCTCAAGTTCTGGTTTAATGTCTCAAAATATAATTTCCGGGTCAACAGCAGAAGTTTGCGTCGGGGCGGGTAAGTTTTTTTGCCAAGGCAGTTTTCAGCAGTTCCTAATAGTTATTGGTCTTTTAATGGGCGGATTAATGGTGGCACAACAGATGGGCGGAGCGGCCGGCAGCTTAGCCGGCGGCGCGCTGGGTAAGATTAAATCCGCGGGCGCTTTTGTGGGCGGAGCGCCGATGGCGCTTGGCAAATTCGGATTATTTAAAGCCGGCAGGATGGCGGATACCTTACAAATAAAAGGGCAGGGAGCAATTGCTAAATTCATTTCAAAAAAAACAGATGGAGTTTTTGGCGAAAAATATCAAGCTAAATCTTTAAATTATAGGATGATTAAGGGGGGTTGGGATAGGGGCCAAGCTGTTAAAATGCGCGATTATGAGGGAACTAAAGCCGGCGCTTGGCAAGATCAGTTTAATCGCACCACTAGCGCTTCTATAGGCATACCGATTGTTTCTCAGATTATGCGGAAGAAGGCAGAGAAGCAAGCTAGAGTACACGAAGATAATATTAAAAAAGAGCAAAAAGGTAATGAAGATGACGAGGTACTTCTAGCGAAAGAGAAAGACCCACAAGAACAGGAAAAAATCAAGAATAGAATAAAAGGCAGAGAAGAAAAAATTAATGAACATAAAAAAAATATGAGGGAGGAAATCAAAAAGTCTCAAGAATCTTGGATTTTAGGCAAACTTCCTCCGCAAAGGCATGCGCGCTTGCAAGAGCAGGAGAGAGCTAACGAGGCGCATGCCAGAATTAAAAAAGAAGAAGATCCAAGCGAAAAGAATTTGGTGCATAATTTTCAGGTCGCGGACGAAGCTGGTAATGAAAGTGATAAGAGAGGTTATATAAATCATTTAGCCGATACTAATGGCATTAATTCTCTTTTTGATGCCGAGGGAATTGAAATGACAGCTGAAAATATCAGTAAATTTTTTAAAGAAAAATTTGGCGAGGCCGCCGGCGATGTCGCGGCTGAAGTAAGCCGCAGAGCCGAGGCAGTTGGAAATTATAAGTTAATGGGATTTCATAAATTCGATGTCGCTCAAGGTAAAAATCGTTTAGTGGATAATATAGATGATCAGAAAGGCTTCGCTATGATAAAAGATGACCAAAGATATGCCCAAAATCATGCTAGAACTACTCATGTTGATTCATTGATTGATAGGACAAAAGATGGGCCAAAATTAAGCGAACTTGGCGTTGAGCAGTTACTGCATATTGCATCTAGCGCAGGCAGAATGAGCGAAATTGGAAAAGGCAATTATCAGTCTAGATATGGGCAAATGGTGATTAAGTTAGAAAAAAATATAAAAGTAAAAGCGGATGAATTCAGGGATCAAAATAAGGGAGAAGAAGCTGATGGCTTGTTAAGAGTTTTGGCTAAGTTTAAAGAAAATTATAGCTTGTCAGGAAAAATAGAGAGGCCAAAAAATACTAAGAATAATCAAACGCAAGAGGAAAAAACATCTGACGATGACTAGTCGAGCGCGTTATTATAGGAGTTTTAATTTTTATCATTATGAATAATTTTACTATAGAAAATTTAAACAATCCTGTTTTTTTGGAAGAATTGGATGAAAAGGTAAATAAAATAGAATTTTTTAATGATACTAAAGAAGCGCTGTATTTATCCAGAGATTTGGAAAAGCTATTGTTTAATAATGAAAAAAATATCAGGGACGCGGGGATATTAAAAACAATAAAAATAATTATTGCCAGGTTGAAATTTATTTTATTTAATACTTTGGACGAGAATGAAATTTTTGATATTTTTGATAAATATTTGGCCATCGGCATAAAAATGGCTTATTTGGATTTGGGTGAAATTTTAAAAATGCGGATTTCTTTTATTCCGATTGATAAGAGGGATGAATTTAAAGAAAAAGTAAGAAAAATAATTTTAAATAATCAGGAAGAAATTACTAAAAAATCAATTATTGACAATCAAATTAAAGATAGGCCGACCATATCGGCTTGGCTGAAATTGTATAACAAGGAATTAGGCACGGGGCAAGTTAATAATTTAGAACAAAATAAATTTTATATTAATAATTCTAATTTTAGTAAATTAAACGATTTGGAAAAATTGGAAATAAAAGAACTTTTTAGTATGTATGAGTATTTAAAAAGATCCTCAATGACGATAGAAGGCAATGAAGATGATATGGTTATAACAGATATAGACGGGAAGGATTATTGGTTTAAAGAAGGAAAATTTATAAAATTAGATAAAACGGCGGATGATAATATAAAAGTCCAAACAGCAAGAAATAATAAAATTGCGGATGTTAATCAGAATAAAGATGAATTAAAACAGCTCGCCGCCGAGTATCCGGCCGGGTCATTTGAAAGAAAAGCGGTAGAGGAAGAGATAGATCGCCTAGCTCGCAGTTCATAATTCGTAACGCAAATGCGGTAAAATAATGAATCATGAATAATGGAGGAAAATGATGTTGGCCAATATTGCGACAGTCCTGGATCCCGGATCAAGTCCGGGATGATAAATTTAATTATGAATAATGGTAAAAATATTATATTAGTTTGCGGCTCTTTGGCTTATGACCATATCATGGATTTTCCGGGAAAATTTTCCGAGCATATTTTAGCCGGGAAAACGCATATCTTGAATTTGTCTTTTACCGTGAACGCTGTTAAGGAAAGTTTTGGCGGCACCGGCGGCAATATTGCTTATAATTTAGCGCTGTTAGGCGGGAGGCCGAAAATAATTGCCGTGGCCGGAAAAGATTTTAGCAGATATAAAAAATGGCTTAAGAAAAATAAAATAGATGCTGAATATGTGAAAGTGGTAAAAACTGAATTGACGGCCAGCGCTTATATTATGACCGATAAAGCGGATAATCAGATAACGGCGTATTATCCGGGGGCGAAGGATATTATTAAATTAAATTATTTAAAAATCATTGGTTCCGGCTTAGCCGAAAATTTTAAAAAATTAGTATCGGATAAAATTACCATCGCTCTGGATTCCCCCCGCATCTTGCGGGGCGGGAATGACAAAAGGGAAGGCGGGAATGATAAAAGAACGATTGCCATTATCGCGCCGGACATAGTTGTCAGAATGGCAGGGTATGCTAAAATATTCAGACAAAATAAAATACCTTACATTTTTGATCCGGGCCAGCAGGTCGCTTATTACAGCGCCGACGAGCTGAAATATTCTATTTTAGGCGCTAAGATGCTAATCGGCAATGATTATGAAATTCAGTTGATTTTAAATAAATTAAAAATAAAATTGGGCGCGCTAGAAAAAATGGCGGAGATTTTAGTCATAACTAAAGGCGGCCAAGGCGCGGAAATTTATAATAAAAATAAAAAAATTGTCGTGCCGGCGGCTAAAAAGAAAGCCGTAGTCGATCCGACTGGCGCCGGCGATGCTTACCGCGCCGGCTTTATTAAGGGCTTGATAATGGATTGGCCGCTCAAAAAATGCGCGCGGCTGGCTAGCGTGGTAGCGGCCTACGCGGTGGAAAATCAGGGAACGCAGAATCATAGGTTTAATTGGCCGGAGGTAAATAAAAGATATAAAGATAATTATAATGAAAGTTTGTGAGCGTTGCTGTCATTGCGAGGAGCGTCTCATTTTTGTCATCCTCGGGCGACCCCGCACTTGATGCGGGGGAGAACCCGGGGATCCAGAAAGGTGAAGCGGGAAATAATCTGGATTCCCTCCGCCAGCTGGCGGATGCGCGGGAATGACAAAGGGGAAGGGGTCGCTCGCAATGACAAAAAAGATAGAAAATTTAATTAATAGAATAAAAGATTTTTATGAAGTATGACATCAAAGATTTAAAATTGTCTCAAGGAGGGAAAAAGAGAATCGAATGGGCGGCTAAAGACATGCCTGTTTTAAATTTGATTAAAGTTAGATGGGAAAAAGAAAAATCTTTTCGCGGCGTGAAGCTGGCGGCCTGTTTGCATGTTACGGCCGAAACCGCCAATTTAGTTCGCACCTTGAAAGCCGGCGGAGCGGAAGTTCTGCTCTGCGCTTCTAATCCATTATCAACCCAGGACGATGTGGCCGCTTCACTGGTTAAGGATTATGGCATTAAAGTTTTTGCCATTCATGGCGAGGATAAAAAAAGCTATTATTCGCATCTTAAGGCGGCTTTGGATTTTAAGCCGAATATTACCATGGATGACGGCGCTGATTTATTGACACTTTTACATACGGAATATAAAAATCAAGCTAAAAATATTTGGGGTTCGATGGAAGAGACTACGACCGGTGTTATCAGGCTTAAAGCCTTAGAAAAATCCGGAAAATTGGCAGTGCCGATTATGGCGGTTAATGACGCTAAAACAAAAAATATGTTTGATAACCGCTATGGCACCGGCCAGTCAACTATTGACGGCATTATCCGCGCCACGGATATTTTAATCGCGGGGAAAAACGTGGTGGCGGCCGGCTACGGCTGGTGCGGCCGCGGCTTTGCCTCTAGGGCGCGCGGTCTGGGCGCTAAAGTTATTATTACCGAAGTGGATCAAATTAAAGCGCTTGAAGCTACGATGGACGGCTTTGAAGTCATGCCCATGAAAGAAGCGGCTCGCATCGGCGATTTGTTCTGCACTTTGACCGGCGACGTTAATGTTATTAGACAAGAGCATTTTAAGTTGATGAAACACGGCGCTATAATCTGCAACTCGGGGCATTTTGACGTGGAAATAAATATTAATGATTTAAAAAAATTGGCCACTAAAATAAATAAAAATGTCAGGAATAATGTGGATGAATATGTAATGGAAAAATCCCCCCGACCCCCTTTATCAAGGGGGAATAATACTAAAAGCATTTATTTATTAGGTGAAGGCCGGTTGATTAATTTAGCGGCGGCCGAGGGGCATCCGGCGAGCGTGATGGACATGAGTTTTGCTACCCAGGCTTTAGCCACCGAACATGTGGCTAAAAATTATAAAAAGCTGGAAAAAAGAGTTTACAACGTGCCGGTTGAGCTCGAGCAATGGATAGCCGACTTAAAATTAAAATCCATGGGAATCAGCATAGATAAATTAACTAAAGAGCAGGAAAAATATTTAAGAGCTTGGGAAGTAGGAACTTAGAATTAGTCTGTCATTGCGAGGAGCGTTCGCGACGAAGCAATCTCGCGAATGATAATTATAAAATAAAGTGGAAAGTTTTTGCGAGACTTGTCATACGTGAGATTGCTTCGCTCCTTTCAGTCGCTCGCAATGACAAATAAATTTAAAAATTTATTATTAATAACTAAAATATTTATGCCAGAAAAACATGTAAGACTGATAACCTCGGAATCAGTCACCGAAGGCCATCCTGATAAAGTTTGCGATCAAATCAGCGATGGTATTTACGATGAAATGTTAAAAACCGATCCTAATAGCCGCAGCGCCGTAGAAACTTTTTGCACTACCGGTCTGGTGGTCGTGGGCGGCGAAGTTACCACTAAAGCTTATGTCAACGTTGATAAAATCGTCAGAGATGTTTTGCGCGATATCGGTTATGATAAGCAGGAATATGGTTTTTGCTGCGATGATGTCGGCGTCATGGTTTCTATTCATGAACAAAGCCCGGACATTGCCCGGGGAGTAGACGAAGGCAAGGGTGAATATAAAGAACAAGGCGCCGGCGATCAAGGCTTGATGCTTGGCTACGCCACCAATGAAACTCCGGAATTTATGCCTTTACCGATTATTTTAGCTCATAAATTAACTAAACGGTTGGCTGAAGTAAGAAAAAAAAATATTTTGCCTTATTTAAGGCCGGATGGCAAAAGCCAGGTAACCATTGAATATCATGATGGTAAAGCCGTTCGCGCCGAAACCGTGGTTATCGCCGCCCATCACAGCGAAAAAGTAACCTTAAAAAAATTAAGAGATGATATTAAGAAAAAAGTAATTCAACCGGTCATGGGAAAATTGCTGGATAACAAAACCAAATATTTTATCAATGCCACGGGTAAATTTGTTTTTGGCGGTCCGCCGGCCGACACCGGCCTGACCGGCAGAAAAATAATCGTTGATACTTACGGCGGAGCGGTGCCGCATGGCGGCGGGGCGTTTTCAGGCAAAGATTTAACTAAAGTTGACCGCTCAAGCGCTTATATGGCCAGATATGTTTCTAAAAACGTGGTGGCGGCCGGCTTGGCTGATAAATGCTTATTGCAAGTCGCTTATGCTATCGGCGTGGCCGAACCGGTTGGCCTTTATATTGATACTTATGGCACTAATAAAATTTCGGAAACAAGAATCTTGGAGTTGATAAAAAAGCATTTTGATTTTCGGCCAAAAAGGATTATTGATCATTTAAATTTAAGAAGGCCGATTTACCGAAAAACCGCGGCTTACGGACATTTTGGGAGGAACGACAAAGATTTTACCTGGGAAGCCACGGATAAAGCGAAACTTTTGAGAAGAGAGGCGAAAAGGTAATTCTTGTCATTGCGAGCCGCCAGCAGGCGGCGAAGCAATCCCACGAATGATAAGTTTATAATAAAATAGAAAGTTTTAGCGAAAATTTGTTATATGTGAGATTGCTTCGTCGCCCCGTCCGCCTCCGCCTCCGCCAGTTGGCGGATGGCGGATGGCGGAACAGGCTCCTCGCAATGACAATTAACGGATTATGCAAAAATTCTGGAAATTAGAAAAGCAATGGATTTTTGGCGCTCTGGCCATTATGCTGGCGGCTTTGTTTTGGAGTTTGGACGGGGTTTTTATTCGTCCTAAATTTTATGTCCTGCCGGCCGCTTTGGTTGTTCTTTTAGAGCATGCTTTAGGCTTTTTAGTTTTAAGCCCGTTTATTTTCTTAAGCCGGTTCAAGATAAAATTACTTAAAAGCAAAGAATGGGCGGCCATTGGCTGGGTTTCGTTTTTCGGCGGCGCCTTAGGCACGATCATGATTACTAAAGCCTTTTTCGCGGCCATGGACGGTGAAATTACTTTTGCCACCGTCGTGCTGCTCCAAAAATTGCAGCCGATTTTCGCGCTGGTGATGGCTAGATTAATTTTAGGCGAGCGTTTAAAAAGATCATTTTATGCTTGGGCGCTCGTAGCGATTGCGGCGGCTTATTTTTTAGCCTTTGGCAAAACCGGCTTGCGTTTAGGAGAAATAAATTTACTGCATAATGCGGCTTTTTATGCCGCGGTTGCCGCCTTTGCTTTTGGCTCATCAACCGTGTTTGGCAAGCGAATTGTTAATCATCTTGATTTTAAGTCTACGGCGGCTTTAAGATTTGGCATTACCGGTTTGTTGGTTTTGGCTTATGCCTTACTTACTGGCGGTTTGTTTAAGATTTCGGCCGTCACCGGCAGTCAATGGAAGTATTTAATTTTAATTGTTTTCACCAGCGGCGCCGCGGCCATGTTTATCTATTATTATGGCTTAAAAAGAGTCACGGCTTCGGCCTCAACCATCTTAGAATTGTTTTGGCCGTTTTCCGCTATAATTTTGGATTATTTTATCAACCATAATATTTTAAGCCCGGTTCAGATAGTTGCCGGCTTGGTTTTATTTATGGCATTTTTAAAAATTGTGCTTGGAGAAAAATCGCCTAAGTTTGAATTTAAGGCTAAGGCTAGAAACGGTTTAGGCAGAGGCGCGCGCCTAGGTTTTCCTACAATTAATTTGGATAATGATCAAATTGATATAAATTACGGCATCTACTTAGTAGAAAGCGAAATTAATGGTAAAATATATAGGGGGCTCTTGCATTACGGCCAAAAAGAAACTTTTAATGAGCCGGCTTCCCTGGAATTATATATTAAAGATTTTGTCATGGAGGCACCCGGCAAAATAATAAACATAAAAGAAATTAAAAAAATTAGAGAAGTAATTAAATTTGATAATGCTGAAAAACTTAAAGCGCAGATGAATGATGATTTATTAGAATTGGAGAGGTCCTGAAAAATTTTCAATTTTCAATTTTCAATTTTCAAACAATTTCCAATGAATTAATTTTCCCTGGTCAAGTCAGGACAAGCAATTAATCAATTGGAAATTACTTGTCCCGCCTCGCATCGCGAGGGCGGGGAAACATTAAATTATTGTTTAGAAATTAGAAATTAATCTCTCTCCCATGCTTGGGTATTTACAAAAATTTAATAATTTGCCGGCCGATTTAAGGCAAAAAGTTTCCGACGTAGAGGCTATGGAAAAAATTGAAGCGCTAGAGAAGAAATATAATATTGCTCTGGCTGCTTTAATTATGAAAGTCATGGTAAAAGAGATTTTGCTTAATGATTTATCAGGCTGTTTGCTTAAAGAAAATTTATCAAAAGAGCAAGCCATAGAGTTGGCGCGGGAACTAAAGCAAAAGATTTTTTCTTCACTGGGAAATTATTTTTTAGACGGCAGAGTAAAACCAGTTATGCCAGTTATGCCGACTATGGATGCGCCGCCAATAAGCGAACCCAAGGTTAAAGGCGCCGGTTTTTTCTTTTCTTCTGAGGATGAAGAAGAAATCAGAAAGTTAACCCAAAAAATAATCATGGCTGAAAATTTTAGCTTGGTTTCGGGAACAATCGATGATAAATTAAAAGAGATAATCAGCCGCGTTCAAATTAATTTTGGCTCAGCTGATTTAGCCGATAGATTTTCGCAGGTTTTAAGAACTTATTTGCGCGGCATTCGTGATAAGCTGGAGGCTAAGGCGACTTTAATTAAGCCATTTTTGAGCGGCGGCTTAAGTTTTGACGAAGATTCGGCGGAAAAAGTTATGTTATTGGCTGATAAAGTTTTAAATTCAAGGCCGGGCCAACCGATTAAACCATTGCCAAAAATAAGCTTGCCTGAATTAGAAAAATCTGATTTTTTCCCAAGGCGTGAAATTTCCAGGGACGCGGCTTATGACTTTTCCAAATTAGCGGCCAGAGATGATAAAATAAAAAATGATTTAAAAAGATTGGATACTAACCGCGAGCTTGCTCCTTTAACTCCGGCGGTTATTTCGGTCCCGATAACGCAAATCAACGCGCTTAAGAAACCAGAAAAAACTTCTGTTTCGTCTAAAAACATCCAATCTAAAGTAAAATCGATTCAGCCGGAACCAAAGAGCGATCTGGGAACAATGCCTTTAATAAAACGCAGGTTTGAAGCGGAAAATTTAAGCCCCAGCCAGAAAGTTAAAATTGAAGATGTTAAATATGTGCCTCGCGTCATGGGGCCGCTGGATGAGATTAAATACATGGATTTAATTAATTTCCGCCGGCTGGACAAAGATCCGTTAAAAAGCGCCGATAAAATTAAAAGTAAAATTAATTTATTGGAAGAAGAAGCTTATGGCAAAAAACTTGAAGGCATTAAGCTTTGGCGGCTAAGTCCGATTAATAAGTTATATTTGGAAATCGGCCGTTTAAGCATTGGTGAAAACAAACCGGTTGATGTTATAATAGAAGAAAGGAAAATGGCCGGCTCGGATTATTTAACCACGGATGAATTTAAGACAATTATGGATTTAAATAAAAGTTTGCGTTTTTAATTCAATTTATGCAGCAATTTATTATCCCGCAATTTATTGATGTTGAAGATAAAATTATCGGCCCCATAACTACCAGGCAGTTTGTTGTCATACTGGCCGGATTTTTAATTATCGCGGTTTTTTATAAATTATTCGATTTTTCTTTATTTGTAACTTTCGGCTTGCTGGCGTTATTAATTACCGGCGTTTTTGCTTTTTTAAAAATAAACGGCCGGCCTTTCCATTATTTTGTTTTAAATTTATTTCAAACTTTTAAGCGGCCAAGATTAAGAATTTGGTATAATGGCTCTTTATCGTTCGGCGATGATTATGGAATTGAAGAGAGCCATTTTGCTCCGGTTGCTCAGGTAGCTTCGGATAAACATTATACCACCTCTCGTTTAGCCGAATTGTCGTTAATTGTCGATACCAAAGGAGCGTACCAGGGGGAAAGCGAGGAGACAAGCGTAAAAAATGTGGAGAGAGAAATGTAATAATGACAAATGACGAATTTCCAATGACGAATTAATGTCAAAATCCAAATATCAAAAATAAATTAATTTGTCATTTGTCATTGGAAATTTAACATTTAATACTATGCCCAATAAATTAGCCAGAAACAAAATAACAAGTTCAACCCAGCAGTATTTGGATATTGCCGAGTTTCGCGAAGATACCGTGATTATGCGCGATGGCACTTTACGCGCGGTTCTTTTGGTTGCCAGCATTAATTTCGCTTTAAAGAGCGAAGACGAGCAAAACGCGATTATTTCCGCTTATGTGGGTTTTCTAAATAATATTGATTTTCCTTTGCAGATCGTCATCCAATCGCGCGAGCTTAATATTGATAATTATCTGGCTTTTTTGAAGCAAAAAGAAAAAGAGCAAACTAACGAGCTTTTAAAAATGCAAACCGCCGAGTATCTGCAATATGTAAGTGAATTGATTTCACTGGGTAAAATTATGAATAAAAAGTTTTATATGGTGGTTTCTTATAATCCCTTGTCTGATAAACAAAAAGGTTTCTTTGCTAAATTGCTCGAATCTTTAAGGCCGGCTTCTATTATTAAAATGAAAGAAGAGCGGTTTTTGAAAAGAAGGTTAGAGTTAAATAGGCGGGTGGAAAATGTTATCGGCGGCCTGGCGTCTATGGGCGTAAATGCGGTGCCTTTAGATACTCAAAGTTTAATTGAATTATTTTATAATACTTATAATCCGGAAACTTCGGCTAATCAAAAGTTGGTTGATATAAAAGAATTGAGACTGGCGGAGTAAATTAAGTTAGTCAGTTTGTCGGTTGTCCGGTTTAAAATTATTAAATAAAACCGACTAACCGACTAATTAATTAACCAATCTATGTTTAATCCAGATCAAGTAAAAAAACAAGAAGAGATTGAATCTAGAGAAAAAGCTTCGGCTGAAGGGCAAAAAGTCAAACAAGTCGAGGAAACGCCCTCGTTAACCCGCGAATTAGTTGAGGAAGAAAAATTTTACCGGCGCGGCGCGCTTTCTATCAAGGATTTAATCGCTCCGGCTTCGATTGAAGTTAGCCCGGATTTTTTAAAGCTGGGGTCTAAATTTATCAGAACTATTTTTGTGGTAAATTATCCGCGCTATATCAGCGTTGGCTGGTTCGCGCCGATTATAAATTTGAATTCCACTTTTGATATCTCGATGTTTTTTTACCCGGTGGAAAGCGCGGTGGTTTTAAACCAGCTTAAAAAGAAGGTTGGCAATCTGGAAGCGCAAATTATTTCAGATTCGGAAAAAGGCGCGGCCAGAGATCCTCTGCGCGAGACGGCTTTGCGGGACATAGAATCTTTGCGCGACGCTTTAACTCAAGGCATAGAAAAATTTTTTCAATTCGCTTTGTATTTGACGATTTACGCCAACAGTAAGTTGGAACTCGATAAATTATCCGAAGAAGTGGAAAATATTTTCGGCTCGCGCCTGGTTTATTCCAAAAGAGTTTTTTATCAGGCCGAACAAGGCTTTAATTCCACCTTGCCTTTGGCTAACGACGAATTATATATCGCTTTTAACATGAATTCTTCGCCGGTCGCTTCCTCGTTTCCTTTTATCTCAAGCGAGCTGACTTCGGATAGCGGCATTCTCTACGGCATCAATCGCCACAATAACAGTTTAATTTTGTTTGATCGTTTTAGCTTGCAAAACGCCAATAGCGTAGTTTTCGCTACTTCCGGAGCCGGTAAAAGCTACGCCATTAAGCTGGAAGTTCTACGCAGTTTAATGATGGGCGCGGAAGTAATTATTATTGACCCGGAAAACGAATATAAGCATCTGGCCGAGGCGGTCGGCGGAACTTATATTAATATTTCTCTGGCCAGCGAGAATAAAATTAATCCGTTTGATTTGCCGCGTTCGGTTTCCGGCGAATCCAAAGCCGAGGACATAATCAGAAGCGGCGTCATAACCGTCAAAGGCTTAGTTAGGCTGATGTTAGGTGATTTAACTCATGAAGAAGATTCCATAGTTGACCGGGCATTACTTGAAACTTATGCTAAAAAAGACATTACCCCGGATTCTGACTTAGCTAAAGTTGAAGCGCCGATTATGCAGGATCTGGAAGATATTTTAGAAGGCATGGAAGGCGGAGCCGGGCTGGCTTTAAGGCTTAAAAAATATACCCAAGGCACTTTCGCCGGCTTGTTTAACAGCCCGACCAACGTCAAAATGGATAATCAGCTGGTTTGTTTTTCCGTGCGCGACTTAGAAGATGAACTTAGGCCGATCGCCATTTATACGGTGGTTAATTATATTTGGAATGTGGTGCGCTCGGAGCTTAAAAAAAGGATTTTGGTGATTGATGAAGCCTGGTGGCTGATGCAGCATGAAGACAGCGCCAAATTCATTTACGCCTTAGTCAAACGCTGCCGCAAATATTACCTTGGCGTAACGACTATCACCCAGGACGTTAATGATTTTTTAACTTCGCCTTACGGCCAGGCGATTGTTAATAATTCGGCGCTACAGCTTTTATTAAAACAGTCGCCAGCCGCTATTGAATTAGTGCAAAAAACCTTTGTCTTAACCCAGGGGGAAAAGTATCTCTTGCTTGAATGCGGTGTGGGCGAAGGCATATTTTTTGCGGGTAATAAACATGTGGCCATTAAAATCGTGGCTTCATATACCGAGGACCAGTTAATTACTTCCGATCCGCGCCAGCTACTGGAAATTGAGCAGGAGAAAAAAGAATTTGCCTCCAATCTGCTAAGCGGCGAGGCTGAAAATAATGAGGAAAACGAAGAGGCGGCGGCGTAATTAAAACCCCTTTAACCCTTCGGATAAGCTCAGGGCAGGCAAAGGGGTCGCTCCGACCGTAGGGAGGAGCGGGGGATTTATAAGATGGCAAATGCAAATCCCCCCGCCCGCCTTGACTTCGCGATTTAAATTGAAAATCAATATAATAATATATATAAAATATTTAATCTTAATAAATAGACTATACGGTCAAGGCGAAGTCGGGCAGGCCTAACCCCCAATATTCGCGGGGGCAAAACTAACATTTATGGATAGAAAAGTTTGGGGTATAATTATCGTCATTGCCGCTCTGGCCATAATAGCCGGTATCGTTTACGTTATCTTTTTTTATAAATTTTCGAGTTCTCCCGCGCCGGTCGTAGAGCGGCCGGTCGTCGAACAGCCGGCTACAACGCTTCCGCCGGTCGTCGAACCGCCGGTTAAATCAAGCGCGATGGTTCAACCGACCTCTCCTTTTAAAAAAGCCGAAATGCAGGCGGATGATTTAGCCAGAATGGCTTCGGCTTTTGCCGAAAGGTTTGGCAGTTTTTCTAACCAGTCTGATTATGGCAACGTTCGCGATTTGCAGATTTTTATGACCAACGCAATGAAGAATTGGGCGGAAAATTATATTAATGATGCTAGAGCCAGAAAAACTCAGACCACAATTTATTACGGCATTGTTACTAAAGCAATTTCAAGCGAAGTCAAGCAATTTGATTCTGATACTGGGCGAGCTGAAATTTTGATTAAAACTCAAAGGCGGGAATCGGCCGGCATAGCCGATAATAGCGCAACTTTCTATCAGGATATAATAATAAAATATGTCCGCGAACAAGGTGTTTGGCGAGTCGACGGGATTTATTGGCAGAATAGATAAAGCCCTCCTTGTAAAGGAGGGGTAGGGGAGGTTTTATGATGCAAACCACCTTAATCCCCCCCCTGCAAGGGGGGATTTATAGTATGAAAATAAATATAAACTTGATAAAACAAAATACCGGCAAAGCCTGGTTATTTTTTTTAGACCTAATTTTTCCGATTGAGTGTTTGGGCTGCGCGCGGGTTGGCAATTGGCTTTGCGGCGATTGTTTTAAAGAAATTAAACTTAAGCCTAAGCAGTATTGTTTGCATTGTAAAAAAGAAAATGATTTTGGACAATTTTGTCCGCCTTGCCAAATTATTTACGATTTAAACGGCGTCTGGATAGCCGCGCTTTATGATGAATTATTAATCAGCCAGGCCATAAAAAGCCTGAAATATCATTTTATTAGCGGAATTGCGAATGATTTAAGTAAACTGATAATTTTGTTTGTTGATAGGTTGTTAGAGCATGGCAGAGTTTTAAAATCCGGTTTGGATGGTGGCGTGGATTGGCGAAATTTTAAACGCGCGCAAAATTTACCGCTAGTGATTTTAAATTTTAATGATAATTTAGTTGTGCCGGTGCCTTTGTCAAAAAAACGTTTGCGCTGGCGCGATTTTAACCAAGCTGAGTTGTTGGCGCAAAAAGTGGCGGAGAAATACGGTTTGGCGCTGGACGACAGTAATTTAATTAGAATTAAACATAAAAAACCTCAAGCTAAATTGGATGAAGTCCGCCGGCTAGAAAATATTAAAGGGTGTTTCGCGTGGCGAGGCGGTGATTTAAATAAAAAAAACATCATCCTGATTGACGACGTGGTTACCACCGGCGCCACGATTGATGAATGCGCCAAAATTTTAAAAGCCGCTGGCGCCGGCGAGGTTTGGGGGCTGGTGGTGGCGAAAGGGTAAATAAAAAACCGCCCACGCTTAGCCGAGGCGGTTTTTTATTTTGATGATTTATTTATTTGCGCCAAATATACTTAACCAATTGCCAGCCGTATTTAGCGATAACCAGCAAGACTAAAAGATAAATAATATATTGAAACGCCAGAAAAAGAAGCCCTATCAGGTTAACGGTAATATCTTGGGCTATTTGATTGATGTCGCGCACGAAGGTTTTTATGGCTAATTTCCATGAATCTTTCAGATTTTTTCCGTCAATAAATTTATTTTCAATTATATTTAAGCGAAAATATGTATATTCAAGCCGGTCAAGCTGTTGGGCTTTTGATCGTTCAATGCTTTCAAGCTGAGAATTTATATTAATTCGCTCTTGCGTCAGCCGCTCAATAATGTTTATTTTACTGTCAATGATTTTAGCCAGACTTTCAACGTTTTGCACCCTGGTTGCAAGCGCGGTAACCTCATCATAGGCGTTGACGGCTTTTTTCATAGTATCATCAATTGATAATAATTTTTTTTGCAGTATTTCTATTTCGCTGGTAAAATCGTCAACCAAGCCTTTGATAGTATAGGTATTATCAGAAAGTTCTTTAGGATTTAGATTTTTAACAATGGCTAAAATTTCATCGGCTTTATCCCGTTTAACTTTAAAATAATAGCTACAGCCCCGGTCGTATTCGCTGGCAGTTTCAAAAATTACATCTTGCCGCGGCTTAAGATCGGTAATGATAGCGCAGGTTTTATCAAGCTGGCGGGTTTCAATGGTTGCGTAATATTCGGTAACCTCAAACGCCTCTGCCTGATCGCCGGTGCTTCCGTTATTTTGATAAATCGGCATGGAGCTTGGAGCTGAAGCTACATTTCTAACTGATAAACCGGCTGAAGCTTTGCTATCGTAAATCGCCATTTCTCCGGAAATATTGGCTGAATCATAGCCAGGCATGGTCAGAGAAGAGATGCCGCCGATTCCTTGCTTTTGAAATACCGTATTAAACGATGTGCCAATCAGCCGAAAAGCCGTGGCTAAAACAATTATAACCGCGAGCGCCAGCCCGGCTATTTTTAGCACCGAGGTTGTTTTAAAGTCAAAGTTTTTTAGGAAATCCATAATTTTTTGGTTATTTAAATTATATTATATGTGCGGAGAGATAGTGATTTGAAGCTGCGCCTCGGTTTTTAAACCAAAGTGGTGCCGAAACGGGGTGGGGTAGAGACCCGTGAAGGCCTAACGGTTTTTATAGTTCCGTAAGAAAGCGGAGGGGGCGAGATTCGAACTCGCGGTCCCCGCGAAGGGACAACAGTTTTCAAGACTGTCCCATTAAACCGCTTTGGTACCCCTCCGCTCTTCTACGGGCTATTTTTCAAATTTTAAAAAATATTCCTTGGGCCTTAACTCTTGTTTGACTATTTTACTCCAGCTTGGCTCGGCTCCTGACAGCCTTTTTATTTTTCCTTTATCCATAAACAACGGGTCAACGATTCTTGATTTGCAGAAAATTCTGGCGTCATAGTTTTCGCGGTTTTGCCTGGCCTTAATATTACCGTTTATTCTGCGCCAAAGCAATTTTAAATATTTATCTTTTTTTAAATATTTTTTTATTTTCGCTATGACAAGCTTATCGGTAGTGCGAAGATCGCCATGAGCGATATAGTCTTTGTCTAAAGCGTATTTTAAACAATCGCCAACGGCTCTAAACATAGTCGCCGCGGAAAAGTCGGCATAATAATCACGGTTCATTTTATAGAATAATCGCGCGAATTTTTTGGCGGTTTTAAAATTTTTAAATATCCAGCGGTCGTTTTTTATAGTCAGATTGTCTAGCATCTTTCGAGCCTGGATAACGGTGATTTCTTTAAAGATTATTCCTTCCCTTAAAATATAATCAATCCGGTCGGCGCATAAATCAGGCAAGAGCTTTTCTTTTAAAGGAAAATTTTTATCGTTTAAAATGTATTCTAAATCAAAACCGTATTTTTTAAAGATTGGCGGTATCGGCGTTTTCTTGATAAAATTGTTAAACGAATTATCTTGGTGATTTTGTTTCTTGCCGTTGCCAGTTTTCATAACGTAATCAATACAATGGGAAAACGCCAAATGGGAAACATCGTGAATCAGCCCGGCAATCTGTTCTTTTATAGGTGCGTTATATTTTTTTAAGAGCAGATAAACGCCGACCGAATGCGCCAGGCGGTCATGACCGAATAATTTAGTGGTTTTATTTCGTGTTTTGGCAATCAGTAGTTCATAACCGCCTTGATCTATGTCGCGCAATCTTTTAAGCGCCGGAGAATTAAGCAGTTCCAAGATTACCGGTTCGGTGATATTAAAATTCCCGTAGACTTTATCTTGATATTTCATGCGGAGAGACAGGGATTCGAACCCTGGAGGCTCGTTAAAGCCTAACACCTTAGCAGGGTGTTGCTATCAGCCGCTCAGCCATCTCTCCAAGTTAAAGTTAAAAGTGGAAAGCTAAAAGCAATAATTCATTTACTTTTAACTTCCCACTTTTAACAATTTATGCTATAATAAATATATAAAAAAACCTAAGATTTGTCAATTAAAACTATATGCCGCAAAAACAATATTCAGCCGATGAATTAGGTGAAAAAATTACCGGCTGGAGCATACCGGAGTATGACAAGCATGAACGGCAAAGAAATTGGTATATTATTTCCGCGGTTGTTGGTTTGATATTTTTAATTTATTCATTTTCCGGCGGTAATTTTTTGTTTGCCGCCATAATTATAATTGGCGCGCTGGTTATTATAATCCATGACGGCCAGGAACCCATGAACATAAATTTTGTCATAACCGACGAAGGCTTGGCCGTGGGCAAAAATTTTTATAGTTATGATGTTATAAAAGATTTTTCCATTGTCTATAAGCCGCGCGAGAATGTAAAAAATTTATATTTTGAATTTAAGAATGTGGTTAGGCCGAGACTATCAGTACCTCTTAAAAGCATGAACCCCTTGCCAATTCGAGAGAATCTGCTAAAGTATTTACCTGAAGACCTGGAAAGAACCGACCAGCCTTTATCCGAAGCTTTAGCCAAGATGTTTAAATTATAGGTTGGGCTAGAAAATATTTATTTAAGGCACAGGCTAATCTCCTGTGCCGTATTAATATAACGCACCCGTCGTTCAACGGATAGGACAGAAGATTGCGGATCTTCAAACCGTGGTTCGATTCCACGCGGGTGCACAATTTATTTTTTTATGCCTCTATCAACTAAACAAATTAAACTTGATTTTAAAGGTTTGGGCGTTAGCGCCGATATTTTAAACGTGCTTAAAAGCTTAAAGCTGGACACGCCAACTCCGATTCAAATTAAATCAATTCCGGTGGCTTTATCCGGCCAAGATATGATCGGCGTGGCTCAAACCGGCACGGGCAAAACCTTTGCTTTCGGCATTCCTATGATTGAGCGCCTGATGCTTGAGCATGGGCAAGGCTTAGTGCTATTGCCAACTCGCGAATTAGCTATGCAGGTTGATGAAAATTTAAGAAAGTTAGGTTCTAAATTGGGTTTAAGAACAGCGGCTTTAATCGGCGGCCAAGCTATCGGCAGCCAAGTGCAGGCGCTTAAAAGAAATCCGCATATTTTTATCTGCACCCCGGGCCGGCTGATTGATCATTTAAAAAGAGGCTGGGTTAAATTGGATTACATTAAAGTTTTGGTTTTAGATGAAGCCGACAGAATGTTTGACATGGGCTTTGCTCCCCAAATTGAAGAAATTATTAAACGGATTCCTAAAAAGCGGCAAACCTTATTATTTTCCGCTACCATGCCTCGGGCGATTTTAAGATTAGCCTCGGCGCATATGTCCATGCCGGTCCATATCGAAGTCGCTCCGTCCGGAACCACGGTTGAATTCGTTGACCAGGAAGTTTATGTGGTGAAAAAACAAGACAAGTACATGCAGCTGGAAAAAATTCTTAAAGAATACAAAGGTTCGGTTTTAGTTTTTGCCCGCACTAAGCATGGGGCCAAGCATCTGGCCAATAATCTTAAGCAATCCAGGCACGAGGTGGCCGAAATTCATTCCAATTTGTCATTCAATCAGCGCAAGGAATCTATGGCCGGATTTAAATCGAGAAAATATCGAATCTTGGTCGCGACCGATATCGCCGCGCGCGGCATTGATGTGAGTGATATCGAGCTGGTGGTGAATTATGACTTGCCGGACGATTCTGAAGATTATGTTCATCGCATCGGCCGCACTGCTCGAGCCGGAAACCAAGGCAAGGCGATTTCTTTCGCCACGCCAGACCAATGGAAAGATATTCGCGACATTGAAAGATTAATAAATAAAAAAATAACTTTAACGAAATTCGCCGAATTGGAACAAGCCAACACGCGGCCGACTTTTAAAAGATACGGCCGAACCATGAGCTTTGGCCGATCAGCCGCTCGCCGGCCGGGCGGAATGGGCAGACGGAGAGGGAGATAATTTTGCGCCCATAGCTCAACGGATAGAGCGTGAGCCTCCGGAGCTTAAGATCGAAGTTCGATTCTTCGTGGGCGCGCATTAGCTCGTTCCCGTTTTCTTATTTGGTTGCAAGGCGCCGAGGAGCTTCAATTCCTCTTGAGGGCACAAGGAAGGGAAAATAAAAATTTTGAACATTTAACAATTAAGTAAATACAAAACAGTAAAAGGAGGTTGCTATGGGAGAGAAAACAAAAGGAGAAATATGGAGAGAAAATGTAAAAAAATTTATTTTAACTCTTGGCATTATTGGAGCCATATTATTTTTCGCCATGAGGTATTTAGTCTTTATTTTTTTTGAAAAAGAATCTAAGAAGCTTTCCCCTTCTGATTTTAAGAGGATTGAAGCGGAAAGAAAACAAGACAAAGCAAATGATCTTGTGAAAAATACAGTATATGTAAAGGATCCTCGGACCGGAATTTGTTACTCTATATATGCCGCGGACATTATTATATAGCGGACCGAGCCACACTTGTGTTCCTTGCAATGAAGTACCGCCAGGATTATTAACTATTGCAAATGTTAAGTAAGAATTTATTTTCAAGCCCGCTCGTTTTTTATAACGCAGCGGTTTTTTTTATTAATAGCTATTAAATATAATATTTAGCGACAAGTTTTTTATTTTTATGCTAAAATAGGATTATGTTAACCTTAGAGACCGACATCACAAAAATTAATCGGGTTGGCGAGAGTACGGCTAAAAAGCTTAAAAAACTAGGTATTGAATCTGCCTATGATTTGTTATTTTATTTTCCTTTTAGATACGACGATTTTACCCGCCTGACGCCGATTGCTAAACTCGTTGCCGGCGCTAGCGCTAACGTCGTCGGCCAAATTGAATTAATTCAGAATAAGCGGAGCTGGAAAAGAAGAATGAATATTACCGAAGCTTTAATAACTGACGGCACGGAGACGCTGAAAGTGATCTGGTTTAATCAGCCGTTTATCGCCCGCAATTTACGCGTCGGCGACAAAATATCTTTAGCCGGCAAGGCGGAAGATGATTATGGCAGTTTCGTTATGAAGTCGCCGGTTTATGAGAAAGTTTTAATCCCCCTTTATCAGGGTGGCGGGTTAGTGCATACCCAAGGTTTAGTGCCTAATTATCATTTAACCGCTGATTTAACGCAAAAACAAATCAGGTTTTTAATTAAGCAGATTATAAATTTAAGCGCACGGATCAATGACTGGCTGCCGCTTGGAGTTAAAAAAGAAATCAAACTGATAGATTTATCCGAGGCCGTGAAGAAAATCCATTTTCCCCAAAATAATCAGGAAATTAAGAAAGCTCGCGAGCGCTTGGCCTTTGACGAGCTTTTTTTAATTCAACTGCAGTCGCAGTTGGTTAAAAAAAGTTTAAGCTTAAGCCGGGCTCAGGAAATAAAATTCTACGAGTCGGAAACCAAAAAATTCGTTGCCAGCCTGCCGTTTAAGTTGACTGACGCGCAAAGGAAGGCGGCTTGGGAAATTTTGCGAGATCTGGTAAAAGATAAACCTATGTCCAGGCTTTTAGAAGGCGATGTGGGCAGCGGAAAAACGCTGGTTGCGATTATCGCTATGCTTAACGTTGTTTTAAATAAAAAGCAGGCGGTTTTAATGGCACCCACGGAAATATTGGCGAAACAACACTATAAAACGGTTGGCAGGTTGCTTTCTGCTTTTGGCGTAAGAGCTGGGTTAGTGACCAGAAGCCAAAAAGAAATGTATAATGTATCAAGTATAAAATATCAAGAGGAAAAGATAGAAAAAAACAATTTTGATATTAAATACATTATACAAAATTCTGACATTATTATCGGTACACATAGTTTAATTCAAGAAGATGTTAAATTTGAAAATTTGGCCTTGGCAATAATTGACGAACAGCATCGCTTTGGCGTGGAGCAGAGAAAAACTTTATTGCGGAAAAATAATAAAAATTTAAGTCCGCATTTTTTATCCATGACCGCCACGCCGATTCCCAGAAGCTTGGCGCTGGCTTTATACGGCGATTTGAATTTATCGGTCATAGATGAAATGCCTAAAGAAAGAAAAAAAATTATTACTAAAGTGGTTCCGGAAAATAAGCGCCGAGAGGCTTATGAATTTATTCGCAAGCAGGTAAAAGAGGGGCGCCAAGTTTTTGTCATCTGCCCATTGATTGATATTTCCGATAAGCTAGGCGTTAAGTCGGTCGAAGAAGAGTATAAGAAATTAGATAAAACGGTTTTCCTCGAGTTAACTATTGGTAAATTGCACGGCAAACTTAAAGCGGCGGAAAAAGAAAAAATTATGCAGGAATTTTTAGATAATAAAATAAAAATTTTAGTTTCCACTTCAGTGGTGGAAGTGGGTGTGGACGCGCCTAACACCAGCGTGATGATGATTGAAGGCGCTGATCGCTTCGGCTTGGCGCAAATTCATCAGTTCAGGGGGCGGGTAGGCAGAAGCAGCCATCAATCTTATTGTTTTCTTTTTACCGAGAGTAACGCGGAAAAAACTTTAAAAAGATTAGAATCTTTGGTAAAATATAATAACGGGTTTGAGCTGGCCAAGCTTGATTTAAAATTCAGAGGACCGGGCGAAGTTTACGGCCTAGAACAAAAAGGCTTTCCCGAGCTTAAAATGGCCTCGCTGTTTGATTATGCTTTGATGAAGCAAGCTCGGGAGCAAGCCGTAAAAATAGTCAACCAAGGCGCCGGGTTTGCCCAGTGGCCTTTACTTAAAGAGAAGCTTGGCGAATTAGAAAATAAGGCGCATTTGGAATGAAATTTATAGTGATATCGCCCGGGGCAGTAAAAAGCTTCTATTAAAAAGAAGCAAGCTCGTTTTATAAGCTTGCTTCTTTTTTTGCTTTAATTTTAAAAATTATCAACCGGTTATTAATTTTATTATTTCCTGCACATTTTTTATTTTAACCAGTTTGATTTTTTTTGGAACATAATCATTGGCCGGAACGATAGCTTTAATAAAGCCAAGCTTCCCGGCTTCATTCAGCCTTTGCTCAATTCTGGCGATTTGCCTGATTTCTCCGCCCAAACCGACTTCGCCCAAGACGATGGTTTTATTGCCGACAGTTTGATTTAAAAGCGAGGAGGCGATAGCCGAGCAAACCGCCAAATCCAGGCTCGGGTCGCTGATTTTTAAGCCGCCGACTACGTTTAAAATAACATCCTGGTTAGCTAGATTCAGGCCGGCGCGTTTGGTTAAAACCGCGATTAAAACCTGTAGGCGGTTTAAGTCAAAACCCGAAGCTTTTCTCTGCGGATAGCCAAAGACGGTTTTCGTAACTAAGGCCTGGACTTCAATTAAAAATGGCCGCGTGCCTTCAATAACACAGCTAATTACCGAGCCGGTAAAATTTTGGTTTGGTTCTATAAAGACTGAAGAAGAATTAGTTATTTCCTTAAAGCCGCTTGAGGTCATTTCAAAAATTCCGATTTCGTTAATCGATCCGAAGCGATTTTTAGTGGCGCGCAAAATACGGTAGCCATGGTTAGTTTCGGTTTCTAAATAAAGCACGGTATCAACAATATGTTCAAGCGATTTTGGCCCGGCCAAAGAGCCGTCTTTAGTGATGTGGCCGATTAGGATAATAGCGATATTGTGGGTTTTAGCCGCTTCTAAAAAGTTAACCGTTGAGCCGCGGATTTGATTTATATTTCCGGCTTCGCCGGCGATACTTGATGAATAAATAGTTTGGATTGAATCAATAATAACTAAAGCCGGTTTAAGCTCTTTAATGGTCGCGATAATTTTTTCCGCGTTGGTTTCGTTTAAAAATTTGATATTGCCGGCTTTAACGCCTAGCCGATCAAATCTGACTTTTATTTGGCCGGCTGATTCTTCGCCGCTTGCATATATCACTTGGGCGTTTCGGCCGATCGTATCAGCGGTTTGAGCGACTAAAGTTGATTTGCCGATGCCTGGTTCGCCGCCTAATAGTATGAGAGAGCCGCACATAATGCCACCTCCCAAAACTCGATCCAATTCTTGGATATTGGAAGTTAAGCGCTGGCCTTCTAATTGACCGTCTAATTTTCCCAAATCAATTACTTTGGCCGGGACGGTTGTTATCATTTTATTCGCGGTTTTTTGATCAACCGTTTGCATTTGTAAAGTGCCCCAGCCGCCGCATTCTAAACAACGCCCACTCCATTTCGGGAATTGGGCGTCGCAGGCGGAACAAGCGTAGATAGTGGAAATTTTATTGGACATGAGTGTATTGTCATTGCGAGTCCCGCGATAGCGGGCGAAGCAATCTCACGAATGGCTAATTGGTCCAAAATAGCCATCCTTAATTGATGATTTGTTATGCGTGAGATTGCGAAGCTTGTCCCGAGAGAAGCGAGGGATCCGCGTTCGCCCGATTACAGGCTTCTCGCAATGACATATAATTTTTAATTTTACTTAAGTTTTATCTTATTTATCTTTCCCGTATTAACATCGGTGAAGTAGAGATAATATCCGTTATCCGAGACAATTAAATCAGACATAGTAAAGTCGCCGTCCGGTATGGCTATTAATTTTTTTAGGCCGGTTTTAGTATCAATTTTATATAAATTATCTTTTGTATTTTTAGCTAAATCAGGAAATAGGCCAGCGCCTTCTTCAAGACTTTCTGGCACAGCGCAATAAATTTCGGTTGTGGCAGAAAAAATGCATTTATTCGCCCAGGTTTGGACATCTAATTTCATCCGTCCGGCGCCGATATTTTCACCTTGGGCGTTAGCTACCCAAAGCTCTGGTTTTAGGTCGCTTGAGCTTGAATAAACGCTATAAAGCAAGCGATCGCCTTGAGGAGCCCATTTAGGTTCAAAGCCCCGGCCTTCTATGGTCAAAGATTTAAAATTTTCATTGTTCAAGCCGACGAAATAAACCGCCTGCTGATCAAAACCTTTGCCTTCGGTATACATGGCCACAGTTTGGTTGTTAGGCGACCAGGAAGGATAGACCGTATCATCTTTGTCTCCTAAGGAGGCTATTCTTTGCGCTGAAGTGCCTTCATCGTTAACAACGGCCAGCCAGCGGTTGGCCGGATCATCGGCCATGCTTTTTAAAACAATTTTTGAACCGTCCGGAGAAAAGTCAAAATCTTCCCAATGCTTAGGCAGGCTAATTTGTTTTTTGTTTTTAAAATCGTAAATAATTTTCGCTTGATCAGGGTATTCTAAAATAGCTTTATTTTTATCAGGCGACCAGGTAATTTTTTCCACTTCATGAAAGACTGTGTCCGAGAGCAAACTAGCTTGTCCGTCTTTGGTTAGGCGGTAAAATTTGCCGTCTTGTTTATTATAATATTGCAGATCGTTGCCGTTGGCAGATAAAGTTGCCGCTAAACTCGGCACTTGGTTCAATTCGAGGGTTTCGGTCAAGCCGCCCAAAGCGATAGCGCTGCTTTGATTTATTGGTTGTTCTGCTTCTCTCGGTAAACCTTCAATTGGCTGCCCGGAAGGCGTTATTTGGCCGGTTCCCGGCTTAGCTACAGGCAAACCGCCTTGAGTGCTGGTTGCGGTCGGTTCTTCTGTAATAACCGGAGCTGTGCTTGATTTAAAAAAAAGCGCGTAAAGCAGATAGCCTAAAATGAAAATAATCAAAATAAAGCCAATGGCGATAAAAATTTTTTTGTATTTTTGAAAAAAGTCCACGAAGTTCATATTAAAAATAACATTTTTGTTAAATCGGAATTTTATGGTATAATAATAATGTCGTAGCTACGCCAGATCTGTTGTAGCCATGAGAAATTTATTTAGCCAAACCTTTGATTCTTTGGCGTTATTATTATATAATTGTATAATATAATAGACCTAGTGTCAAAAATGCGGCGACGGAATTATCGCCGAATGCCGTATTCGGCTTTTATACTCGAAAGAGCATTCGGCGATAGTCCCTTAATTTTATCTTTGTTATATGAGTTTATTTTTTTCCAATGAAAGTTATTTGGGCATAGATATAGGCAGCTCAAGCATTAAAATTGTTGAATTAAAAAACCAGGGCGGCAAAGCTATGCTTTTAACTTATGGTTTTAGCGAAAATTTTGATGATTTAGATCAAGCTAGCCCAGATAAAATTGCCAATATTATTAATAAAATTTGCGCTGAAGCCGGCATGGTTAGCCGCAAAGCCATTTCGGCTTTGCCGACTTTTTCGGTTTTTTCCTCAATTATAAATTTAGTCGGGGTTAGCAAAAAAGATTTGCCTTCGGCCATCAATTGGGAAGCGAAAAAAGTTATTCCTTTGCCGCCGGAAGAAATGATTTTAGACTGGAAAAAAATTGAAAATACCGACCAAGCCGCCGATAAGAATAATATTAAAATTTTATTGACCGGCGCTCCGCGAACTTTGGTTAAACGGTATATTGAAATTTTTAAAAATGCCCAAATAAATTTGTTAAGCTTGGAAACTGAAACTTTCGCGCTTATCAGATCGCTTTTGGGCAATGACAAATCAACGGTTATGATGGTAGAAATCGGAGCCAAAACCACCAGCTTTACGATTATTGATCAAAGCATCCCAACCTTGAACAGAAGTATAGATATTGGCGGCTGGACGATTACTAAAGCTATCAGTCACAGCCTTAATATCGGCCTGGAGAGAGCCGAACAGTTTAAATATGATTTGGGCGTAGGCTCGTTTGCTTCGGCCGATAACGCCATTCCCAGAACTATTATTGAGAGTATTTCGCCAATAGTTAACGAAATAAAATATGCTTTGAATTTATTTCAGAATAAGAACAACAAAAAAGTGGATAAGATTATTTTAAGCGGCGGTTCTGCCTTACTCATGAATTTTACTGACTATTTGTCAAAGATATTGAATATAAATGTGGTAGCTGGCAATCCTTGGTCAACAATTTCTTATCCCTTGGACTTGAAGCCGCTTTTGGATGAAATCGCTCCGCGCATGGCCATAGCTATCGGTTTGGCGCTTAGAGAAATGGAATAATTAAAAATTAGTATTTATTATTTATGATTTATGTCCGGTATTAATTTTTTAGACAATAAAAAACACAGCGACGACCAAAAATCGAAAGATAAAGACGATAAAAAGGAGAAGCTGGCTTGGTCTAATCCCAAAAAAGAAGCTAAGGATCCTAAAAGCTCCGTCTTTCCATTTTTGTCGTTTATGAATAAAAAAGAGCCGGCCGATAAAAGTTCCGCTTCGATAATTGATAAAAACAAAATTAAGCAATCCCGTGAAGAAATTTTAAATTTAATAAAGCATCATGACAATTCAAAACCGCCGCTAAAAGAAAAAGGTAAAAATTTTTTAGCAATTTTGGCTGAAAAATTAAAAAAACAGCCTGCGTCTAAAGAGGTTTTAATTGATTACCAGCGGATTTTTAATCAAGAAAAAGAGCATAAAAGCCAAGTCGGTAGAATTTTTAATATTAAGCCGGCGATTAAAACTATGCCAGCGCCGCCATCGGCCGGAAAACCTGAAGATGATTGGCTTAAGGGATTGATAGAATCGTTTAAAAGAAAAATCATCTCTTTAAGCGTTCGTAAAAAAGAAACAGCTAAAATAATTAAATTGTCGAAGCCGGAAGAAATTAAACCAGCAGCAGTTAAACGGCCAGTATCGGTTGCGCCGATTATCCAGCCGGGAAAAAAACAAGCCGAAGTTCACCCCGTTAAATCCGGCCCTGCCGGTGCTCGCTACGAGCAATTTAACGGGGTAAAAGAAATAAATATTGGAGAGAAAGAGCCGACCCATAAAAATGAAATCAGGCAGCGTGTCCTGGAAACTAACTTAATTCAAGGAGAACTAGTAACTTTTTTTGATTGGCGCTCTAAAGTTATTATTTTAGTAAGCGCGATTTTAATGCCGATTTTCGTCGTTGGAGCGGTTTACTATGGTTTGGTATTTTATCAAAAAAGCAACCAAGCTAAAAATTTGGCGCAAGCTCAAAAATTCGCGGAACTTGGACAAAATATCATAAAAGAAGAATCCGGAGTAAAGGAAATTTCCGGCTTCCAGGCTCAATTAAAAATAGTTTCTCAAGTGTTTGAACAACATCTTTATTGGACTAATTTTTTTAAATTTTTGGAAGATAATACGATAAAAGACGTTTATTTTATAAATTTTGACGGCGACACTAGCGGCAATTATATTATGAATGCTTTGGCCGCTAATTACAGCAGTGTTTCCGAACAAGTTAATGTTTTTAGAAATAATAAGAAAATAATCGCCGTTGAGGCCAACGGCGGCGAGCTAGTGGCAGAGAATGACACAAAGAAATCTTTAGTAAAGTTTACTTTAAATTTTTCTATTTTAAAGAGTATTTTTACTGAATAGACTTGTTGCTTAATAATTTTTCGTGGCGAAATGCAAAAATTTCAAGCGAAAAATTCAAAAAGCGACGATGTTTATAGGGAGTATAAGCAGAGGAGCTTTTTGAATTTCGCAGCTGAAATTTTCAGTTGCTAAAGAATTGATTATTAAGCAGCAAGTCTAATATCTATGGAGATTAAAAAAAATTCGCCGGCTGGCGGAGAAGAAAATAAAAAACAGGCAAAGTTGTTAAAAATTAAAATAAATGGATTTTTAATAAACTATTTTAGTTATTTGATTTTTTCTTTGGGCATTATTATTTTAGTTGCCGGTTTATTTATATTAGTTTATCCAAAATATCAGCAAATTTCTAGAGCCAATGAAGAGGCTGAAAATAATCTGCAAATTGAATATGAAACTAAGTTTAATTATTTAAATTTTATCCGTAATTTGAAAAAATCATATCAATCGATTAATGACGACGAAAAGGCGAAGATTGCCAGTATGTTGCCAGCGACAAGGGATACCAGCATTATAATTACAGAGGTTGAATCTATCGCCGTAAAAAATAGCGCTATCTTAACTTCAATAAAAATCGAACCCCAAAGCGCTGGCGGCAGGGCTAATTTTAAAGCTGAGCTAAAAGCTGAGCCAAAAGAAAACAAGGAGCCGCCGGCTGGAATTTTTAACGAATTGCCCCAAGGAATCGGCCTGGTTAAAATAGAGGTTAATTTGAGTTCTGTTAATTATCCGATTCTAAAAAATATAATTAAAGCTTTTGAAAGTAATTTGAGACTTTTTGATATAGCTAAAATAAGTTTTAATGCTAGCGAAAACGAGGCGCTTTTAAATATTTATAGTTATTATTTGTCCCGTTAAATCACAATGGGCGGGAATTCCGCCAAAGGCGGAATTATTTAACAGGGTTCACCCCGTTAAATCCCCGCTAAAGCGGGGTGCGAAGTCAATCGCTACGCGAGATCTGGCGTAGCCATGACAATTTAACAGGGTTCACCCCGTTAAATCCGGCAAGCCGGAGCGAAGCTATTTAACGGGGTAAACAATAAATTTATGTTAGTACAGAAAAAAATATCGATAAAAAAATTAGCAATTTATATTTTCATTATTTTTTTTATGATAAGCGGCACGGGTTTTATATTATATCAAAATAAAAAGTTAACCACTCGCAGATCAACGAATCTTAATATTCCCATCGTGTTTAATAATTCTGCGACTGCCGCTCCTGCCACGGCTAATAATCAGTCAGCCGCCGGGCCGGGCCAAGCTTTAGATATAAATAAAATTAATCAAAGCGGCGGCCTTAATTTAAATATTTTTTCCAGCGATAAATTTAAAAATTTACGAAAAAATACGTTTATTATTAAAGAACAGCCCGAGCTGGGCAAAAGAGACCCTTTTAAGCCAAACTAATTTTTTAATTATGAGCAAGTCGGAGGAACTAATAAATTTATTAGTCCAAAATAAATTAATCACAGCCGAACAATTGCTTGAAATAAAGAAGCTGCCAGAGTATAATAACAGCTTGGAAGAGGCGCTTATTAAAAGTGGTTTAATTAATGTTGAGGATTTAATAAAGTTTAAGTCTAAAGTTTATAATTTGAATTACCGCAGCTTAATCGGAGTGGAAATTTCTGATCAAGTATTAAATTTAATCTCGGCGGAAGTGGCTGAAAATTATAAAATTGTTTGTTTTGAAGTCGATAAAAATAAAATGAAAGTAGGTATAGTCGATCCGGATAATTTCAAGGCGATTGAAGTTATAGATTTTTTAGCCAAAGAAGAAAATTTGCAGCCGGAGTATTTTTTGATTTCTACCCTTAGCCTGGAAAGCGCCTTAAAACGCTATAAAACTTTAGATAAAGAGGTTTTAAGAGCCTTAAAATTCAAGGCGGAAGAAGATGTCTTGGAAAACGTTAAGCAAAATATCAAAAAAGAAGATGTTGAAGAAATCAGCAAATCGGCTCCGGTATCGAAAATCGTTTCCGTTATCATCAGGCATGCGGTTGACGGCCGGGCGTCGGACATTCATATTGAGCCCATGCAAAAAGAGAGCCGCGTTAGATATAGAATAGACGGCATTTTGCACACTTCGTTGATTTTACCAAAAAGTGTGTATGGAGCTATTGTGGGCAGAATAAAAGTTTTGGCCAATTTAAAGCTGGATGAAACCAGAATGCCGCAAGACGGCAGAATCAGAGTAAATGTCAATAGTAAAGACATTGATTTAAGAATTTCCATTTTGCCCTTAATGGATGAAGAAAAAGTGGTGATAAGAATTTTGGATGTGGCCAGAAGCGCGCCCACCCTGGAAGAGCTGGGGTTTATGGGCGTTAAATTGAAAGTCATTCTTGAGAGTTTGAAGAAAACGGACGGCATGTTTTTAGTCGCCGGACCGACCGGTTCCGGCAAATCAACCACCCTGCTTTCCGTTCTTAACCTTCTTAATAAGGAAGAAATTAATATTGTTACCTTGGAGGATCCGATAGAGTATTTTATTAAGGGAGTCAACCAATCGCAAGTTAGACCGGAAATCGGCTTTACTTTCGCTTCCGGTTTGCGTTCGCTGCTCCGGCAAGATCCCAATATCATCATGGTAGGGGAGATTAGAGACAACGAAACCGCTGAATTGGGCATTCATGCCGGTTTAACCGGACATTTTGTTTTGTCGACTTTGCATACTAATAACGCCTTGGGGGTTATTCCTCGGCTTTTAGACATGAAAGTTGAACCTTTTCTTTTAAGCTCAACCTTAAATATTATCGTAGCGCAGCGGCTGGCCAGAAAAATCTGCGAGTATTGCAAGGTTGAATATAAATTGCCTGATGATATTATAGAGAATATCAAGAGTGAATTTGCCGCCATGCCGCCAATGATGGTCAAGGAAATACTGCCCGATTTTGATTTAAAAAAAATTAAATTTTATAAAGGCAAGGGCTGCGCCCACTGCGGCTTAACCGGTTATACGGGCAGAATCGCCTTGGCTGAAGTGCTTGAAGTTAACGATAAAATAAAAGAAACCATTATGAATAATAAGGTTAATTTAACGCTTGATGATTTGGTAAAAAATCAGAATTTTATTACTATGAAACAAGACGGCCTAATGAAAGTTTTACTGGGTTTAACTACCATGGAAGAAGTATTAAGAACGATTCATGTTTAATTAATTAATAAATAAACTATATGCCGAAAGATAAAATAAAAATTCTTTTAGTTGAAGATGATTCATTTTTATTGGGTATGTACGCCACTAAGTTTGAGATGGAAAATTTTAAGGTAATTATGGCTGAAGACGGAGAAAAGGCCGTTCGCTTCGCCCTAAAAGAGGCGCCGGATATAATTCTTCTAGATATTATTTTACCCAAGGTAAATGGTTTTGAGGTTTTGCGCCAGCTTAAAGCTAATCGCCTGACAGCCGATATTCCGGTGATACTTTTAACCAACTTAAGCCAGAAAGATGAAATTGAACAAGGCTTAAAAATGGGCGCGGAAGATTATTTGATTAAAGCGCATTTTATGCCGTCAGAAGTGGTTGATAAGATAAAAAAAGTGCTGAATAAATAAATATATTTACTTGCGGCCTGTTATTATTTATTTTTTCACTGCGGAACTCGCCCGAGATTACTCGGGTTCAAATAGTCCTCATTATTCGTGTAATTCGCAACTAATTCGTTAAATTTGTGTATTTTATGGAAGTGCCATCAATTTTTTTAAACAGAATATTATCAGAAATGGTCCAAAAAAATGGTTCTGATTTGCATTTGGCCGTAGGCAGCCCGCCCATGATAAGAATAAGCGGCCAGTTTATTCCTTTGACCGGCCAGGAGATGGTTGCCAGCGAGATGATAAATAAAATCATAGAAACTTTTTTAGGCCCCGATGAGGTTGTTAAATTAAAAGAAACTAAGGGTGTAATTTTAGTAAAAAATATTTCCAACTTTCGTTTTCGGGTAAACGTTTTTTATCAAAAGGGGCTTTTAGCTTTATCTTTTCATTATATTCCGGGCGTGATAAAAAGTTTTAACGATTTGGGCCTGGCTGAAGTTTGCCGTAATTTTTTACAAGCCGCTTCCGGCCTTTTAATCATAGCCGGCGCTTATAATTCAGGTAAAACCACCACCGCGGCCGCCTTGGTTGAAGAGCTTAATAAAACCAAAGCTTTGAATATTATCACTATTGAAGATCCGATTGAATATTTATTCATAAGCAAAACCAGCTTGGTTATGCAACGGCAGATAGGAATTGACGTTAACACGGTAGCCAACGCTTTGGATTATTGCTTAAGCGAAGACGTGGATGCGGTTTATATTAATGAAATAAAAGATGATCAGGTTCTTAGTTTAGCCATGCCAAAAATTTTTGAGCTGGCTTCGGGAAATTGTTTGGTTGTTTTGGAAATCAACGCCGATAGTTCCAATAGGGTTTTGGAAAAAGTTTTAGCCGGCATGGGTCTAAATATGCCCGTTGAAGCCGCGCGCTATAACTTAGCCGATATTTTAATCGGCATCTTGGTGCAGAAATTAGTAAAGCGCCGAGGCGGCGGTTTAGTTTTAGCCAATGAAATATTATTAAATAATGCGGCCGCCAAATCATTAATCAGAGAAGGTAAAATATATCAACTGGAGAGCGTAATACAGACGTCAAGAAAAGAAGGCATGATTAGCATGGATAAGTCGCTCAATAATTTAATTGAGTCAGGCGAAGTTAGAAGAGAAGATATCTAAAAAATTTTAAATTTTCAATTATCAACTTTTAATTACCAACGAATCTACAAATCAGCTACAAATACTACAAATATTATTCGTGATATTCGTAGCTGATTTGTAGATTCGTGGGAGGTTGCCGTGAAATTATCGTCGTTCGTTTTAAATCAGCGGATGATTGGATTAAGCAATAATATTATTAAATTATGCCAATTTATAAATATAAAGCTTTTGACAAAAATAAAAAAGTGCAAGAAGGCATGGTTGAAGCGAATAGCAAAGATTATGTGGGAGAAATATTGGCGGGAAAAGGTTTTTCCATTGTTTCAATTTCAGATGTGTCGTCCGGCAAAAAAAATATCAATTTAGATTTTTTTAACAGGGTAAAAACAAAGGATCTGGTTATTTTTTCCCGGCAGTTTTCGGTTTTGATTTCAGCCAACGTTTCCATGGTGCAAGCGCTTAAAGTTTTAGTTGATCAAACGGCTAATGTGATTTTAAAGACGGTGATTTCAGAAGTAGCTGATGAAGTTGACGCCGGCCTGACTCTGTCCGAGGCTTTAGGCAAGCGGCCCAACGTTTTCAGTAATTTTTATGTTAGCGTTGTCAGGTCAGGCGAAACTTCAGGCAAACTGGACGATGTGCTAAGTTATTTGGCCGATGAAATGGAAAAAGATTATGACATGATGAGTAAAATCAAAGGCGCCATGATTTATCCGGCCTTCGTTTTGTGCTCATTAGTTATTGTCGGCATCGTCATGATGATTTTCGTTGTACCCAAGCTTACTAGCATACTTACTGAAAGTGGAGCCGAATTACCCGCAATAACCAGAATTTTAATCGGCACTTCCGGTTTTATGCAAAAATATTGGTGGCTGCTTATTGTTATAGCAGCAGCTTCAACCGCCGCTTTTAAGTGGTATATAAAAAGGCCCCAAGGCAGGAGGCAGTTTGATTATATAAAATTAAGGTTGCCGATTTTTGGGCATTTGTTTCAATTAATTTATTTAGTCCGTTTTACCCGCTCCATGAACACTTTAATTGTCGGCGGCGTAACTATAGATAATAGCTTAAAAGTGGCCGCCGAAGTTGTTGGCAATAAAATTTATCAGGAGCTTATAGAGAAGACTATTAAAGAAGTTGAAGACGGCAATTCCGTTTCCAGTGTTTTCCAGAGCAGTAAAATCATACCGAAAATGGTTTCCCAGATGTTAAATATCGGTGAAAAAACCGGCAAAATGGATATTATTTTGGAAAGAATAACGGATTTTTACAACCGGGAAATATCCAACATAGTAGTTAATTTAATGACTTTGATGGAGCCATTAATTATGGTTGTTATGGGCGTGGCCGTGGGCATGATGGTGGCGGCCGTGATTTTGCCAATGTATAATTTAGCCAGTAATTTTTAATTTTTTTAAAATTTAATTTTAATAACTATGAAACAAAAAAACATGAAAAAAAATCGTGAGTTTAAAACCGGAGGTTTTACTTTAATTGAGCTTTTGGTTGTGATTAGCATTATCGGCATTTTATCTTCATTCGCCGTGGTTTCGCTTAACAGCGCCAGAAATAAAGCCAGAGACGCTTTAAGAAAAGCTGATATGACGCAGATGAGAACCGCCATTAATCTTTATTACGATGAAAACAACAAATATCCGACTTGCGGTACCTGGGATGATAATTCGGCTGATTTTGGCGCCGGCGTTCAAGCCGGTTCAAATTGCTATAGCACTGTTTTAAATACGGCTTTAACCGCCGGCGCTAAGCCGTATTTAAACCCGTTGCCAAAAGATCCAAAAAATTCAACCAATGATCCGACCGTGGATACGACTTATATTTATCGTTATGTTAGTAAATCAAATGGCAGTGAATATGCCTTAGTTTATCGGCTTGAAGAAAATACCACATTGCAGGTTATTAGAGGCTGGTAATGCAAATAGTTAATTTTTATGGTATAATTGTGGATAAGTAATTAACAACAGCTAACTTTTAACAGTTAACAATTAAGTTTTTTAGTTTAAAAATTTAGGGATTTATATAATTAATATAATAATTCGTTTAACTTTATTCGTTAATCGTTAACGGTTAATTGTTAAATGTTCAATGAGGGGAGGTGAATTATGAAAAAACAACTCTTTCAACTGCGTTCAAGACGGGCAGGTTTTACTTTAATCGAGTTATTGGTGGTTATCGCCATTATCGGTTTATTGTCAACTTTAGCCGTGGTGGCTTTAAATAACGCCAGACTGAAGTCAAGAGACGCTAAGCGCATTTCTGATATCAAACAGATTCAAACGGCTGTGGAATTGTATTATAACGACGCCAACGCTTATCCGGCGGCAGTTACAGGTCTAGGCACAATCGCCACCGGGGGCGTAACTTATATGTCTAACGTTCCGACCAACCCGGCTCCGGTTAATGACGGCACTTGCGCGGCCGGCAGCACTTATACTTATGCCATGGGAACTAACGGCACTACTTATACTTTGCAATATTGTCTAGGCGGCCCGACTGGCGGCGTATCGGCAGACATTCATACGGCCACCCCGAGCGGTATTCAATAAACCCCATTAAATCCCGCAAGGCGGGAATTTCGCTAAAGCGAAATTATTTAACGGGGTAAATAAAAATCTTTAAAAGGGTCCTATTAAGGGTTTATAAAGAAAACAGGGTTTTAATCCGCCCTGTTTTTCTTATTGCGATATTTAAGTTATAATAATAGTATCAAGATTAATAAAAAAGTTGTTGTCATTGCGAGGAGCCCCGCATCTGCGGGGCGACGAAGCAATCTCACGTACTATTTATTAAAATTATAGATTATTTCTGCGATGAAGGTTTATTTTGTTAATAGTTCGTGAGATTGCCGCGCCCCGACCAAAGCGTCGGGGCTCGCAATGACGATTAAGTATGTTAAAAGAAAAAGTTGTAAAAATTTGCGATTTATTTATTGAATACGGCATTTTAGCCATAATTTTTTTTATTCCCATAATTTTTGATTATAGCCTGTCAAGCTATAATTTTTTTGATCTTTACAAGGCGGTTATCTTTAGAGTGATTTTAGTTTTTATACTGCTTATTTTTACCGCCAAAACTTTTATTAATGGCAGGTTGAATTATCGCGGCAACGCTATAATTTTTTTATTGGTTGGTTTTTTGCTGGCTTCATTTTTTATAAGCTCATTGGTTTCTCTTCATCCGGTCCAAAGTTTTTGGGGTAGCTTTTTAAGGCAGCAAGGTTTTTATAACTTTTTTAATTATTTGTTGTTTTTTGTCTTGCTAATATTAAACATTGAAAATTTTATAAAGCTAAAGCGCATAATTATAACCGTGGTGATTTCGGCGTCTTTAGCCGCGGCTTACGGCTTAGTCCAATATTTTAATTTTGACCCTCTTTCCTGGTCTGAAAGCGTAAATAATGGACGTATTTTTTCCACCTTGGGCCAGCCTAATTTTTTCGGGCATTGGCTAATTATGGTTTTACCCATGAGCCTTTACGCTTTAATTTTTATAGCCAAGAGACCATTGGCTAAATTTTTTGCCGGCCTGACTCTCTCCATGCAATTAGCTTGCCTGATTTTTACTTATTCTAGAGCGGCTTGGCTCGGGTTTTTAGGCTCAATGCTTTTTTTAATTATGGTTTGGCTGTTTTATAAGCGGTTTAAAAAAGTTGCCTTGGGCTTTATCGGCTTAATTTTAATTGGCGTTATGTTTGTTGCCGGTCTGAATATAATCAGCCCGGTTAATTCAGGCGATTATAATTCAATCGGTTTAGTTAACCGGCTAAAAAGTATTACCGATTTTAAAGGCGGTTCTAATAAAATGAGGCTTTATTATCTAGAGTCGGCTGTTAAAGAAATAAAACAGGCGAGTTATTTAAGATTATTAGTGGGTTACGGGCCGGAAGTTTTGGCCGATGTTTTTATGAAATATTACCAAATTGACTGGGGTGTGTACGAGGCTATTAATAGTTTCCCCGACAGAGCGCATAATTGGCTGTTTGACCAAGTTTTGTCTTTAGGTATTTTAGGGCTTTCAGCCAATTTATTGTTTTATATTTTTTTTATTTATCGGGCGGCTGTTTTTCTATCGGCCAAGCAAAATTTAGACTCTGGCGGCTGGCTGCTGATATTTTTATTTTCCTCTCTGGCCGCGTATTGCATCAATAATCTTTTTAGCTTTTCTTTATTTACGAATTTAGTATATTTATATTTAATTTTAGCTCTTGGCTGGGTTATTATAAATTTTCAGGCAGAAGTTAAAATTTTAAATATACGCTTAACGGTATTTTCAAAATTATTAATTTGGCTATCGTTACTTTTGGCATCGGCCGTATTTATTTATACTAATAATATAAATCAGGCAAGAGCGGAGATTTATTATATGAAGGCCTTAAATTCAATTAAATCTTCCGATTGTAAAGGCGCAATAAATAATATGGAAAAGGTGATGAGTTTAAGCCCGAATAGCATTTTTTATCAAGAAAATTATCTTTTTTTAATGTTAAATTGTTTTTTTTCAATTGAAGATGGGTCGGTTCGGAAGCAACTAAGCGATAATCTGCTTGAGCGGATTAAGCTGATTGGCGGTAAAAAATCTTATGGCATTTTACATAACATGGCTCGCGCTTATACTTTATTTGGTTTTTATTTAGATAAATCTTATTATACGGAAGCGGAGAAACTATTTAATGATTTAATGATAAATTTTCCATATTTTACGGTGATTTACGAAGATTTTAGCAGACAAAAAATAATGCAAAAAGACTATAAGGGAGCGATAGATATTTTTAATCAAGCGATTAAAATTTTGCCGCCGATTGATCACCCGTATTTAAACGACCAGCATCGCCGGCAAATTACAATCATCGCGGTTAGATTGTATGAAGGCTTGGGCCAGGCATATTTTAAAATAAAAAATTACGATTTGGCGCTTGATTATTATAAAAAAGGATTAAGCCTTGATCCTTATAGGGCGACTTTATATAAAAATATAGCTGATATTTATTATATTCAAGGTCAGTTGGATAAAGCCGTGGCTTGGAATAAACGAGGCTTGATGCTAAATCCGGCCGATTATCATTGGCCGTTGGCGCTATCGCTTTTATATCGCGATAAAAAAAATTTAACCACGGCGAAAGATTATTTAAATCAGGCCTTAAAGCTCGCGCCGGAGAATCAGGATTTGAAAAAGTATTATGAGGAGTTGAATAAATAATATATTATTCTGTCATTGCGGGTAATTAGTACCCAAAGTTGTTGGTGGATAATTGGATACAACGAGTAATAAACTCATTTATGTTGTAAATTTTGGCGTTTAAACAGCTCG
>Ga0265296_1000775_pt1 | contig 43079 bp, 43 predicted proteins | sample MunlanPumphouse1_FD_189073 | JGI IMG/M metagenome (GOLD analysis project Ga0265296, IMG submission 189073) | Groundwater microbial communities from a municipal landfill in Southern Ontario, Canada - Pumphouse #1 | ecosystem: Environmental > Aquatic > Deep subsurface > Groundwater | place... | reverse complement strand
TTACCGGATTAAGCGCGGCCAAGAATATTTGGATTTAATTATCATGCCGCAGATTTTAACCGAAACCGGACTTGGCGGCATTGGCATCGGCATTACCGAAACCGGCATAGTTAGCTATCCTTGGTATTTAGCGGTTTTCGAAGGAGTTAAAACGACTTTAATATTAACCTGGGCGATTATCATGGCGTTTTACGAATTAATCAGAGGTTTGACTTTAGGCCATGGCGTAACCGCTGATTTGTCCGGCCCGGTCGGCATCGCGACTTTAACCGGCCAAGTCGCTCGCTTAGGCTTCGTTTATCTTTTGCAATTCACGGCTTTGCTTTCCATTAATTTAGCGGTCATAAATTTTTTTCCGTTTCCCGCGCTGGACGGCGGCCGAATCCTGTTTTTAATTATTGAAAAAATAAAGCGGTCGCCGGTTAAGAGGGAAGTCGAAGGCGCCATTCATAATATCGGTTTTGTTTTGCTTATGATTTTGATATTACTGGTAACGTTTAGGGATGTGTCAAAATTCGGTTATGTCTTTAAGAATATTTTGGGAAAAATATTTTAAGATTGTCATTGCGACCCCGCATTTGCGGGGGAAGCAATCTCACGAACAATTTAATAAAATAAGCCTTATTTTTGGAAACAACTTATAATTTATAATAAATAGTATGTTAGATTGCTTCGTCGACTCGAGTACGAGCCTCCTCGCAATGACAGACTAAACAATTTATGCGATTAAACATTAAAGCCACTAATTTGGAATTAACGCCTGAATTAAAAGATTACGCGCAGCAGAAAATGGACATGCTGGATAAATATCTGGGTAAGCTGAAAGTTATCAGCGCTCACATAGAAGTCAGTAAAACCACCAACCATCATTTAAAAGGCGAAATTTACTCGGCCGAAGTTAATATTTCGTTAGGCAGTGATTTACTGCGCGTGGAAAAAACCGAAAAAGATTTATTTAAAGCTATTGATAAAGTGAAAGATCATTTGGAATTGGTGATCAAAAAGTATAAAGATAAAAAAATAGATAGAAAAAAGCAGAAACAGAAATTAAGTAAAATGGAATAAATAATTATCCCCCTCATAAAGGGGGATTTTTTATTTGCTTATCAGTTTTGACAGTTATGTTTTTCCGCTCCGCTCGGGGCCGCTTTTTTAATAAAGCGGCGCAAAAATCGCGAGCTGGAGAAAAATTTAGGAATTTATGCCAATAATTTCTAACAAAATTTTCAACTCGCTCCGCTCAAACAAAAAAATTTTGTAAAGAAATTTTGCCATAAATTTTATCCTAAATTTTTCTAGGCTCGCCTTAAAATACAATTCAAAATCACCAAAGGGGTTCGGGGAGTGGAGTTGGCGCCAAGACTTACAGAAATTAGATAAATCAATGAGATAGCCAATCGGAACTCCCCGAAAGTTCTTTGGTTACTTTCTTGATTACAAGAAAGTAACCCCTAGCGGAGCGTCACGAATGAAAAGTTAAGAAAAAAGTATACGATTATAAAAATAATATAATTATATAGTAATATTGATTTTTAATTGGTTAAGTTATATAATGAATTTATTAAATTAAATACCACGCTAAGGCGTGGATTTTTATAATATATGAGCATAATAGATAAAATTTTTGGTGATCCGAATGAAAAAGTCGTCAAGACTTTACGGCCGGTTGTGGAGCAAGTTAATAATTTGGAAGATAAATTCAAGGCCATGAGCGATCAGGAGCTTAGAGCGCAAACCGTGGAATTTAGGAAGCGGTTGAAGGTAGAAACTGATGGTGAAAATGAATCAAGATCCTATCGCTCCGCTGACGCTTCGCTCCAGGATGACATGGAAAAAATACTTCAGGAGTTATTGCCCGAGACTTTTGCCGTGGTGCGCGAGGCGGCTAAAAGGGTTTTAGGCCAGCGCCATTATGATGCCCAGCTTATGGGCGGCATAGTACTTCATCGCGGGCAGATAGCGGAAATGAGAACTGGCGAAGGCAAGACTTTAGTCGCTACTTTGCCGGCGTATTTAAACGCTTTAACCGGACGCGGCGTGCATGTGATTACGGTTAATGATTATTTGGCCAAGCGCGACGCCGAATGGATGGGACAGGTCTACAACTTTCTTGGGTTAAGCGTAGGGTGTATCACCCATGAACAAGCCTTTAAATTTTCGTCAGATAATAATGAAAAAACCCCCCTATCCCCCCTTTTGAAGGGGGGCGTTTTAGTGCAAGCGCCGAGAAAAGAAGCTTATGCTTGCGATATTTTATACGGCACTAACAATGAATACGGTTTTGATTATTTACGAGATAATATGGCGCCGGATTTAAATTCAATGGTTCAGCGCGGTTTAAGCTATGCTATCGTCGACGAAGTGGATTCAATTTTAATTGATGAAGCCAGGACGCCGCTGATTATTAGCGCGCCGGCCGAAGAATCAACCGATAAATATTATAAATTCGGCCAGCTGGTTGAGCAGTTGATTGAGGACGAAGATTATAATATTGATGAAAAAATGCGCGCAGTATCGCTTACTGAAGCGGGCATCGCCAAAATAGAAAAATTTTTAGGCGTGGAAAATATTTATGCTGACGGCGGCATGTCGGATGTGCATCATCTTGAGCAGGCTTTAAAAGCGAAATATTTGTTCAATTGGGATAAACCGAAAAAACAGTATATAGTGAAGGATTATGTGGTAAAAGACGGCGAAGTTATTATCGTTGATGAATTTACCGGCCGTCTTATGCACGGCCGCCGTTATTCTGAGGGCCTCCATCAAGCCATCGAGGCTAAAGAAAAAGTGGAAATCCAGCGCGAATCCCAAACTATGGCCACGGTTACTTTTCAAAATTATTTTAGGATGTACGCTAAATTGGCCGGCATGACCGGCACAGCCGTGACCGAAGCCGAAGAATTTTCAAAAATTTATAATTTAGAAACCGTGGTTATCCCGACCAACCGGCCGATGATAAGAAAAGACTTGAACGATTTGATTTACGCTTCGGAAATCGGAAAATTTAAAGCAGTAGTGGAAGAAATTAAGCGCCGGCACGCGACTGGCCAGCCGGTTTTAGTCGGCACCATATCAATCGAAAAAAATGAAGTTTTAGGCGAGATGCTCGAGCGCGAAGGCGTAATCCCGCAAATTTTAAACGCTAAGCATCATGAAAAAGAAGCGCAAATAATCGCGCGAGCCGGTGAATTCGGCGGAGTAACTATTGCCACTAATATGGCCGGCCGCGGCGTGGATATTATTTTAGGCGGTTCTTCGGCTGGTTCGGCAAGCTCACAGCAGGCAGGTTCAGAGCAAACCGAAGAAGGCAGAAATAAGGTTTTAGGAATGGGCGGTTTGCATATTATCGGTACCGAACGCCACGAATCAAGGCGTATAGACAATCAGCTTAGGGGCCGTGCCGGACGCCAAGGCGATCCCGGCTCATCGCAGTTTTACGTTTCCATGGAAGATGATTTAATGAGAATTTTCGGCGGCGACAGGATGAAAAGTTTAATGGCGACCTTAAAAGTGCCGGAAGACCTGCCCATAGAAAACGGCATGGTCTCTCGCTCCATTGAATCGGCGCAGCGCAAGGTGGAAGGCAATAATTTTGATATTAGAAAACATTTGGTTGAATATGATGACGTGATTAATAAGCATCGTGAAACGATTTATAGAAAGAGGCGAGAAATTTTGGAACTAGGGGAAACACCCCCTCTTAATCTCCCCCTTATTAAGGGGGAGAACAGTTTAGTTCCCCTCCTTAATAAGGAGGGGGCTGGGGGAGGTTTTGCTGGCGATAGTAAAACTTTATCTTCCATCATCCTGGAAATGATTGAAAATGAAATTGAACAGGCGGTGATTTTCCATACGGCCGCGGACAGCTCTAGAGACTGGAATGTCCAAGAAATTTACCAAGTCACCTCAACTATTTTTAACGTTGAACCTAAATTAAAAGAAGAACTAGCTTCGTTTATTAAAGATGGCGATAAACTGGACAAAGTAAAAGTTAGAACGAAAATTTGCGACCATTTGATTGCTTTGGCTAAAGCCAATTACGCAAAAATTACTAAATTGGCGGCCGAAGCAGGAGTTAATTGGCTACAAGTTGAAAAATCGGTTTTAATCAGGTCAATGGACATGCTGTGGATTGAGCATCTTGAAGCTATGGACCATATGCGCCACGGCATCGGTCTTCGCGGCTACGGCCAGCGTGACCCGCTGATTGAATATAAAAAAGAAGCTTATATTTTATATAATGAGTTAAATAATTTAATTCAAAAGCAAGTTGCTTATTCCATATTTAAAGTGGCTGATTTAGGAAATTTCGTGGCGCCGACTCTAAAGACGCGGCCGCAGAATTATATCGCGCCGGCAAAAACCATGGAGAAAAATACCGGTTCGTTTTCCGCCTTTAAATCCGGCGGCGATGATAACCCTTCGGCAGGCTCCCCTCGGCCTGACTTCGTCGTGAGCGCTCAGTCGAACGAGCTCGGGACGAAGGCAGGACAGGGAAAGAAAAACGCCACAATTGGTTTGGTCCATGAAAAAGTTAAAGATGCCGAGGGGCAAAAAGTCGGCCGTAATGACCCCTGCCCGTGCGGGTCGGGGAAAAAATTTAAAAAGTGCTGCGGAAAATAATATGAAATACTTAATGGGACAACAAGAAAAAGAAGTAATAAAATTGATGAAGAAAGCGGCAGGAATTGCCGATAAGGCTTTATGTCTCAAAGCAAAATGTGGCGCAATTATCGTGAAAGATGGCGAAATAATTGGCGAAGGATACAATGCGCCGCCGCTGGATAAAGAAGAGAATCGGACATGTGATAAAGAATTTAGTCCTGGTAAACTGAAGTATGACAAAACGTGTTGCATGCATGCCGAGTGGCGAGCGATTATGGACGCGCTGAAAAGAAATTCAAAAAAAATAAAAGGATCAACACTTTATTTCACAAGAGTTGATGAGAGCGGGAATATTAAGAAATCAGGTAAGCCATATTGTACGGTATGTAGTCGCATGGTATTGGATGCTGGTATTGAGAAATTTGTTTTGTGGCACGAAGAGGGAATCTGCGAGTATCCGACGGGTGAATATAATCGGTTATCATACGAATATGTTTCTGCAAACTAAGAAATAAACAAAAAGTGTTGAGGGGAATAATATGTTAAAACTTGGCCAATACCAACATTATAAAGGCGGTAAATATGAAGTTATCGGAATTGCCAGACATAGCGAGACTAACGAAGAGCTGGTAATTTACCGTTCGCTTAATGGCGGCAAGAAAATTTGGGCGCGGCCCTTGGACATATTTTGGGAAGAGGTGGAAGTAGAAGGAAAGAAAATGCCCAGGTTTAAATATTTAGGATATTAAAATTTATATTGTTCTGTCATTGCGAGCGACCGAAGAGAAACGCGGGTCCCTTGCAGTAGCTCGGGATAAACTTCGCAATCTCACGTACTCGGAACTTAACCAGAGATTGCCGTGTCGCATCGAGTACGGTGCTCCTCGCAATGGCACGAGTTATTTAACTTTAGCCATTTATTTACGCTTGATTTAATCTGGGAAATAATTTAAAATGTAAAGTAAGAGAAATAACTTCATTCACACCCGAATCGGGTGTTATTAATTTATGTCTGATAATATATTGCAGAATTTATTGCATCCGAGCGCCCGCGGCAAAGTTTGGTGGGTTTTCGCTTGCATCATGATTTTAGTTTTAGTAACCTCGCTGATTGATTTCGGCGCTTATTACAACAAAGCGGTTGATAAATTTAAAATTCCTTTTTCCAAAGTTAAAGAAGTGCCTTTTAGATTGGGGTTGGATTTACTCGGCGGAACGCAATTAACTTATCAAGCCGACGTTTCAGCTTTGTCGGCCGCTGAAAAAAGCAACGCGGTTGAAGGCGTGCGCGACGTGATTGAACGCAGAATTAATGTTTTTGGCGTTAGCGAGCCTAACGTGCAGATTAACCGCACCTCGGGCGGCGATTACCGGATTATCGTGGAAATGGCCGGCATTAAAGATGTTAAGCAAGCCATTAAAATGATCGGTGAAACCCCTTTGCTTGAATTTAAAGAGCAGAATAATGAAATTAGAAAAATAACGGCTGATGAAACCAAACAGTTAAACGATTATAATAAAGCGGCCGAAAAGAGCGCGACTGAAGTTTTAGGCAAAGTTATTTCCGGCGGCGATTTTAAAGCCTTGGCCGGCGTTTACAGCCAAGACGAACCAACTAAAGCCAGTGGCGGCGATTTGGGCTGGATTACGGAAAAAGACAACCCGGAAATATATAATTTGGCAAAAAATATCGCGGTTGGAAAAACCAGCGCTGATTTAGGGCGAATAACCGGCGGTTTTGAAATTATTAAAGTTGAAGATAAAAAAGTAAAAATTAATCCCTTTAGCAATACGGAAGAAAAAGAAGTTAAAGCTTCGCATTTGTTAATTTGTTATACTGGAATAACCGGCTGTGAAAGCGGCTTGACCAAAGAAGAAGTCTTGGCAAAAATTAATAAATTAAAAGAGGAGGCTACGCCGGTTAATTTTAAGGATTTAATCAAGCAAAATTCAACCGAACAGGGGGCGCGCGATAATGCCGGCGAGTTGGGTTGGTTTGGCGCCGGCGCCATGGTTAAGCCGTTTGAAGATGAAGTCTTTAAGCAGGCGGTTGGCACGATTTCCGCTCCGGTGGAAACTGAATTTGGCTTCCATTTAATTTATAAGCAAGAGGAAAGAAAAGTCGAAGAAATCAAGGCGAGTCATATTTTTATTAAAACCAAGGCCGAAGCGGATATTATCGGAGTGCAGAGCGAATGGAAAAATACCGAACTGACCGGAAAAAATTTAAAATCAGCTACGGTGGAATTTAATTCCCAAGACGGTTCGCCTGAAGTGTCGCTGGTTTTTGACGACCAGGGCGCGAAAATGTTTGAAGAGATTACGGCGCGCAACGTCGGCAAGCCGGTTGCGATCTATTTAGATAATTATCCAATCAGCGTGCCAAACGTTAATGAAAAAATTACCGGCGGCAAGGCCGTGATTTCCGGAAAATTTAATATTACTGAAGCTAAATTATTAACGCAAAGGCTTAATGCCGGCGCCTTGCCGGTGCCGATCGAGTTGGTTAATCAGCAAACTATCGGTCCGAGCTTAGGCCAAAAATCAATAGCCGACAGTTTAAAGGCCGGTATTATCGGTTTCATTATTATTGCCATATTCATGATTCTTTTTTATAGATTGCCCGGTTTAATGGCGGTTTTGGCGCTTACGGTTTACAGTTTAACAGTCTTCGCCATATTTAAAATCGGTTTTTCCATGGCCGCTTTACTATTAGTTGGCATCTTTCTCTTAATCGGCATTACGGTTAACGGTTGGTTTATTTTGTTTGCTTTTTTAAGTTATATTTTATTATATTTTATTGGCGGTCTAGCGCCGGTAACTTTAACTTTAGCCGGTTTAGCCGGAGCGATCGTTTCCGTCGGCATGGCCGTTGACGCAAATATTTTAATTTTTGCCAGAATGAAAGAGGAAATTGCTAATGGCAAGCCGCTAACCAGCGCCATCGAAGACGGTTTTAAGCGCGCCTGGCCATCGATTAGAGATAGTAACTTTAATACTTTAATCACTTGCTTTATCCTTATCATGTTTACGACCAGCGCGGTTAAAGGTTTTGCCATAACTTTAGGCCTTGGTGTTATTATTTCCATGTTTACCGCCATCTTTATTACCAGAAATTTTTTGAATTTAATTCCTTCGGCTTGGCTGGAAAAACGGCATGGGCTTATAACTTCGATTAAAAAATAATCTTTTAATACCCACAAATCTACGAATCAGCTACAAATATTACGAATATTTGTATTATTCGTAGCCAATTCGTAGATTCGTGGGGGTACTTATGACAAACTTTAAAATAATTCAAAAGAGAAATGTTTGGTTGGGAATTTCCGCGGCCCTATTTGTGGTTTTTGTCGTGGCTTTATTTGTTTGGGGTTTGAAATATGGCATTGATTTTACCGGCGGCAGCTTATTGGAGGTAAAGTTTATGGACGCCCGGCCGTCAGTCAGCCAGGTTGAGACCGGTTTAGCCGATCTTAAGTTAAGCAGCTTGATTATCCAGCCGGTAGGCGAGCAGGATATGATGTTAAAATTTCAGGAAACAAAAGAAGAAACTCATCAAGCCATATTAAGCAAGCTAAACGAGCTGGCGAAAAAAGATAATCAAAATAATTTAATCGAGGAACAGCGTTTTGAATCAGTCGGGCCGTCGATCGGCGCGGAATTAAAAATTAAATCGCTTTGGGCCATATTTTTTGCTTTAATCGCCATGCTGTCTTATATTACCTACGCTTTTAGGAAAGTTTCCAAGCCGGTTGCTGCCTGGAAATACGGTTCGGCCGCGATTATCGCCATGTTTCATGATGTGGTTATTACTATGGGAGTGTTCGCTTTTTTAGGGCACTATTATGGCATAGAAATCAATACGGCCTTCGTGGCCGCGATTTTAACGGTTTTAGGCTATTCGGTTCATGACACAATCGTCGTGTTTGACCGTTTGCGCGAAAATTTGCCTAAAAGCAATGAAGATTTTGCAGGTACGGTTAATACCAGCCTAAATCAAACTATTGTCCGTTCGCTTAACACTTCTTTGACCGTATTGCTAGTTCTAGCCGCGATTATTATTTTCGGCGGCGCTTCCATCAGGACTTTTGTCCTGGCTTTGGCTATCGGTATTTTCATCGGCACTTATTCTTCAATCTTCGTGGCCTCGCCGATTTTAGTGGTATGGGAGAAGATGGGAAAAAAATAGGCTTAAAAATAAATAATTATTTAAAAACGGTCGTATTTACAAGCGGCCGTTTTTTGACAAAAGGCTTATTTTTAAGGTAAACTGGAAGAGTAATTTACTTATATTATGCCAAATTTAAGCTTGGAACAATTAACCGAAATGGTTATGAAAATTGCCAATAAGAAGAAGTTCGGCGTTAAACCAGAAGAAATTAATACGCTGGAAAAAATTGCGTTGATTCACAGCGAAGTAAGCGAAGCCATGGAAGCATACCGTAAGAAAAATATGGATGGTAAAGATGGTTTTGCCGAAGAGCTCTCCGACGTAGTTATTAGAATTTTACATTTAGCCGGTATTTATAAAATTGATCTGGAAAAAGAAATATTAAAAAAATTAGAAAAAAATAAAGAGAGAGAGTGGGAATGGGGAAAATATAATGAGACTCACTCTGCTTAGTCATTGCGGCCTACGAGCCGCAATCCAGAAAGACGGTAAGTGCGATTAATCCTGGATTGCGGGTCAAGCCCGCAATGACAAATTAATACTTAATGACAAATATAATATCATGTTAAATAAATTTTTCGGAAAATTTTCTAAAGACCTTGGCATTGATCTGGGCACGACCAATACTTTGGTGTACACGCCGGATAAGGGAATAGTTATCAACGAACCTTCGGTGGTGGCGGTTAATCTGCGCACCGACGAAATTTTATGCGTGGGCGCGGAAGCCAAAAAAATGCTGGGCAAAACTCCGCCCCATATCCAGGCCATTAAGCCTTTGGTGGACGGCGTGATTTCTGATTTTGAAGTTACGGAAAAAATGCTTAAATATTTTATTGATAAAGTGCATGCCGAGCATTTTACTTTAGTGCCGCGCCCGCGAGTGGTGATCGGCATTCCTTTGGATATTACCGAAGTGGAAAAGAAAGCGGTTGAAGACGCGGCCAAATCAGCCGGAGCGCGTGAAGTTTTTTTGATTGAGCAATCCATGGCCGCGGCTATTGGCACCCGCCTGGACGTTACCGGACCCCAAGCCACCATGGTGGTTGACATCGGCGGCGGTACGACCGAAATCGCGGTTATTTCTTTGGGCGGAGTAGTTACCTGGAAAACTTTGCGTTTGGCCGGCAATGCGCTTGACAATGATATTATTCAATATGTGCGCGAAGAATTTAATATTTTAATCGGCGAGCAAGTGGCGGAAAACATAAAAATCAAGATCGGTTCGGCCTCGGCCCTTAAAGAATCCATGGAGATGCCGCTCCGCGGCCGAGATTTAATTAACGGCCTGCCTAAAGAAGTAATGATAACTGACAGCCAAGTCAGAGAAGCCATGCAAAGAATTATCAGACAAATTATAGAAAACATAAAAATAACTTTAGAAACCACGCCGCCCGAGCTAGTCTCGGATATTTATGAGCATGGTATTGTTTTAACCGGCGGCGGAGCTTTACTTCGCGGTTTGGATAAAGAAATCGCCCAAGCCACTAAAATTCCGGTAAGGGTGGCTGAAGATCCGTTGACCTGCGTGGTTAGAGGCACAGGTATGCTGCTAGCCGATCCGGCTTTGCTCGCCAAAGTGCTATCGCCGGCCAAGGAAGAATACTAGCCCCTACAAATCTACAAATCCCTTACAAATCTACAAATAAATATTCGTATTATTCGTAGCTGATTTGTAGATTTGTGGGAGTTAAAATACTAAAATATGCTCAAATTGAATGTGAAAAAATATTTAGCTGTGGCGGCGGTCATCATGCTGCTTATTTTTTTGCATTATGCCAAGTTGTTAAATCCAATTGAATCTTTTTTAAACAAGAGCCTTAAGCCGATATTTAAGAGTTTTTATTCAATAAGCGTGAATATTAATAAAACTTATATAGAACAGACGGCTAAGCAAGATTTAGCGGCTGAACTAAAACAAGCCGAAGAAAAGATAAATCAATTGATCGCTGAAAATGTTAAGTTAAGATTTTTAGAAGAAGAAAATTTGGCGCTAAGAAAGCATTTGAATTTCTTAAATAAAGATAATCGGCGTTATTTAATGGCCAATATTATTTCTCGCGGCGAATTAACCGGGGCGAGCAGCGAAGGCAATCAATCAGTCGTGATCGATAAGGGTTTTAGAGACGGCTTGTTCGCCGGGTTGGCGGTTGTTAGTTCTCGGGCCTACGGCACTTCAAGCCAAGGGGTTATTATCGGCAAAATTGTTAACGTTAAAGAGCATATCGCTGAAATTTATTTAGTAACCAATAAAAATAGTAAATTAGCAGCCTCAATTTTAGGAGAAAATAAAACTTCCGGCATTGCCTCAGGAGAACTTGGGTTAACGATTAAAATGGATTTTATACCCCAGACGGAAAACATTAAAGCAGGTGACATCGTGGCCACTTCAGGTCTGGAACAAAGCATACCGCGAGGCTTGGTAATTGGCCGGGTGACTAAGGTTAGCAAAGAAAATAATGAAGTTTGGCAAACCGCTACCATCGAACCGATGGTTGATTTAGATGGTTTATCTATTGTTTCGGTTTTATTGCCGTAACTTCACCCGCCGTTGTCATTCCGACCTCCGCCAACAGGCGGAAGGGAGGAATCCCTTAAAGATTAAATTATTTTGTCCAAGAGATTTCTCCCCCTCGCCAAGTCTCGGGGTCGAAATGACAAATAATATATAGCGTCTCTATATGTCTATAGAAAAATTGATTAACCCCGTTAGAAATAAATTTCTAAACGGGGTGAAAAAAAATTTTGATTTGACGCCATTCACAACTTTTCACATCGGCGGCCAAGCTGAATTTTTTATGATAATAAAAAATAAACAGGAGCTGATTAAAGCTATAGATTGGGCAAAAGTTAAAAAATTACCGCTAGCCATTTTAGCCGGAGGCAGTAATATTTTGATTATTAGAAAAAAAATTAAAGGCTTGGTTTTAAAAATTTCCGGCGAGTATTATTTTATTAAGAGGAATTATGTAACTTGCTGGGCCGGCACGAGCTTAACTAAGCTGGCTAAAATTTCCGCGTCAGCCGGCTTAACCGGGTTGGAGTGGTCTTTTGGCATTCCCGGCAGCGTGGGCGGAGCGGTTAGGGGAAATGCCGGAGCTTATGGATTTGATATGTCCGGCTCCGTAGCCGAAATTGAAGCTTATGATTTGATTAAAAAAAAGTTCGTAAAATTAAATAATCAAGCTTGCGTTTTCGGCTATCGCAGTTCGGTATTTAAAAAAAGAAAAAGCTTATTAATCGTCGGAATTAAATTAAAATTAGCCGAAGGCGAGCTTAAAGAAATAAAAGCTTTAAGCCGGAAAAATTTTAATCATCGTTTTGAGTCTAAGCCCAAAGAGCCGAGCGCCGGCTGTGTTTTTAAAAATTTGGAATATAAAAAAGTTTTAAAACAAAATAAACGGTTGGCCGAAGATTTAATGGCTAAAGGCTTAGTCAGGGGCGATAAAATCGGTGTGGGTTATTTGATCGATCAGCTTGGGTTTAAGGGCAAAATTGTGGGCGGAGCTAAGGTTAGTGAAAAGCATGTTAATTTCATAATAAATACCGGTAAAGCCCGGGCTAAAGACGTTATTAGCCTTATAAATTTAATAAAAAGAAAAATAAAGCATAGATATAAAATTAATTTGGAAGAAGAGATTCAATATTTTTAAAGACTTATTAATATAAAATAAATAAAATTTTAAAGGCTAATTTTAGCCTTTTTTGTTGGTATTTTTTTAAAGTTCTTGACTTATGAAAATAAATATGTTAATATATCGCCATAAAATATACATATGAAAATATAGACAAAAACTTGATAGTCTTGTTTAATATGTTTTTAAAAAGGAGATATTAACCTAAATCTTTTTCCCCGCTCTCCAAATGAGGCGGGACAAGTAATTTTATGGAAAATGACAATAAATCTATTTTAGACCAAATAATGAACAACCATCAAGCCGAGGAAGTTGCCAAGCTTGACGCGGTTGAAATAATTACTAATTTATTCAGCGAACTTGGCGAAAGAGAGCGCGATGTTTTAATTAGGCGCTTTGGCCTCAGCGGAGGCGGAAAAGAAACTTTGGAAGAAATCGGCAAAATTCATAAATTAACCAGAGAGCGCATCAGGCAGATTGAAACCGCCAGCATTGAAAGATTAAGACAGCTTGAGAATTTAGATGGTTATTTGAGCGGTTTGAAAAATATCATAATCAATTTATTGGAAGAGCATGGCGGGCTTATGGAAAAGGAATATTTGTTTAATAATTTAGTTAATTTTTCCATTGGCGGCGGAAAAAACGGCGAAAACGAAATGAAGCATAAGCGCCATTTTGATTTTTTAATATCAAAATTATTGCATGATGAATTTGAAGCCATGGGCGATTCAGAGCATTTTAAAGAATCTTTTAAATTAAAATATCAGTCATTAGAACATTTAGAAGCCTTGGCTAAAGAGCTTTTGGAAAAAATACAAGAAATTAAAAAGATATTGATGACCGAGGAATTAATTAATTTGTCAAAAGGGCTTAAGGCTTATAAAAATAATCAAGAAAAATTCAGCCCGGCCGGTAATTTAGATGTTTCCGGGATTTTAACCAATGATTTATTTAAAGAAAAAGCCGATGTTGTTAACGGCAATAAAGTTATTTATTCAATCTTGCAGGCTGCTAAAAAAATTGAGCAAAATAAATTCGGCTTTTGGGGCATAAACGATTGGCGTGAAATCAAACCAAAAACAATTAACGATAAAATTTATTTGATTTTAAAAAATAGCGGCAAGCCCATGCATTTTGCCGAGATTGCCGATAGAATAAATCAAATAAGTTTTGACAAGAAAAAAGCCAACGCGGCTACGGTGCATAATGAATTAATTTTGGATGAAAAATATATTTTAGTCGGTCGCGGCCTTTACGGGCTCAAGGAATGGGGTTATCAAAAAGGCACGGTGGCCGATGTAATTGAAAAAATTATGGCTGAATCAGGCCAGTTTTTAAATCGTGAAGAAATTATTAATAAAGTTTTAGGGCAAAGAATCGTTAAAAAAGCCACCATAAATTTGGCCTTGATGAATCGGGATAAGTTTGAAATTACCGCTGACGGGAAATATAAAATGAAGAATAACAATCTGGTCGCCGAATAATTTAAAATAAAAATAAAAATTCAATGGGTTTCTTTATAAAAAGCGGATTTGGTTCAGCTAATATTTATTAGTTGAGTTAAATCTGTTTTTTATTTGGCGGAATTGGGTAAAATATGGTAGAATAAAGTCAGTTAATCGGTTAACCGGTTGAACAGTTTTTGTATATAAAATAGCGATAAATTAACCGATTAACCAACTAATTGATTAACTAATTTTCATGGACATAGTTATAAATTTACAGCCAATATTGGATTTTTTAGATTTGCCCGCAGATCAAATGCTGCTAAGGCTGTTTTATTATGTTGGCTGGATCCCGATCGCCATTACTTTTATTTGGGGCGTGGGCCAAGTTTGGTTAAGATATATCCGTTTAGCTTACGGCGCTTCCGAAAAAGCCGTTTTACTGGCTATAGATGTGCCGCGGGGCAATGCCCAAACGCCGATGGCCGTAGAAAATATTTTCTCTTATTTGGCCGGCGCGCATAGCACTAAGGATTTATTTGAAAAATGGTGGCTGGGCGAGTGGCAGCTTTTTTTTAGTTTTGAGATAGTCAGTATTGACGGTTATACCCAATTTTTAATTTGGTTGCCGGAAAAATATCGTAATTTAGTGGAAGCGGCGATTTATTCCCAATATCCGGACGCGGAAATTACTGAAGTCAACGATTATACTCAAGGCCTGCCTACGTTTTTTCCTGACGAAGAATATGATATTTTCGGCAGTGAATATATTTTAGTAAAAAATTCGGTTTATCCGATTAAAACTTATAAGCATTTTGAGCATCAGATGGGCGAGCCGGAAACTCAGTATAAAGATCCCATGGCCGTATTAATGGATTTAATGGGCAGCATGAAAAAGGGCGAGCAATTATGGTATCAAATTTTAACCATACCAATCAGCGCCAAGTGGGAGGATGAAGGCGAAGATGAAATAAAAAAAATTATCGGCGAAAAAACAAAGGGAAATAATCTGGCAGATAAACTTATTGACGGCATAGTCAATTTCATGGGGTCATTAAGCGAAATGATTTACAGCTTATGGGGAGATATTGAGACTAAAAAAGCGGAGGAAAAAGAGTCGCAATTTAAAATGATGAATTTAAAGCCCAGACAGAAAAAGCAGGTTGAGGAAATTCAGGAAAAAGTCGGTAAAATCGGCTTTGGCGTTAAAATAAGATATTTATATATCGCTAAAAAAGAAATGATGAATAAAAATAAGGTGGCTTACGGTTTTACCGGCTATATGAAGCAATTTAATTTTAACGACTTGAATTCTTATAAGCCGGATACGGGCGATGGCGGCACTATGACTAAAGTTACCTATGATAGAATTTTTGGCAAATATCGCGTTAATGCCAGAAAAAATAAATTAATGGCGGCTTATAAATTCAGAAGCGATGCCCGCGGACGATTGCCTCATATTCTTAATACCGAAGAATTGGCTTCAATTTGGCATTTTCCGATTGAAGCTTCGGTTAAAGCGCCTTTAGTCCAGAAGGCTCCGGGCAGAAAAGCCGAACCGCCGGCCGGCTTGCCCGTAAGCGTTGAAAGTACGTCCAAGGATCTAGAATTTGGCTACGGCGCTAAAGCTGAAAATATTTTTGCTTCAGCCGGCAAAATAGATGGGAATAAGCTGGATGCTAAAGCCAAAAATTTGCCGCCGGAGAATCTGCCGATAGTTTAAGAAGCGAATTTATGAATAATGAATCATGAATTATGGGCCTTGCTAATTATTTTTTTGTATTTTCCATAATTCATTATTCATAATTTTTTATACATTTTTATGCCACAAGAAATAACAGTCTTTGCGGAAACAAATTTTCGCAACCAATATAGACAATTCGGCATTAAAGCCGATGATCGCCGCCGACATATGTATTTGGTTGGTAAAACCGGCATGGGCAAGTCAACTATTTTAGAAAACATGATTGTCGATGATATTAGGTCGGGTAAAGGCGTCATGGTGGTTGACCCTCATGGCGATTTAGCGGAAAAAATTATTGACTATATTCCTGCCAACCGAGTTAACGACGTAATTTATTTTAATCCGGCTGACATTGATTATCCGATTGCTTTTAACGTAGTTGAGCAGGTAGAACCGCACCTAAGGCATCTGGTCGCTTCCGGCTTAATCGGAGTTTTTAAAAAACTTTGGGCGGATTCTTGGGGGCCAAGGTTAGAGTATATTTTACGCAACGCTATTTTAGCCGTTTTAGATTATCCTGGTTCGACCTTGCTGGCGGTTACCAGGATGCTTTCGGATAAAAGTTTTAGAAAGAAAGTCATAGAAAAAGTTCAGGATCCGGTCGTAAAATCTTTTTGGGTCAATGAATTTTCCGGTTATGCCAATAATTTCGCTTCTGAAGCGGTTTCGCCGATTCAAAATAAAGTCGGCCAGTTTTTATCTAGCGCGCTTATAAGAAATATCGTCGGCCAAGTTAAATCTTCGATTGATTTAAGAGAAGTTATGGATAACGGCAAAATACTAATCATGAATTTAAGCAAGGGCCGGATCGGCGAAGACAATTCGGCGCTTTTAGGCGCTATGATGATTACTAAAATACAGCTGTCGGCTATGAGCCGGGTGGATGTATTGGAAAAAAATCGCAAAGATTTTTATCTTTTTATTGATGAATTTCAGAATTTTACTACTGACAGTTTCGCTAATATTTTGTCCGAAGCCAGAAAATATCGGCTTAATTTAATAATGGCTCACCAGTATATTGAACAGCTCGGGGAAATAGTTAAACCGGCGGTTTTCGGCAACGTTGGCACTTTGGTTGTTTTTAGGGTGGGCGCGACCGATGCTGAAGAATTGGTTAAGGAATTTACTCCGGTATTTACCGAAGAAGATTTGGTTAATTTAGCCAAATACGAATTTTATATTAAATTAATGATCGACGGTGTGGCTTCAGATCCTTTTTCCGCCCGCGGCCGGGTGCCTTTAACCGAGGAGGAAAAAACCGGCAATAAAGATAAAGTGATTAAAGTTTCGCGCGAAAGATATGCCAAACAAAGATTAGCGGTTGAAGATAAAATTAACCGTTGGCACGCCAATAATGAAGATCTGGAAAATGGAACTGAAAAAAGACCGCTGGAAAGAAAAATATTTAGGGAGATGGAGATGCGGCAGTTTATGGCGCCCAAACAAACGCCAAAATTTTTTTTGTCGGCGGTTAGCGATAAAAATTTTGCGGTCAGGCCGAGGCTGGAAAATTTTAAAGAGGCGGATAATAATAAATCCAGCACCTCCACTGCAGGGTATTCCGGCAAGGTGCTGGATAAATCCAATTACCTTTGCAGCCGTTGCGCTAAGCCGACGCAAGTTTTTTTTATACCTGACGGGATTAGGCCGATTTTTTGCAAGGATTGTTTGAGTTTGGTTAAAAAAGAGAAAAAGCAAGAAATAGAAGCGAGGCACGAGGCTAAAAAGCGGGAATTAGCCGGTATCTCGGCCAAAGGTAGGCCGGAAATCCGTGAAAATTTTTTTAGCGCTAAAAATCAGCCGGCCATTAGCTTGAGCCAGGCGGTTAAAAGCGGACCGGTTGATTTTCAAGGGAAAAAAATTGAACCTGGGCGTGATAATTTAAAAACCGCAGGCCATAGTAAAGCCAATCAATCAGGTGCTATTATAAAAGAAAATGAAGACGTAATCTTAAACCGTGATTAACTATTGTTTTACTATAAGGTGGCAATATAGTAGTAATGCGATAGTTATTTTTATTTTATATATTTTTTTATGGATAGAATTATACATGAATCTTTTTTAAGCTTTGATCATTTCTATGATCATTATCCGGCTTTAAGCAGTATTGCCATTAATGATTATCAGTTAATTACCGTTGTTTGGAATATTTTTTTAGCCTTATTGCCGTTAGCGTTTTATGTGTTTTTAAAATCGTATTGGCGCCGCACCGGCTTAATTAAATTTAACCAAAAGACGGCGGCGATTGTTTTATTTATTTTTTGGTTGTTATTTTTTCCCAATACGGCTTATATTATTACCGATATCAGGCATCTTTTAAACTATTGTCCGTTTGATTCGCCGGAGAAAGTTTGCGCGGCCAACGCTTGGATGATTATTGTTTTTTACACTTACTCCAGCTTCGGCTGGGTTTCTTTTTATTATCTCTTAAAATTAATGTCTGATCTGGCTAATGAAATATTTAGTAGATTGCGGCCAAGTTTTTTTGCCGCCTTGGTTATTCCCATAACTTCGCTGGGGGTGTTACTCGGCCTATTAAACCGTTTTAACAGCTGGGATGTTTTTCTTTTTCCGCTTTGGCTTTTACAGGTGTTTTCAGTTTATTTTTCAGACATAAATTATTTTATAGATTGGCTTGTTTTTACGTTTTTTCTTTATTTGCTATATTTTGCCGGTGATGTTATATTCAGAAAAGTAAAAAAGTAACAAGTCTAGAATATGCAATATCTAAAAATAAGCAAAGCGACTGATTTAGCTGATGTTAAAGATAGAAGGCTTTACCGCCTTTTGGAAATTTTACCCGGTTTTTTATCTTGGGCCGTTTTAATTATTTTACTGGTATTTTCCGCCATCAAGCCGGTTTGGGTGGCTTATTTTATTATTGCTTTTGATGTTTATTGGCTGCTTTTAGTTGTATATTTAGGCATAAATCTTTTTGCCGCCTATTTAAGCATGAAAAGAAATATAAAAATTGACTGGCGCGGCCAATGCGAAAAATTGCCGCCTTCTTTGACTAACAATTTAAAGTGGCAAGACATCATTCATTTAGTGGTTTTCCCGACTTACAATGAAAGCCTGGAAGTTATCAGGCCAAGTTTTGAGGCTCTAGTCCAAGACGGTTACCCAACCGACAAGATGATTATGGTTTTGGCTATTGAAGAGCGGGCCGGCGAACCGGCCAAGGAAAGAGCGCGGATAATTGAGCGTGAGTTCGCTGGTAAATTTAAACATTTTTTGATAACCGTTCACCCGGATAATATCGCTGGAGAAATTAAAGGCAAAGGCGCTAATCAGGCTTGGGCGGGGAGAACCGTTAAGCGAGAAATTATTGATAAATTTAATTATGATTATGACAAAATTTTAATTAGTGTTTTTGATATGGACACGATTGTTATGCCCGGTTATTTTTATTGTTTAACCCATAAATTTTTAACCGTGGAAGATCCTTACCTGGCCAGTTACCAGCCCATCCCGGTTTATCACAATAATATCTGGCAAGCGCCTTTTTTTGCCAGAGTCGCCGCCGCTTCCAATACTTTTTGGCAGATGATGCAGCAGATCAGGCAGGAAAAGCTGGCGACTTATTCTTCGCATTCCATGACTTGGCGGGCTTTAGTGGATATTGATTTTTGGTCTACTAACATGGTGAGCGAAGACTCTCGCGTTTTTTGGCATTGCTATTTGCATTATAAAGGCGATTATCGGGTTGAACCTTTGTATTTTCCGGTTTCCATGGATGTTTGCATGGATGAAACCATCGGCCGTACCATGAAAAATTTATATAAACAGCAAAGGCGCTGGGGCTGGGGCGTGGAAAATTTATCCTATTTAATGTTCAATACCATCAAAGAGAGAAAAATTCTACCCATAGGCAAGATGATTAATAAAATTCTAATTCAGTTTTATGGCTTTAATTCTTGGGCGACTAATGCTTTAATAATCGGCGTCATCGGCTGGATGCCCATGATTTTAGGCGGCGACCGTTTTAATATAACCGTTTTGTCCAGTAATTTGCCGGTAGTATCGCGAACTTTAATGACCGTGGCCATGATTGGCATGGTTTTTTCCGCCATTATTTCTTCCATGCTTTTACCTAAGCGGCCTAAGAGATACGGTTTTGGCAAGAGCCTGACCATGGTATTGCAATGGCTGATTTTACCGGTTAGTATTATATTTTTCGGCGCTATACCCGGTCTGGACGCGCAAACCAGATTAATGCTGGGCAAATATATGGGTTTTTGGGTAACACCGAAGGTGAGGAAGGCTTAAAATGACAAATAACTAATGTCAAATGACAAATCAAATCTAAAATCCCGATGTCAAAGAATTAATTAATTTGTCATTTAGTCATTTGACATTGATTTGACATTGGCCATTGTCGTGGCTTTGCCAGATCTGGCGTAGCCATGAGAAATTTGTCATTAATAATATCAATGTTATAATGTAGTTATATGATAACAGGCGTAATAATAAAGAAAATTAATAAGAATGAGGACTCTCGGGGCTGGCTGGCGGAAATTTATCGCCAAGACGAAACCGATTATAAATTTGCCATGAGCTATATCAGCGTGACTAAGCGAGGGGTGGCGCGCGGGCCGCATGAGCATAAATTTCAAGCGGATGGTTTTGTTTTTGTCGGTCCGGGAAATTTTGAGCTGCATCTATGGGATAGACGGGGAAATAGTCGGACTAATGGCAAATATATGAAAGTTCAAGCCGGAGAAAATAATCCGGTTTTAGTAATTGTGCCGCCCGGCGTAGTGCATGGCTATAAAAATATTTCAGGCGTAGACGGCTGGTGCATAAATTTGCCGGATAAATTGTATAAAGGCGAGGGGAAAAGAGGAGAAGTGGACGAGATTAGGTGGGAGCAGAATGAAGATACGCCTTATAAAATTAGTTGATCGTCATTCTGGAGCGTAACGAAGTGAAGCGATAGAATCTCGAGATGCTATCGGTCCCCCGGGTCAGGTCCGGGGCTAAAGGCGCTCCCTCCAGCATGACAAATTAAATTTATGTCTTGTATTTTCTGTAAAATCATCGCTGGTGAAATTCCAAGTTATAAAGTGTATGAAGATGAAGCGACATTGGCTTTTTTAGATATAAATCCGGTAAATCCCGGCCATATTTTAGTGGTGCCCAAAAAGCACTATGCCAATATAGAAGAAGCCGACGAGGGAACACTGTGTAAAGTTATAAAGGCGGTAAAAAAAGTCGGCTTGAGTCTTAAAAAAAATTTGGCCGCGCCCGGATATAATGTGCAAGTCAATAATGATCCGGCGGCCGGACAAATTGTGCCGCATCTGCATTTTCATGTAACGCCAAGATTAGAAAATGACGGTTTAAAGCTTTGGCCGCAGAAGCCATATCAGCCCGGACAGGCCGAAGCGGTCTTAAATCAGTTAAAGATTAAATGATGTTAACTTCCAATTTAAATAAAAAATTTACACCGTTTTTTTCAAGCGGCTATTTTTTAATTTTTGCCGTGATTGTGGGCGGACCGATTTTTATCTTCGCTCCGGCAATTGCCGCCGCCTTGGGATATAATATCTATTTGATCTTTTTATTGTCTTTCTTGGGCGAAATGACGGTGGACATTTTGTTTTATTTTGTTGGTTATTACGGCCGCGCTGAAATAGTGGAAAAATATGGCCGTTATTTCGGATTGACGCAAAAAAGAATTGCCAAGCTTGAAGCTTTGCTGATTAAACATACTTGGAAAAGTTTATTTATCATAAAATATTCACCAATTCCGATCCCGGGGTTTGTCCTGACTGGCGCGATTAGATTAAATTTTAAAATTTTTTTATATATTTTGCTTGCCTTAAGCATACCTAAAACTTTTTTCTTTACCGTGGTCGCTTATTTTTTCGGCCAAGCTTACAACGCGTATCTGAAATATTATGATTATGGGCAATATTTATTGATTTCGGCGGCGGTTTTGTTTGTCGCCATAAATTATTTGCTTAATTTATTTTCCAAAAAGGCAATAAGAAAAGATGAATAATAAAAATTTTTATGAAAATAGCTATTTTTTCCGATAATTTTTATCCCGAGCTTGGCGGCATTCAGGATTCTCTGGCGTCGTTTGGCCGGGAGCTCTCCCGCCGCGGCCATCAAATCAATTTTTACGTTGCCCAATGTTCGGTTAAAGATTTTGCCGTGGCTAAAATACCGGCCGAGGAAATTAACCTGGGAGAGAATGTTAAAATTATTCGATTTTTTTCATTGCCCGTGCCCAGCCCGACCAAACAGTCAAGACTGGTGATTCCGACCGGCTGGCGCTGGCTGGAGCTGAAAAAATTCAAGCCGGATTTAATCCATAGCCACACTTTTTTAGGCATGGGCCTGGAAGCGATCGCGGCGGCCCGCCGGCTTAAACTGCCTTTAATCGGAACTAACCATTGGGTGATAACCGAATTTAACAATTATAGCCCGATAGCGCGGGGATTATTCGCTAAATGGAGCTTGAAATACGTTATTTGGTATTATAACCATTGCGATTTCGTCACCGCGCCTTCACGGACGGTTTTAACCGAAATGCTGGAGCACGGTTTTTACAAGCCGCGCCAAGTCGTTTCCAATCAAATTGATTTATCGGTTTTTAAGCCCAGCAGGGAGGATAAGAATAAGCTAAAAAAAGAATTTAATCTAGCGGAAGCAACCGTAGTATATGCCGGCCGTTTGGGCCCGGAGAAAAAAATCGATGTAATTATCAGGGCATTGGTTTTGGTAAAAGATTATTTGCCGAAAATTAATTTGGCCATCGCCGGCCACGGCAGCGCCGAACCTGAGCTGAAAAAGTTGGTTCACGACCTCCATCTTGAAGCAAACGTAAAATTTTTCGGCACTTTGGATAAAGTAAAATTATGCCGGCTTTATAACGCTTCGGATATTTTTACTATCGCCAGCACCTCGGAAAGCCAAAGCATGGTGCTACTTCAGGCCATGGCCTCTGGCCTGCCGGTTATCGGCGTAAATTGGCGGGCGCTGCCCGAATATATTAATCGCCATAACGGCTATACGGTGGCGGCCGATAATCCTAAAGCCATGGCGGATAAAATAACCCATTTATTAAGGCATGAAGATGAAAGAAGGTCGCTCGGCCAAGGCGGACTGGCTTACGTCCAGCAATTTTCAGCCGAAAATATTGCCGAGAAGTGGGAAAAATTGTATGGCGAGACAATAAGAAATTATAACAGATCAGCTTGAAAATTATTGGATTAATAGTATAATATATAGAGATTAAGAAGATGTATATTTTTAGAATTTTCTCTAATATTAAATAAAACCCTATGAAATTAAGCGTAGTTATTCCGGCCTATAACGAAGAGGCTCGCATTGGCGGCTGTTTAAATTCAATTTTAGCGGAAATGAACGGCAAAAATTATGATATGGAGATTGTAGCGGTTAATAACGCCTCAACCGATAAAACCAGAGAAATTATCGCTTCATTTCCTCAAATTAAGTTAGTTGACGAACCAAATAAGGGCTTAGTAAAAGCGCGCCGTGCCGGTTATTTGGCGTCTCGAGGCGAGTTGATTGCCAATATTGACGCCGATACCAGGATGACTCCGGGTTGGCTTGAAAAAGTGTTTGAAGAATTTTTCAAGAATAAAAAACTGGTGGCTTTAAGCGGGCCGTTTATTTATTACGATTTGTCAAAAAATGCCAGAGCGGCCGTACGAACGTTTTATTATTTAGGTTTTTTTTCTTATCTTATTAATCGCTACGTTCTTGGAGTTGGTTCAATGCTGCAGGGCGGTAATTTCGTGGTTAAACGCACGGCGCTGGAAGCGATTGGCGGTTTTAATTCGGATTTTGATTTTTGGGGCGAAGATACTGATTTGGCGCGTCGGCTGATTAAAGCCGGAGAGGTCAAATTTACTTTTGATTTGCCGATTTATGCTTCAGGCAGGAGATTGGAAAAAGAGGGCATCGCCAAAACCGGCTGGCGTTATACTTTGAATTATTTTTCCACCATCTTTTTTAAAAAACCTTATGACAGCGTAAAAAAAGATTTTAAAGACAAATATGCAAATACCTTGGCGAAAATTAAAGAGTAAATAGTTATCTGTCATTGCGAGCTTCTGAAAGAAGCGAAGCAATCTCACGTGTGGCTGGTTTAGTTTAAAGCTTGGTGTTCGCGAGATTGCTTCGTCACTACGTTCCTCGCAATGACAATTGCTAATATATGAAAATATTAGTCACCGGCGGCGCCGGGTTTATCGGTTCCAATTTTATACGCTACTGGCTTAAAAAATATCCATCTGACAGCATTGTCAATCTGGACGCTTTGACTTATGCCGGGAATCTGGAAAATCTGCGCGATTTGGAAAATAATAAAAATTATAAATTCGTTAAAGGCGATATTTGCGATGCTGATTTGGCCAATCAAATTGTTAAAGGCGTTGATTTAATTGTTCATTTCGCGGCCGAGTCTCATGTTGACCGTTCTATTATAGATAGCGGCGATTTTATCAAAACTAACGTTTTAGGCACGCAAATTTTGTTAGACGCGGCTAAATCCGCCAGCCGGCGGAACGGAAATATCAGATTTCATCATGTCTCAACCGACGAAGTTTTCGGCTCGCTCGGTCCAAACGATAAAGCGTTTAATGAAAATACGCCTTATGACCCGCGCAGTCCCTACAGCGCTTCTAAAGCCGCTTCGGATCATTTAGTTCGCGCTTACTGGCATACGCATAGCTTACCTATTACTATTTCCAATTGTTCAAACAATTATGGCCCCTATCAGTTTCCGGAAAAAGTAATACCATTATTCATAACAAACTTGCTGGAAAATAAAAAAGTGCCGGTCTATGGTGAAGGCAAAAATATCCGCGACTGGATTTATGTTGATGATCATAACGCCGGCGTTGCCGCCATAATTAATAGGGGCAAAATAGGCGAAACTTATTGTTTGGGCGGAAACAGTGAATTGACTAATTTGGAATTGACCAAAAAAATCTTAAAATTAATGGATCAGAGCGAAGATATGATTGAATATGTTTCTGACCGGCCGGGCCATGACCTGCGTTATGCCATGGATTATTCCAAGGCTAAAGACGAGTTGGGCTGGCAGCCGGCCGTGAACTTTGATGAAGGTTTGAAAAAAACTATAGATTGGTATAAAAACAATCAGGTTTGGTGGCAAAATATAAAAAATGGCGCTTATCTAGAATATTACAAAAAACAATATGGCAAATAGAAAAATCCTACCAGGCCTGACTACGATTACGCCCGGCGAATGGAAAAATAAAGTTAGAGAAATTGATGAACTGGGGCTTAAAGAAATCGCTTTGTTTCCAACTTGTTTAGAATACAAAGACAGGCAAGAACTTTATCAACTGCTGGAAAACACCGGATTAATAGGCATTCCGCATGTTCATTTAAGAGAAGAAGATATGGATAGCCGTGAGCTTGATTATTTGGTTAAAAGATTTAAAACTCAAGTTTTTAACATCCATGCGCGTCCGGGTATAATTAATTTTTTAAAACAAAATGAAAAGTATAAAAATCAGATTTTTATAGAAAATCTTTCAATGAACGATAATTTTGCAGAAGCCTTAAAATATTGCGGCGGCATTTGTCTTGATTTATCGCACTGGGAAAGCCACGGTTTTATGGAAAAATATCAGGGCTATGCCGAGTTGCCGGATTTATTAAAAAAATATAAAATCGGCTGCAATCATATTTCGGCGGTTAGGGCGGAAAAAGAGCATTATTATGATAAATTAAGCGGGCAGGATTTTTATAATTATGACAGCCATAATTTAACTGACTTATCCGAACTGGATTATGTCAAAAAATATAAAGATTATCTGGCCGATATAATCAGCATTGAATTGGAAAATCCGCTCAAGCGGCAGTTGGAGGTTAAAAAATATTTAGAAAAAATTATAAATTTACCCTGATTGTCATTGCGAGCTTCTGTAAGAAGCGAAGCAATCTCACGGATGGCAAGTTTAATTTAAGGTTAATTGTTCGTGAGATTGCTTCGTCGCTGCGCTCCTCGCAATGACAGAGAAAATATGGGAAAAACATTAATTTTAGGCGCCAAAGGAAATTTAGGCCGGCAACTCCAAAAAGTATTTACCGTTGGCAATGAAGTTATCGCCTGGGACAGGGGAGAGATTGACATTACCGACAAGGAGCTGATATTTAAAAAAATAGGCGATATTAAGCCGGAGCTGGTAATTAATGCCGCGGCCTATAACGCGGTGGATAAATGCGAAGCCGAGGGCGATGAATATGATCTGGCTAAAAAAATTAATATTGACGGACCAAAATTTTTAGCCGAAGCCTGCTTGAAGATTGGCGCTACGCTAGTGCATTATTCCACTGATTATGTTTTTGACGGAGCTCAAAAGAGCGGTTATGCTGAAGCCGACGAGCCAAAACCGATCAATCGTTACGGCAAAACTAAATTTCACGGCGAAAAAAGAATTTTGGAATTAAGCGGCGCCGGGCTTAAGTGGTATTTAATCAGGACTTCAAAATTATTCGGGCCTAAAGGGGAAAGTGAAATGGCCAAGCCGAGTTTTTTTGACATTATGCTGGAGCAAAGCCGGATTAAGCCGAGCCTGGAAGCGGTTGACGAAGAATTAACTTGTTTTACCTATACGCCGGATTTGGCTCGGGCCACTAAAGAATTAATTGATAAAGATAGCGGCTACGGCATATATCATATAACAAACAGCGGACCTTGCACTTGGTATCAGGCCGCGCTAGAATTATTTAAGCTTGCCGGGATTAAGATTGAAGTGAAGCCGATAACCAGCGACAAACTGGCTCGTCCGGCTAAAAGGCCGAAGTATTCCGTGCTTTTAAACACTAAGCTGCCGCCTTTAAGAGATTATCGGGAAGCTTTAAAAGAATATTTTAAATTTTAATTTTATATAATATGCGTGGAATTATTTTATCAGGCGGCAGCGCCACCAGGTTGAGGCCCTGCACCAAAGTAACCTCTAAGCAATTACTGCCGGTCTATAATCGGCCCATGATTTATTATCCTCTTAATACGCTGATTAAAGCCGGCATCAAGGAGATTTTAATTATTATTGCTCCGGAGCGGGCCGGCGATTACTTAAATTTATTAGGCAGCGGCAAAGATTTTGGCGTTAGATTTACTTACGAGATTCAAGACAGGCCGCGCGGCTTAGCCGATGCTTTTATAATCGGTGAAAATTTTATTGACCAGGATAATGTAACAATGATATTGGGCGATAATATATTTGAAGATGATTTGAGCCAGGATATAAAAAATTTTAAAAGCGGCGGCAAGGTGTTCGCTAAAAAAGTCAGCGATCCGGAAAGATTCGGCGTGGTTAAATTTGACGCCGGCATGAAAGCGGTTGAAATTAAAGAAAAGCCTAAAAAGTGGCTAAGCGATTATGCTTTGACCGGCTTGTATATTTTTGATAATAGAGTTATAGGAGCGGCCAAAGCGGTCAAGCCGAGCGTTCGCGGCGAACTGGAAATAACGGATTTGCATAATTGGTATTTGAAAAAAGGCGAACTGGAAGTGGCTATGGTCAAAGGCGAGTGGATTGACGCCGGCACTTTTGATAGCCTCCTTAAAGCCCAAAATTTAGCCAAAGAAAAATTGCAAGATAAATTGATAATCTAGATGCAAAAAATAAAACATGGAAAATAAAGCGAAAATTTACGTCGGTTTTATAACTTACGGCAAATCAACGGCAAAGTATTTGCCGTATTTTTTGCCAAGCCTTAAGCGGCAAAGTTTTAAAGATTTTAAAATTTTAGCCATTGACAACAGCGAGGAAGAAACCAACGGCAATTCGGTTTATATAAAAAATAATTTTCCGGAAATTGATTTAAGATGGCCTGGTAAAAATTTGGGTTTTGCCAAAGCTTTTAATTTAATGATTAAAGAGGCGGTTCGGGGCGGCGCCGAGTATTTTTTAGCTTTAAATCCGGACATGATGCTAGAAGCAGACGCTTTAGCAAGGCTGGTGGAAGCTATGGATCTTAATAGTAAATTAGGTTCGGCAACGGCCAAAGTGTTGAAGTGGAATTTTGCCAGCCAAGAAAAAACTGATATTATAGATAGTTGCGGTCTTAAGCTTTTATCCGGTTTAAGATTCGTAGATTATAAGGAGGGGGAGCCGGCCGAGGCTAGCTGCGATGGTGAAATAATCGGCGTTTCCGGCGCCTCGGCGATTTACCGCTTAAGCGCTTTGGAAAAAGTTGAGCAGGCAGGGCAGTATTTTGATGAACTTATGTTCATGTATAAAGAAGATTGCGATTTGGCTTATCGGCTGTTTTTAGAGGGTTTTAAATCAAAATGCGTTGGCGATTCAATAATTTATCATGACCGCTCTAGCTACGGAATAGGCGAAGATAATTTGGCCGTAGTCTTAAACCGGAAAAACAAAAGCCGGCAGGTAAAGCAATTGTCTTTTTTAAACCAGCAGATTATTTTCATAAAATACTGGCGCCTACAAGGCTTTCGGAATAAAATAGCAATTATTTGGTTTGAACTTAAAATGCTGGTTTTTATTTTATTTTTTGAGACTTATTTATTTAAAGAATTGGTAAATTTAAGTAAAATTAGCCATAAAATCATAAGATATAAAAATGGGAATTAAATTAAATTTAGGTTGCGGCCATAAAAAAATTTTCGGTTTTATCGGAGTTGACTATATTAAAACCGCGGCAACCGACGTTGTCCACGATTTAAATATAACGCCTTATCCTTTCGCTGCTGGCAGCGTTGACGAAATCATCGCTGATAATGTTTTAGAACATTTAACTGACGTAATGGCCACGATTGAAGAGTGGCATCGGCTTTGCCGAAACGGCGCTATTATTAAAATAAACCTGCCATATTATAAATCGAGCGGCGCTTTTAGCGATCCGACGCATAAGCATTTTTTTACGGAAAATAGCTTTCAGTATTTCAATCCGGAGCATGAATACCATTTTTACACTAAAGTTAAATTTAAAATTTTAAAAGTTAAATTGTTGGCAAAAGATTTTGGCGACTGGCGGCATAAATTAAGAAATTTTTTGCCGTTTAAAAAGTTTTTTAATTTTTTTCTATTTAATATTTACGACGAAATTTATTTTGAATTGGAATGCCAAAAATAATATGGATTTATCAATCATCATCGTTTCTTGGAACGTTAAGGAAAAATTAAAAGATAATTTAAGGGCGTTATATGAAAGCCAAGACGCCGATTTTGAAGTTTTTGTAGTTGATAACAATTCAGCTGACGGCACGGCGGCAATGGTGAAAAAATATTACCCGCAAGTAAAATTAATAGCTAACGCGGAAAATCTGGGTTTTGCTAAAGCTAATAACCAAGCCATTAAGATCGCCGGCGGCAGGTATGTTTTACTTTTAAATCCGGACATGCGCGTTTTTGACGATACCTTGTCTAATATGTTTTCCTGGATGAACGCTCATGAACACGCCTGGGTGGCGGGCTGCAGATTGCTGGACGAAAGCGCCAGAATTATTAAGCAGGTGCGCCGCTTCCCGGCGTTAATAGATCAATTAGCGATTATTTTAAAGATTCCTCATATTTTTCCTTCAGTTTTAGATAAATATTTAAGAATTGATTTTGACTATTACAAATCTTCTGCGGTTGATTCTATCAGGGGCGGTTTTTTTATGATAAGAAAACAGGCGATTGAAAAAATCGGTTTCTTGGATGAAAGATTTTTTCTTTGGTTTGAAGAAGTTGATTATTGCCGGCGCGTTAAAGCGGCCGGCGGCCAAGTCTGGTATATGCCGACGGCCGAATGCATTGATTTAATGGGGCAGAGTTTTAAGCAAGTGAATTTGGCGGTAAAACAAAAATATTTCCGCGACTCGATGCTAAAATATTTTAAAAAATGGCGGCCAGGTTGCGAGTATTGGATTTTAAGATTGGCCTGGCCGGTTGGCCTGCTGATAGTTATGGCTGGCGAGAAGCTTAAAATAACCAGCCGAAGCAAAACTTAAAAAACATGGCATTAAGCCATGTTTTTGCATCGGCGGTTTTTTTATTAAAGGAAAAATCGCCGGCGTCAGCCGGCGTGTGCGTTTGAAGCGTGTGTGTATTCTGTGTATTGAAAAGAAAGCGCGTTATATTCCTCGGTGTCATAAACACAAACTCCTTGTTCGTGCCACAAAACAAATTCTTTTATGCCAACATCAAGTGCCATTTTACTGCAAATTGTGCAATAAGGTTTACCAGCGCGGTGGCAGGTACCCCATATACTGCACACATAGTCTCACCGTGATACCCTGTTAATAATAACTATTAACAAGAACCATCTGCCCAAAGGGTATCCAACATTAAGCGAAGAACAAAAACAAGAAATTATCAGCCGGATTAAGGAAAAGGGCGAGCGCGTGCCGGAGCTGGCCAAAGAATACGGCATTGTGCCCAAGACCATCTACAATCTGCTCCGCAAAACCGCCCAAGGCCCGGGAGCATTGCTGGAACTGGCCAAATTAAGGCGGGAAAAAGAGGCTCTGCTCCAAATCATCGGCCAATTGACGGCGCAGGAAAAACTGGGGAAAAAAAGGCGATATGGCCGCGGCTATTAACCAATTGGCTCCGCCTAAGAGTAAAACCGAATTAGCCAAAAAATTGGGCGTTGCCCGCTCCGCCCTGTATTACCGGTTAAAGCTGCCAGCCAAGGATCTGGCGCTCAAGGCTGAAATTGAAAAAGTCATGTCCGACCATAAAGCCTACGGCCATAAGCGCGTCGCTGATCATCTGAGCATCAACAAAAAGCGGATTTTGAGGGTGATGAAACTATTCGGTTTAAAGATTAAGAGGAAGCGGAAAAAGCCGAGCAAGCCTAAGGATTCAGGCCAAGCGCCCATGGCTATTCCCAATTTGATTTTAGGACTGGCCATCAGCGCTCCGCATCAGGTTTGGGCTAAAGATTTCACCTATCTGCCGTATTTCGGCAAATTCGTTTATCTGGCCACGGTAGAGGATATTTTCACCAGACAAGTGGTGGGCTGGGCGGTGTCAACCAAACATAATGCCGATTTAACGGCGCTGGCGCTGCTCGATGCTATCATCTTTAATCCGGCTCCGGCCATCAGCCATAGCGATCAAGGATCGGAATACCGGGACAAGCAATATCTTAATTTGTTAAAAAGTTTAAATATCAGACCGTCAATGAGCGAGAAGTCTAGCCCATGGCAGAACGGCTATCAGGAATCGTTTTACTCCGGCTTCAAACTGGAGCTGGGGCATCCGGAAATCTACCCGACCTTAGGCGAACTCTACGAGGCCATCGCCGCGCAGATATATTATTACAACAACCGGAGAATACACTCCGCCTTAAAATGCCCGCCAGCCGTTTTCGCCCAAAGAGTAAATTGCCAAAATAATCAACTAATTAACCAGGGAAATCCAGTGAGACTGTCTGTCTAAAAAAGGGGTACTTGACAGTGCAGCCGGATACTCGTTGTTAGGCGATGTTACGCCCGACTTCCTTAGTTGTCATGTTGCTAATGTCTAATTCCATTATCATAACTTCGTTTAACAAATGGAAATATGTTCTGACATAGTATTCAGCCAAGCTTTCTTTTCTTTTGGGATGATTATCTTTTCTCAAGACTATTATTTTTTTAGAGTTTGTTGGCGCGTGAGAAAGATATAAAACAGCTTCATTTAAAAAGGCGGTTTTAGCACTTGGAATATTTCCAGTTTCTGTCCAAGAATAATTTTTACATTCTACAATAATATTGCCATCTTCTGAAACTAAATCAAAATTATGCGCCTTAGGTGGCGTGCCAATATTTATAGATCGTTTTTTGAAGCTCGTTTTATATCTTTCTTCTAAAGCTTGGCTGACCCTTTTTTCAAAGTCTCTGCCCTTTTTTGGATTGTAAGAATTTGATAATGGCATAATGTAAGGGCGTAATTTCGCCTAACGTATCGCTATATCCGAAGCCCGCCGATGAGGCGGGTTTGCGCGAAGGCTTTCGAAAAAGCCGCAGCCGGATATAGCGTGTTATATGATGTACATGTTTTCCTTTAATCAGCCGAAGGCGGATTGCTCTAAAAAAAGAATTCAATTTTGTTTTTTCTGTTTAGGGCAAAGGGTAGAGGGGTTAGGGGTGAATACCCTTTGCCCTAAACTCCCTATTAAGAATTGGCGATATACGAAGTAGATTTGCCTTTTCCGACCGCCTTAATCATTTTTATTTTTTTCAGTTTTTGCAGTTGTAATTGAGCTGTTCGTTTTGGGCTAGATAAAATATTTTCTACATCTTTTGCGGAAATTCGTCCGACTTGATCTATGAAGTCAATAATTTTTAATTGTTCAGGGGTAAGATAGATTTGTGATTTGATTTTTCCATTAATATTACGATTAGCTATGGGCAATATTTTGTTTTTTACCTCATCAATTTCCTTTTTAAAGCCTTTTACAAAATATTCCAGCCACGAAGTAATATCTGTGCGTCGTTCATCATAAGTTTTTCCTACATTTATAGCTTTGTAATACGCTTGCCTGTTGGTATTATAATAATCTTCCAAGGCAAACAAGCGGCGGAAGTCATAGCCTCGCTGATAAAGCATTAGAGTGGCTAAAGCGCGCGCTGTACGGCCGTTGCCATCATTAAACGGGTGGATAGCCGCAATTTCTAAATGGGCGATGGCGGCTACAATCACCGGATTTATATCTTTATCTTCACTATCTTTCAGCCAAGCGACAAAATTAGCCACAAGTTTTGGCACTTGCTTAGCTTCCGGTCCGGTATACAGGGTTTCTTGCGGCACGCCGAATTGTCGGCGCACCACATAAATCGGTCCGGGCCGGTAGTGGCCGGAAAATTGCGGTGCCAAAGTTTTGTCGGTTACCAATTTATGAATTTTTAAAATTATTTTTTCGGATATTGGTTGTTTATCGACTACAACTTTTTCAATATATTTTAAAGCGTTTAAATAATTTTTGACTTCATAGATATCCCTGTCTGGAGCGTCTATCTTTTTCTTGGCGTATAAGGCTTCAACCTGACCCATATTCAAACGATTGCCCTCTATTTCGGTGGAATGGTGAGTCATGCGGATTACCGCCTGGCGGCGCAAGCGCAGTTCTTGCTGGGGCAATATTTTAGCGCGATCAATTATGCCCTTGGCTTCGGCAATAGCCGTGAGATTGGACAGAATTTTATTAGTTAAATTATATTTAGGATTAAACATAGTTTTAGCTTATATAAATATCATATCATAAAATAACGATTCGCGCAACATTCGCGCAACATTCGCGCAAGGAATTATAGAAGTATGCGGAAATGCCTAAACCCAGAGTTCCTTATCGCATTATTAGTAACTGCCAAACTCTGTAGGGTTAATTTTTTCGGTTTTAGCTTGTCCTCCAACTACAGGATTTAAAGTAACACTGAAAGTTGAGTAATAACTGTCAGATGTGGTAAAATCAAAACTTTCTTCAAAAACTTCATAACTAGAATTTATTGCGAATGCCTTGATTTCTTTATCCCAGTCATTCCCAAGATTAAATAATAGTTTATAATTACCGTCCGATATTTTGTTAATACTATAGACGCTGTTGGCTTTTACATATACGGTAAAAATTGATTTATTGGTTGAGATATTCACTAATTTAGCTATAGCATCCAAGCTTGTCCCGTTGTTTATTTCTAATTGTCCCAATCCTTTAAGGTAATAAGAGTTTTTAGACAAAACTGTACCATTAGATAACGAAATATAAGTTTTAGGGTCTTTAGCTTTAACCGCTGGAATATCACTCAATTTAACTGATGTATTTTCGTTATTAGGAATAACCGAAACTGGAGTGGGGTTGTAATTTGTCTGTGTACTAACTTTTTCTTTTTGTAGGCCAATAAAAACAATTAAGAATAACAAGGCAAGAATCGGGATGTATTTTTTAAAATCATTCAATTTAAATTTTTTAAGTTTATTGTTTAATTGCTCAAAGTATTTTTTATTAATTGAGGCTTTTGAATTTTGATTGGCGGTATGTGGCGTAAAAGTTGAATTGGAATAAATTCTTTCAACTAAAACACGCTGACAATGAGGACAAGTGTCATTGCTCTCTGCGATAGTATTTTTACAAAATGGACATTTTTTCATTTATTTAAAAAATTATAGTGCCAATCCTCCGAAAGATACAAGGGCTATGGCATACCATAAATCAAACCATAGGAATCGTAGCTTATTAGCTATCCAAATTAAGCTGTAAAAAGGGTATGCTAAATAATGCAAAATTGAGCCCCCGCTTTTTAATAAAGCTTCGCTTTCATCAAAAATATGTCTTGCGTCTTGGTCGCTAGGAAAAGCATGCATGCCAGCGGAGATGGCAACCCAGAATAATAGGTAATACAAAAAGCTTTCTGGTTGAGTTTGGGTTGCAAAATAACTTATGACAATCGCCAATAATGAATTAATTACCAACGGGCCAATTGAAATCCAAAAAACTTGGTTATATTTTTTAGGCTGTTCGTGGGTTACATAACCAGCGGGATTTCCAATGCGAAAATAAACTACCTGATAAACCGCTACGCCAGTCCAGTCGCAATATTTTTTGTGAGCCCATTCGTGAATCATCACGCCTGGGAAAGTTAACACGGATATAAGCCAGCCAGGTATAAAAAACATAAAATTATCTGTTAAAAAAATATTATAATATGGTAATTTCTAAATCGGAAAATTTATCTTTCTCCAGTTTTGTATATTAAATGAAATCCAAATTCAGTTTCAATTGGCCCTATAATTTGTCCGACTTCAGCCTTAAATACCGCATCTTCAAATGGTTTTACCATTTGATCTTTACCAAACCAGCCGAGCTCTCCTTTAGTTTCTTTTACTCCTGGTTCCGTTGAGTTGGCTGCAACTAGTTCAGCAAAATTTTCAGGCGTAGCCTTGAGTTTTAACTCCTCAATTTTTTTTAGAGCCTCTTCTTTTGTCAACATTGAATTATCACACCCAAGCGTGCCGTTATAGCAAATCAAAAGATGGCTAGCCTTTACTTCTGCTTTGTCTATTGGTTCGGGTGTTTCGTTTATTTTTTGTGACGACTCAGAAAATTGAAAATTTTTATATTCTTTAGAATTTGGATAGTAATAACCTAGTAAGCGAGTTTTGAGATTTAATGCTTCATTATTAGTAAGATTGCCAGATATTATCATTTTGCCACCAGTGATCGCTTCTTGAATAGTTGGTATGGAAATCGGCGTATCATCAATAAATACGCCTATTTGCTTTCCTATATTTTTTGCAGTGACATCTGCGAATATCTTACTTCCCTCATCATCTAATGTTATCTCGAGCTCTTTTTTATCGTCGGTTATGTTGACAATATTAATATTTTTAATATTTAGCGACATAATTCCGGTTGGTGCAAAATTGTCATTTCCTTCTGAAATTTTGATTTCAAATTTTGCTTGTTCTACTACTATTTTTTCATATTTATACCGTGAAATTAGAAAAAAACCGATAATTACAAAAATAGCTAAAAGGACAAATAAAGAAAATAGAATAATTTTTTTCTTGCTCATATTTTCAAAATTATTAATAAATCGTTTTCGTAGCGTAGCGAAGAAAACACCTTATTACCCCTCTTTTATTAATTAAAAACAAAATTGAATTCTTTTTTAAGAGCTGGGCGAAGCCCAAAAGGAAAACATGTATTTCATATAACGTTAGGCATATCCGAAGTTTTTGTGTAGTGAAACGAAACAAAAATTTGGGTGAAAGAATTTTTTACTCCTTGCTAAGATATAATTGATGAAAAATTCTTGAACCGGATATGCCTTGTTATGTGATGTAAATTTTTTTTATCCTTATTATAATTTTCTCAATCTGTTTTTTTTATTCAAATTATTAAAATAAGTTTTTTATTTTTGATTTTGGGCAGAGGGGTAAGGGGTGAATGCCCAAAATCAAAAATTCCTTATTTAAAAAAGTCAATTAAAATTTAATCCAAACATATCACTCAAAACTTTTTCTACAATTGCGCGATAATCTTCAATTTGACCGTCTATTACATTTGGCGTAGCTCTTTGGTGGATCAGATCGCACCTTAATTTATAGTAATGATTTATTTTTTGAATCGTAGCTTGGTCTATGCTAAGATGCTTCAAAACTTCTTTTTCAACATCCGCTCTATTCTCAGCTATATTTTTAAACGCTTGGTTGCCTATATTTTTTTCATTAACCAAATATTCTTTGTATGCTATTTCAATAGTGCTGTCCAAAATAATTAAGCAGATTCTGTTTTTTTGAGTCAAAGAGTTTTTAAAAAATAAATCAACCGCAATGATGCTGTCCAGCAACCCGGCAGTCCACGGTTTTTGTGCAACAATCGCATTGTTTGCAATTGCAATTTTTTGGTACCATTTTTGCTTGCTCGCAGGTGGCGTTGGTAAATAACTTTTTGGAATACTGGCCATTGTATCTAATTTTTCCGTGACAATGTGTCCGGTTTTATGCGGGAAAACTTCCGAATCCCATTTTCCTTGAAGACTTCTAGATACTTGAGCAAATCTTTTTGTCGCATCAATTATACTCTGTCTTATTGCTTGAAATACGGGATGTTTTGAATTTATTCCAGATTTACTGCTATCCCATGGCATATCGCGCGACTGACCTTTTATTTTTACGATTGTTCTAACCAACGAAATATTATAGTGAGGGTTGCCAATCATGCCAGAAGAAAATCCCACCGAAAAATCGGTTAGTCCGCGCGCTATTAACCTATTATTGCAGTAAATAAAAACACCATAAGAATTATCTGGATCGCCAGGATGATCTATTAAACCTGCTAATATCTCTACTTCAACTCTTCGATCTTCGATTGGTATTTGCGCAGAAAATTGAACAGGAAAAAGATTTGGAGGATATGACCATTGATCATCGAAATTAATGGCTCCCAGTTTTTCGCTATTTACTGCAATGACTGCACCTCTGTCAAGAAATTTCGAATATACTTCTGAAAGGTGGGTTTTTAAATCATTAATTTCATCCGGCGTTAAATGTATGCGTAATTTATTTAGCTCAATCAATGTCGTGTATGGTGTTAATTGTTTTTGTGATTCTGAATATGGAAGCTCCCAGCTTGGATCTTGAGTAATCCAATTTTCATCAAATTTCACCGTATATGTCTTTTCGTTTTCATATCTTGAGTGAATTGAAATATCTTGCGCCAAGGCAACGACTGCTCTCTTGCTACCGACGCCAAAATACCCAATCACATTATCATGAATATCGTTCGTTGTTTTTCCGGGGCTAACCATATGATCCAATTTCGATTCCTCTATTCCACCAGCATTATCTTCTATGGAAATTGACTGCTGTCTGTCATCCAACATTATATTTATTTTTAAATCCACCCTCTTCTTTTTGGACCAAAGATCTATGGCATTATCTATAAGTTCGCACGTTGCTCTTTTAAGATCATATTCCGAAATGATAGAAAGAAATATTCTTTTTTCTGGCGTGGCATCAAGTGTTTTTGTGCTCATATTATTTCTTGATTTTTATAATCATATCCTTAACTAATTTCTCAACATCGTGCTTTAGTTTATGTTCCCAAATTCTAAAAATTTTCCAGTCGACTTTTTTATAATGTTTTCCAACCTCTTTGTCTCTCTCTTTGTTGTGTTCAATTTTTTTTCGCCAATATCTTAAATTGCTTTTTGGCAAATAGCCGTGTTTCGGGCAATTATGCCAAAAACAGGAATCTATAAAAATAACTGTTTTATATTTCAGCAAAACAAGGTCGGGCTTGCCAAAATATTTACTGCTGTTCTTTCTGTATCTAAAGCCCTTTTTCCAAAGGGCTTTTCTAAATAGAATTTCAATTTTTGTGTCCTTGCTTCTGATTTTGGACATGATCTCGCTTCTTTTTTTCTTCGAAAACATGTCCATATCCTACAAGTTAAAATTCTCTTTAAAATTATTGTAGCTTCCAGTTGCGGAAAAATTGATTTCAAATTGATCGTCGGAAATTTTATCTATTCTAATTGAATCAATTCCTATCGTTTGCAGTTTATCGTATGTAAGCAATTCCCCCTCTTTTAATCCTAAAACATCGCGCAATATCCACTGGCCAAGCTCTTTGTTTGAATATGACATCAAAGCTTTGTCGTTGTCTTGACAAATTTTTGATTTCATTTGGCGTCCATCCGGCAATCGTAATGTAAAGGGCGTATCACGGCCGGGAAAAAATTTAGGGAAATTGTGATGAATTTCTGCTGGAACCGGGATATAAACTTCATTAGGATCTCGCGCCCGTCCGCCGGCATTCCATTGATTAAGCCCGCTTTTTTCAAAAACTGTCTGATTCCTGCCGTAAAGTGGCAAGAATATAGTTTGTTTTATTTTAGTCTCTCTCTCAAATCCGAGGTCTTTAACATTCAGCAATTTTTCAAGTTCGGTAAGGGGATCTTCTAAAATTTCAACATCAAATTTAAGCAAAATTGAATCAGTAATAAATCTTTTAGTCAATGTGCTTTTTGAAACTAAAAACGAATAATCATTTTTGCCGTCTTGAAAAGATATTGACCCCGTATTCCTTTTGATATTTTTGATATTGCCGATTTCTATTTTGTTCATCGGCTCCTCAAAAATTAAAAATTTTCCTTTATCCCTCAATACGCAATGATAAATAGAGTTTTCCAGCCTATGGGCCTTTTCTGTAAAATTTATTCTGGCATTTCTTAACTCCGCAATTTTTAAAATAAGCTTTTCTGCGTTCAAATTTTCATATAAAGATCTGTCACTGTTAAATTCCGCCACTTTTTGATAAGTTTTTGAATTGCCGACTAAAAATGTTTTCAAGCCAATCCCGAGTTTACCCTTTTTTGCATCCGCCGAAACATCGCTTCTTGATAAATCTTCCGCTTGAAAAGATTTGCAAAAAATTTTCTCTGCTATTCTGTAATACAAATACGGAATAGGAGAATCTGAAAATAAATTTGAAAGGCAACCTGCTATTTTGAGAAATTTTTTATATTCTATTTGCTGTTGTTTCGGCTGGTTAGGAAGGAAAATCATATTTTTGGGTTAAAATTTTTTGAATACTTGCGGCGACTCGTTCAATCACTGGAATGGAAACAGAATTGCCGAATTGCTTGTAAAGACTGGAATCTGCGATGTTCGGCAATTTAAAATTTTCAGGAAATCCTTGAAAATTAGCACATTCTCTTGGTGTTAATTTGCGTATTCCTTTATTGTCAACTATTATCGGTACATTATGTCCGCCCATTCCCATATTTGCTGTTAAAGTGGGGCATACATTATTTTTATTTTCCCGCACATATTGTCGCCTCCATTGGTACACAGTGTTATTTTTGACAACTTCCTTTTTTAACTTTGCAAAAAGAGATTTGCCATTATAATAATATTTTTCATCAACATTTTTTTCTAAGCAGTCTTGAATGGTTTTCGTGAGAGGAATTTTGTCGGGGAAAGAAAAATTATTGAATGTTTTTTGATCTAAAAATCCGACGATATAAATACGCTCTCTGTTTTGTGGTATATTTCCGTATTCCATGGTGTTCAGCACTTTATCAACCGCATGATAGCCGAGTTTTTGCAACTCGCTGTAAATAACTTTCAGCGTATTCCCATTGTCGTGCGTTTTAAGATTTTTTACATTCTCTAATAAAAAGGCCTTTGGCTTTTTATCTTTTAATATTCTTATGATTTCAAAAAATAAATTGCCTCTTCCATTATCCGTAAATCCTTTTCGATGTCCAGCAATGGAAAAAGGCTGGCAAGGGAATCCTCCTGTCAAAATATCGAAGTCAGGGATTATGTTTGATGAAATTTTAGATATGTCGCCAAGGACTAAAGATTTTTGATCGCCAGAAAAGTTTAAATCGTAAGTAATTTTGCAATCCTTATCAAAGTCGTTTGAAAAAACACATTCAAATCCAGCTTTTTCAAAGCCCATTTTTATGCCGCCTATTCCTGCGAATAAGTCTAAAATCTTTATTTTTTTTGTTGCTCTTGGTTCTTGGTTGCTGTATTCTATTTTTTTGTCTATCAATAAATCAAGAAGCGAGAATTGCACCCCGTCGGAAATATAAAAATTTTGCTTATTTTCTCCCTGCAAATATTCAAAAAAACTATAGTTTTTTTCATCTCCTATAATAATAAAATCAAGAATATTCACACCCATTATTTTTCCCGCTTCAATGATTTTATTAAAAATTTCTTTGTCTTGTTCGCTTGGATCGGGGTCGCCCGAAGGGTGGTTGTGGAGTAAAATAATGCCGGCCGATCGCAATTCTACGGCTGGCCCGAAAATTTCTCTCGGGTGTATTAAACTTTTATCAAGAGTGCCGATTGATATTATCTCCTTTTTTATTAATGAGTTTCTTGCGTTTAAAAAAAGGCAAACTAAATATTCTTTTTTCTTTTCTTTCAGGTCGGAATTTAAAGCAATTGCGTCTTTTGCGGTCAAAATTAAATTTTCCTGCGGTTTCTTTTCGTCGTAAAATCTTTTTACTAAAGCAAGCGATGAAACAATCTGCAATGCTTTCGCTTCGCCAATTCCGGAAATCGCAAGCAAGTCATCAACGGTTAAATCTAAAAAATTATTGCTGTATTTTTTGATAATTTGTTCGGAAAGCTGTTTGACATTTTTTCCTTTTATACCGCTTCCGATAAGAATAGCCAAAAGCTCGCTTTTGGAAAGCGCGTCAGGGCCTTTTGCTAAAAATTTTTCTCTCGGCCTGTCAATTTTTGGAATATCCTTAATTTTGGGCATATTTAGTAGTGTTGAGTTTGTCTGTCTATATTATAGCAAATTGGCGTTAATTTTAAAATAAATCGTCTTTACTTGCGGAGAGTAGCGGAGCAAGTAAAGACACCTTATACCCCTCTTTAAATAAATAAAAAAACTTATTTTTCCTTATTATAAAAAAGCAGATTGAGAAAAAATTAAATAAAGAAAAAAATTTATTTCATATAACGTTTCGGTATATCTGAAGTGCGAAGCATTTGGGTGGAGCGTAGCGGAACCAGATATACCGTGTTAGATGATGTATTTTTCAGTTTACATCAATAGTGCATCAAAATTTTTGTATAAATTTTTTAAGATATTAATGATTTTTTTATTGGCTTTCATTTTTGCAATATTTTCATTTATTTCAAGAGCAACTTCATTTGAAAATCCAATGCCAAGTGTAAAATTTTTCACAGCTTGCTCATCTGGCTGTTTTTGAAAATATTGCTGCAATAAAGTATGCCATCTCCGTATGTCTTTTTCGGCAATTCCAAAGTCTTTTTCATTGAGTAAAATTTCATTCAGATACTTTATATATACATCCCAATCTTTGACTTGCTCATAGAAAATTTCATCCTCTAGTATTTTCACCGACTGAGTAATATATTTGGATTCAGGGCAGAGTGAATAAATATCATTATCCACAATAAATTTTTCTCTAGCAATATCTAAAATTGAATGGAAATTTACTCCCGCCAAAAAAGAATCATCATTTTTTAGATCAGCAATTTTTAAGCTGTTAAAGTGTAACTTATCTCTGTCTATAACCTTCAAATATCTAATATCTGGAAACAAAGAGCCAATAAAAAAATCTTTTCTTACTTTATCTTTAAAAAATTTATCAAAAATTTTCGTTGTTAATGCAATATGCGTTATTGGTGCTGCCATATGTTGTTTATCTAAAAACTGAAAAATATTTCATCTAACGTTTACCGATAAGCGAAGTTTTATTAAGCAAAGCGAAATAAAATTTGCGAAAAACTCGGGCTGAGAGTTTTTCCGCTTATCGCGTTGTTAGGCGAGGGTTCTTTTGCCCTTCCTTAATGTAATTATACTAAAATAAAAGGGCGAAAGAAAGCGCAGCGACCCCTCGAGTTTTAAAAAACAAACTTACCTTATCAATAGAGCCCTTTTGAAATTTTGCTTGACTTTCTCACTTTTTGCTGTAAACTTGTTAAAAGCACATTTTTAAATAACCCTATATCAAAAAGGAGGTCACATGGAAAAGGAAATATGCAAAAAAGTGGCAAAAATTTATGCCGACCGAAACTGGCATGAACTGTCATCGGAGGAGCAGGATTTGGTGAAATTGCTGGAGAAGGGCGGATATATTACACCCAACAATCCAGCGAATGGTTTCGTGGGCGAAGTTGCTTAAACAACGCCACGAAATTTCATATGACAACCGCATGGTACGCCCAGCGGTTTTTTTAAATTTCAAAATGGCTCAAATCTAAAATGAAAAAGTTTGTTTTTTAAAATTTCGTCTAACGTATCGCTATATCCGAAGTTCGTTTGACTGAAAGGAAAACGAATTTGCGCGAAGGCTTCCGTGAAGCCGCAGCCGGATATAGCGTGTTATCGGATGTATTGCTCTTTTAGGCGTTAGCCTTTTGGCGTCTAGCCAAAATACAAAATGCTTTTTTGGGGGGAGGGGAACCTAGAAATGGCTCCCCTGCAATATGTTGTAAAATTCTTTCGAGGCCTTTTTGAGTAGTGCGACCTCGTCTTCGTTAAAGAGCAAATGGGGGTTTGATTTTGATAAGGTTTTTGAAACCTCAAATTGTTCCAACCCTATCATAACCAACAGATCCGATTTTTGCAATCTGTCGAACGCATAAGGAACAATCTGTGTATACGGATATCCTTTTGATGTGTCAAAAACAAATTCTTTAAACAAGACGGCCAAGGATGCGTCTTGCGACAGGGCGTATAAAGTTGAATGTATCTTTAACGTATCTGTTGCAAAGCGTGTTCCGGATCCTAAATAACATAAGATAAACTTGATTACATCTGACGGTACTCTGATTTCTTTCATCTATATCACCTCCTAATCAATTTTACCCCTCCCCCCAAAAAAGCATTTTGTAAAAGAGCAATATTTCCGATAACGTATCCGAATATACGAAGTTCTAATTTTTTTCTGTGTTATAATTGCGCGGATGCGCCAACGCAGAAAAAAATTAGAATTTGGGCGGAGATAAAATTCAACTCCTTAATATATGTAATAAATGAATTTTATTGTAGCCGTATATTCGGTGTTATCGGATGTAAATTTATTTTTTGTCCTACATTATTATAATAAAAAATTAGAATTGGGCGGAAGGTTGGGCGTCCTTCCGCTTAAGATGCAACTTGTTTTAAATGAGTTAAATCAAACTTTCGTAGTTCACCCCATGGAGGATTTTTTCTCCATCCCAAATTACGGGCACTTCCCATGGGTCATAAAAACGACCTGCTGCTGGACCGCCAAAATCTTTCTGAACGGTTCCGTTTTTACCACTTGTTTTGTGTTCAACACGCCGTCCTTCGGGGAATAATTTGTCGATATTCGGCGCCTCATGTCCAATACTCATAGCATTTCCTCCTTATTTGTATTTGCCCAATTCTAATTTTTTATTTGATTTTTCATTATACCTAAATACCTGTAAAAGTCAATGGATATAATGAACTGATTGTAGTTATAAAAGGACAAAAATGAATTTATTTCCGATAACTCTCTA